>Ga0070671_100000223_pt1 | contig 37776 bp, 28 predicted proteins | sample KBSS73metaG_FD_65341 | JGI IMG/M metagenome (GOLD analysis project Ga0070671, IMG submission 65341) | Switchgrass rhizosphere microbial communities from Kellogg Biological Station, Michigan, USA - KBS S7-3 metaG | ecosystem: Host-associated > Plants > Roots > Rhizosphere > Soil ...
GCGTCGGCGAGCGTCGGCCGGTCCACGTCCGGGGCCACGCGGCGGATCTCGTCGAGCCCGGGCGGCGAGATGGGTGCGGACTTGTGCGCGGACCCGTGCGCGGACTCGTGCGCGTGCCTATGTGCGCGCGCGAGCGCAGGCGCAGGCGTGGGCTTGCGAGCCGGCGTGTGCAGCGCGGCGAGGACCGCGGCGCCGGCCGCGACGCCGAATACGATCGCGCCCAGGAGCCCCGAAAGGGGCGTCCCTCGCATCATCGACTTCCCTTACTTCCCGGCCTCGGGAACCGCATCCGAGGACATCACCGTGAAGTCCGTACCGGAGCGCGTCTCGGCCGTCGCCGCGGCGTCGGTCACGAAGAGGGTCGTGCCGGGAGTGATGAGATCGTAGATGTTCCTGGCGAACGCCTCGGGGACCTGCACCCGCGCCCGGATGTCCTCTCCGCTCGCGGGCGCTCCGGGCGCGAGGCTCACCGCCATCCATGCGAGTGCGGGCTTGTCCGGCACGTAGGGGCTCGGCGTGTCCTTGCGTCCTTCCAGGAGCGTGTAGACGCGCTCGCCGAACGTTCCTTCGCCGGCGATCGTCACACCCGCCTCGCCGATCGCGACGCCGTTCCGGTAGACGTAGAGGCGGCGGCTCTTCGCGCTCAGCAGGATCGAGACCGGCCCCTTGGGCGCCGCTTCCGGCTTCCAGAAGTCGGTGCTCGAAGCCGCCGCCGGCGTCGCCCTGCGGCCCGTCTTGCCGTCACCCTGGACCTCCGGGACCAGCAGCGCGCCCGAAGCCGCCGACACCGCGGGATCGGCCTTCCCGTTGGCGATGACGACGGTGCCCCCGCGGTCGGTCACACTGTAGAGCCTCTTCGAGAACTCCATCGGAAACCGGATGCACCCGTGCGAGGCCGGATAGCCCGGCAGGTTCCCCGCATGCAGCGCGATCCCGCTCCAGGTCAGACGATGCATGTAGGGCATCTTCGCGCCCTTGTAGATGTTCGACTCGTGCTTCTCCTTCTTCTCGAGGATGGTGAAGACACCGGTGGGCGTGTCGTGGTCGGTCTTGCCGGTGCTGACCGTGCTGACCCCGATCCGGATCCCGTTGCGGTAGATGGTCGCGAACTGGTCGTCGACGTTGATGACGACTACCACCGGCCCCGCGGGCGACCGCTCCGGATGCCAGCGGTACTCGCCGGCCTTGAGATCCCCCGGCATCATCAGGTCGAGATCCCGAGGCACCGGCTTCGCGTCCGCCGCCGCCGCAAGGAGCCACGCCGATCCGGCAAGCCCCAGTGCCGCGGCAAGCGGTACGGCCGCGAGGAACGGCATCGCGGCGCGCCGCATCCTTCCGAGAATCCGACGTGTCATGGGGTCAGGCCTGGCTCCTGGGTGGGAGGGAAAAAATGGCGGAGAGGGAGGGATTCGAACCCTCGATACGGGTTTTGGCCCGTATAACTGCTTAGCAGGCAGCCCTGTTCGGCCACTCCAGCACCTCTCCGCGAGGTGGTATATGCCGCAGGAAAGAGAGGGTATCGTACTCCCGCTATCAGGGCAACAGGCGGACCTGCGCCGAGGACAAACCCTCCGGCAACAAGATGGATTCCATTGCCAAGACACATTTCAGAACGTAAAATGTGTCTCGGAGGTTCCATGAGCATCAAGAAGACCAACCTGCTATTGGACGAGGAACTCGTCGAGACCGCGAAGCAACTCACTGGGTCTCGCTTCACGAAAGACGTTGTGGACCTGGCTCTTCGGCGACTCGTTCGCAATGCCCGTCGCAAACGCATCCTTCGGCTGGCGGGCAAGGTCAAGTGGGAAGGCGACCTGTCGGCGATGAGGCGTGGCCGGCGGTTTGCGTGATCGTCATCGACACGAGTGTTTGGATCCTCGTTCTGAACGGAGTCGATCACGACAAGGCGGAGCGGGCTCGCGACGTCATCCAGGGGCCGGAAGACGTAGGCGTTCCGGGGATCATCCTCGAGGAAATCCTACGCGGCTTGAAGGGTGACTCCCATTACCACAAAGTTCGGAAGCTCCTCTTGAGCGACTTCACGTATCTTGAAATGAGACAGTCAGTGTTCCTTCGGTCGGCCGACATCTATCGCACGCTGAGAAAGAAGGGCAAGACGATTCGCAGCCCCGCTGACTGCCTGATTGCTGCCTGTGCCATCGAAGAGAGGGCGTCGCTCTTGGAGAACGATTCGGACTTTCACACGATCGCGGAGACCTTCCCGCTGAAATTGCTAGGGGAACTCTGAGACTGGGTGCCCATGGAGATCTCCCACTGCCTCACCCTCCAAGCCTGAGGAGTCCTGAGGTCTGATTTCGGATACCATTCTCCGACAGCCGGTAAACGTCGTGATCGATCCGGGGCAAGTCGAGTGGAGCCAGGCTCTACAGATAAACCAGCGCGCAGATGGCCGCAGCTCCAGAACATAAACGAGAACGAAGCCGTCTGCAGGTCCAGGAGATGAACGAGCGCACGACCGGAGATGGCGGCGGACGACCGAAGCCGACGCAGAGCGCCGAGGAACAAAAGTCTCCCGCCGGCGCAGCGGAGCAAGGTCCGCAGCAAGGCTCCGAGCGAGCTGCGGTCCGTGACGAGACGAAGAATCTTCCGAGAACAGGTCCAGCCGACATTTCCCGATCTCTGGCCGATGACGCGACACTCGAGGCGCCCGCATCCGATGGCGTCCCTCCGATCGGCGGGGAGCAAGGACGCGCACCGGCCACGGGCCGGTGGGCCCATCTCGAGCTGATCGAGAAGGTTGGTGAGGGAGGATTCGGCGAAACTTTCCGAGCGCGGTAACTTCCTAAATGGCGCGACGATGACGCGGAAAGTAACTATCCAAAATGGCTCGACAGGCTTGAGGTAGTCCACGCGGGGCAGTCCGCGCGGCGGAAGGCCCATGCCGGCAATCGCTCTGTCGCTCTACCGATCATCACCTCCAAACCGGAGGTCCATCTCGGCGGGCACCATACCGGATCAGAAGCCGACCCGTGCGATAACCAGACAGGCGTCACCGCGTACTCGAAGAACCGCGCGTCTTCCGCCGTCGTATCCACGAAAGAGAACTGTATCGTCTCGGCGAGGTGCATGAACGGCACGTCGCCGCTCGTCCGTCGCCCGATGAGGTAGGCTCTGGGCGCTCCCTCATCCGTATCCCGGTAGGGCGGCTGCCAGGTCAGGATGAGGCGGCCATCCGCCCCCTTGGTAATCCACAGCGAGTTCGCCATAAGTGCGTAGCCGGAGTTGATCTCCGCTGATTCGCACTGGGCAGCCGTGCACGACGCGTTTCCGCGTGCTGGGTCGCAGAGTGTGGCGTCGGCCTCCGCTCTCGATTGGCCGACCGTCGTGTTCGACGTGCAGTGGGAGATGATCGGGGAGGCGTCCGCGACGCGGCCCTGGCAGTAGTTGAGCATCAGCGCCATGAGCTGCGACTCCGCCTGCTCGCACTTGTCGTTTGGGGGGTTCGGGTCGAGGCGATCGCAGAGTTGCGTGACCGTCTGGATGCTTGCGAACGTGCAGCCATTGTTGACGCAGTCCACGTCGGCCTGCGTGATCTGGCCTTCGGGGTGCGGCCGCCGGCAGAGACGTCGCCAGTACCCCAGTCCCGCAGGAGTGGCATGGCAGAGACCATTCGGAACGTGGACGCATCCTTCGGGGGAGACGCACGAATCCTGGGTGCAGGGGTCGCCGTCGCTGCAGGCGTCAGCGGGGTCCGCGGCAAAGATCGCCTCGATCGTGCGGTCATTGTTGGGGCTCGAGAACGTATAGCTCGTCACGGCGCTCACCGAGACGCCGTCCACAAGGACGTCGGCCACGTGGTAACAGGCGGCGGCCTCCATCGAGAAGCTCTGGGATGAGCCAGTCGGCACGACTACCGCGCCATTGGGTTCGATGGCTCCGTTCGGACCCGCACTCGCCGTGATCGTGGAAGGGACCGACGTATCAACGATGGCGGCGAGGTGCCGCAGTACGATTCCCCCGACGGGCTCGAACCCGCCCGCTGCGTAGACCGTCCCTCCGCTCCTCGCGAACCTGGTGATACCGGCAGCGTCGGGGTTCCATTCATCGACCATCCCGGTCACGGCGTCGACCAGGGCCAGCCCACGCCGCCCGATCCCGCCATCCAGGGTCGTGAATACCCCCCCTACATAGATCCGGTCGCCGACGACTCGCAGGGCGTACACGCCAGCGTTGGGGTCGGGGTCCCATGACGTGGCGATGCCGGTGATGGCATCGAGGGCGGCAAGGTTGTGTCGGACGGTGCCTCCGTTGACTGTCGTGAAGTTGCCTCCGGCGTACACGGACCCCCCGCTCACGGCGAGCTCGAAGACCTGGAAGCTCGCATCGGGGTTCCAAGCGGTCGCCACGCCGGTGCTCGCGTCGAACGCCGCGAGGTTGTTCCGTGGCGTGCCGCTGTTGACGGTGGAGAAGTACCCCCCGACATAGAGCGTCCCCTGTTCCAACGCCAGGGCGTAGACATTGGCGTTGGGCACGCCCTCCACGCTCGGGTTCCAGCTGGTGGCGACGCCCGTGGCCGCGTCGATCGCCGCTAGACTGTGTCGTGTGGTTCCACCGACCGAGGTAAAGGCCCCTCCCGCATACACGGTGTCCCCCGCAACCAGCAGGACGCTCACGGCGTCGTCGATCCCCGGACTCCATGCCGTCGCCGCGCCAGTCGTTGCATCGAGAGCCGCCAGACCCACACGGCTCTCACCACCAATGGTGATGAAGTCCCCAGCCACGTACACCTGACCGCCGCCTGCGGCCAGGGCATCGACCGCGCTGTTGGGGCTCGGGTCCCATCCGGTCACGACTCCGGTCGTGGCATCGATCGCCGCGAGATTCCTCCTCGCGCGTCCGTTGATCGTGCCGACGGACACGCCTACGTAGACCGTGTCTCCGCTCACGGACACTGCGTACCCGATCCCGCTGGGGTTCGGATACCAAGTGGTTGCCAGGCCGGTTGACGCGTCGAACGCTGCGAGCCCTCTGCGGGGCATGCCGCCGTTCACGGTGGAGAAGGACCCGGCCGCGTAAACGGTACCGTCGCCGACAGCCAAGGATTCGACCGAGCCGGCGCCGTCGAGGCCTGGATTCCAGGGGGTTGCCGCGCCTGTCGTACCGTCCACCGCTGCGAGCGCGCGGCGTGCCGTGCCGCCATTGATCATGTAGAACTCCCCGCCCAGGTAGACTGTGCCACCGTCCAGGGCCAGGGCCAGAACGCCCACGTCGGCATCCGGATCCCAGGCAGTCGCTACCCCCGTCGCCGCATCGAAGGCTGCGGCACGCCGCCTCATCGTCCCTCCGTTGACGGTGGTGAAGAGACCCCCCGCGTAAACCGTCGACCCGTTTGCCGCTAGCGACATGACCCAGGAGTCGGGATCGGGATTCCAGGCTGTGGCGAGCCCGCTCGCCCGATCGAATGCCGCGACGTACCTTCGCGCCGTTCCCCCATTGACCGCGGTGAACTGCCCGCCGGCAACGATGCTGCCTCCGACATGCGCGAGGGCCTCAACCGTACCGTTGACGTCCGGATTCCAGGGACTGACGGCGCCGGTCACGGCATCGAAGGCGGCGAGATGATGGCGGGGCGTTCCGCCATTGACGATGAGGAAGCCTCCGCCCACGTAGACGACCCCGCTGCTCACCAGGAGCCCATTCACGACTCCCTCGGCGGTCGGGTTCCAAGGGGCCACGGTGTTGTCCGCCAGGACGTGCGCCAGGCTTCCTCGAGATTGGCCGCCTACCCCGTCGAAGTTCCCGCCGATATACCAGCCTCCGCTTCCATCCTGAGCGATGGCATACACGGTCCCCCGGACTCTGGGGAAGCCCGGCCGCAGGAGGCCTGTCGTCGCATCCAAGGGAATGCCCCCGCCGCTCGCGGGTCCGACCTGAGTGAATTGGCCGCCAACATAGAGTGTGTTCCCGAGCAGCGCGAGCGCCCGCACGGCTCCGTCCGTGGTGGCGAAGTCCTCGCGGACGGTCTGGGTCCCGGCGGACGAAACGTCACTCAGAGCGACCACGACGATGGCGGCGTAACACGCGAGGATGGTAGGGAAGGGTCGAGTTGCGCGACGATGGCTCACCGCTGCCGGCATGGCGTTCTCCCGAGGCCGCACCGCTCACTCCCACCGACTCCCGGCCTCTATTCAGGTATATCGAAATGGGAGGAAGAAAGACGACAGAGGTGTCGTGAGGAGGTGTCCACCTGGGTGTCCATAACGCTCGGAAACCACGGTCGGAAACCTTGATCTGCCGCCCTTTTTTCCTGCTTAGCAGGCAGCCCTGTTCGGCCACTCCAGCGCCTCTCCGCGAGGTGGGTTTTCTGCCGAGAGGAAGAGAGAGTTTCGCACCTGCGCGGGAGGGGCATCCAACGTCAATCTCGATCGAGCGCCTGACCCGCCGACGTCAGAGTGGCAGCGGGGGTCCCGCAGGCGCGAGTTGCCGTCCCCGCCTGCATGGACGATGTCTTCGGCCATGAGGAGGGTGCTGGGAGGATTGCCCGGGACCGTCGTCGGGATCCTCCGCGAAGGTGGCCTCGATCGTGTGATTGTTCGTCACATCCTCGAAGGTATGGCTGGTCGCAGCTCCCACTGACACGCCATCCGCTTTCACATCCACTACGTGGTAGCAGGCATCCGGCTCGATCGTGAATGTCTGGCTCCCGCCCGAGGGGACCGTCACCGCCCCGCTCGGGGAGATGCTGCCGTTCGCCCCCGCGCTCGTGATGATCGTGGACGGCACCGAGGGGTCGACGATCGCGGCGAGGCCCACTTGCGGCAGCCCTCCGATGGTGGTGAACTCTCCACCGGCGTACACCGTCCCTCCGCTCACCGCAAGGACCCTGACCGCGGAACCCGCGATGCTCAAGGATGCGTCAGGGTCCCAGCCGGTAGCAACGCCCGTAGTGGCATCGAGCGCCGCCAAGCGACGCCTCGACGTCCCCACATTGACGGTGCTGAACTGTCCACCGGCGTACACTGTCCCTTCGCTCACCGATAGCGCGCGGACAGCGCTGTTCGCGTTCGGGTCCCAGGAGGTGGCGACGCCGGTCGCAGCATCGAGCGCCGCGAGGTGGTGTCGTGTCGTCCCTCCGTTGAGGGTAGTGAAGTTCCCTCCTGCGTACACCGTTCCTCCGCTCACAAGCAGGGCGAAGACAAAACTGTTCACGTTCGGGTCCCAGGCAGTCGCAACCCCGGTCGCGGCATCGAGCGCCGCGAGGCGGTTCCGTGTCGTCCCTCCGTTGAGGGTGGTGAAGTCCCCTCCTGCGTACACCGTCCCTCCGTCCACCGCCAGGGTGAGGACTGTACTGTTCGCGTTCGGGTCCCAGGCGGTGGCAACCCCGGTCGCGGCATCGAGCGCCGCGAGGCGGCTCCGTGTCGTCCCTCCGTTGAGGGTGGTGAAGTCCCCTCCTGCGTACACCGTCCCTCCGCTCACCGCCAGGGCGTGGACTGTGCTGTTCGCGTTCGGGTCCCAGTCGGTGGCAACCCCCGTCGCGGCGTTGATCGCGGCAAGGTGGTTCCTGGTCGTCCCCCCGTTGATGGTGGTGAAGAACCCGCCCGCATAGACCGTTCCCTCGCTCACCGTCAGGGCGCGGACCTGGCCGTTCGCGTTCGGGTCCCAATCGGTGAGAACACCGGTCGTCGCATCGAGCGCCGCAAGTCGATTCCGAGCCCGCCCATTCATGGTGGAGGAGGAGCCGCCCACGTACACCGTCCCCCCGCTCACGGACAAGGCGAGGACTTCGCCGCCCGCGTTGGGGTCCCAGGACGTCGCAACGCCGGTCGCGGCATCGACAGACGCAAGGCGGTTTCGCGGCGTCCCTCCGTTGAAGGTGGTGAAGTCCCCCCCCGCGTATACGGTCCCTCCGATTACCCCCAGGGCGAGGACTACGTCGTTCGGGTTCGGGTCCCAGTCGGTGGCAAGTCCGGTAGTGGCGTCGATCGCGGCAAGGTGGTTCCTGGTCGTTCCCCCGTTGATGGTGGTGAACGACCCGCCCGCGTAGACGATCCCCGCGCTCACTGCCAGGACGCTGACAGCGTTGTCCGCGTTCGGGTCCCAGGCGGTGGCAACGCCGGTCGCGACGTCGAGCGCCGCCAGGCAGTTTCGCATCGTCCCCCCATTGATACTGCTGAAGAGACCCCCCGCATATACGGTCCCCCCACTGACCGCCAGGGCGTGGACTCTGTCGTTCGAGTTCGGGTCCCAGGCGGTGGCGACGCCGGTCGCGGCGTCGATAGCGGCAAGGTGGTTCCTGGTCGTCCCCCCGTTGATGGTGGTGAATGAGCCGCCCGCGTACACAGTCCCTTCGTTCACGGCCAGAGCCCAGACCCAGTCGTTCGCGTTCGGGTCCCAGGCGTTGGCCACGCCGGACGTGGCATCGAGCGCCGCAATGTAGTTCCTGGTCGTACCCGCGTTGATGGTGGTGAACAACCCGCCCACGAACACTGTTCCACCGCTCACGGCCAGGGCAATGACCTCGCCGTTCGCGTTCGGGTCCCAGGCGGCTACCGTGTTGTCCGGTAGGACGTGCGCGAGGTTGTTCCTCGACACGCCACCCACGGCTGTGAACGCGCCCCCGATGTACCAACCTCCTGCCCCGTCGGGTGCGATCGCAGCCACGAGGCCCGCCACTTTCGGAAACCCCGGCTTCAGGAGTCCGGTCGAGGCATCGACGGGCACACAACCGCCCGACGCCGGACCGACCTGCGTGAAGCTGCCGCCGATGTACAACGTGTTGCCCACCAGCGCCTCGGTGAATACGGACCCGTCGGTGGCGTAGAAGCCCTGCCGTACGGTCTGGGCCTCTGCCGTACCGCTGGCGATCACCAGCCCTGCGGCCAGGCAGCACCCGCCCAGCCGGGCCGCCCACGTGGAGGACCTGCAATACTGAGTAAACCCTCGTCCCGTCCCGAAGGTCCGCATCCTTCCTTGACCGACTCGATTGGAGTGCATCTGAAATCCTTTTCTCTCTCGCGAACAAGTGCTCCGCGAGTGCATGAAGCCGGGTGAGGAGGCCACGCGCCTGGCCTCCACTCATGACTATCGAAAATGGATGAGAAAAGGCGACAGCCCGGGGGATGCGGCGGACACTTCCGTCAACGTGTCCCGAAGAGACCCGCCAGCGGCGAACCAACCACTGTCATCAGACTCGACCTCGGGAGCGCTTCACCCGGAAAAGAGCTGAGTGTCCATCTGGGTGTCCATAACGCTCGGAAACAATGGGTTATCCAATTGAATCACCTTTGGGTGTTTTGATAGAGGTAAGCGCATCCTGAGGGTTGTTATGGCTCCGTTCCGCGGGATGTGCCCGTGTCCTTCCTGTTCCTTTCCTGCAATCGCCGAGATATTTAAGTAAGATGACGGCCCCTCCGGGAGTGTGCGCCGAGAAGGCCCTCGGCGCTCGTCGGCTCATGTCTGATGACCGATATTCGCAGTATGCAACCAAGGACAGGGACAACGACGATACGTCATCCGCGGATCCACGCATGGCTCGCCGTAGTCGTCTTGAGCGCGCTCGGAAGCTTCACTCTGGCGCAGGCCGGAATGGATTCTCCGTCGCCGACCATGAGCCTCGAAGGCGCGGGGTCGTGCACGGATTCTTCGGGCTGCGATGACCGCAACCCTTGCACGGACGACACCTGCGATCCTGAGACACACCAGTGCGTATCCAGGCCGAACACGAACCCCTGCAGCGACGGCAACGCCTGCACGACCGGAGACACGTGTCGAGACGGCGCGTGCCAGGCGGGCGGTCCTGTGACGTGTACCGATGGCAATGTGTGCACCGACGACGGGTGCGACCCGTCCATCGGCTGCATCTTCCCTCCGAACATCAATCCCTGCGACGACGGCAGCGAATGCACGCTCCAGGACACGTGCCGCCAAGGTGTGTGTCGTCCCGGAATGCTACCCAACTGCGACGACGCGAATCCCTGCACCGACGATGGGTGCAATCCTGCGACGGGATGTGTCCACACAAGCAACACGGCCCCCTGCAGCGACGGCAACGCCTGCACGACCGGAGACACGTGTCGAGACGGCGTGTGCCATGCGGGCGGACCTGTGACGTGTACTGATGGCAATGTGTGCACCGATGACGCGTGCGACCCGTCCATCGGCTGCATCTTCCCTCCGAACATCAATCCCTGCGACGACGGCAGCGCATGCACGCTCCAGGACACGTGCCGCCAAGGTGTGTGTCGTGCCGGAATGCTACCCAACTGCGACGACGCGAACCCGTGCACCGACGATGGGTGCAATCCTGCGACGGGATGTGTCCATACAAGCAACACGGCCCCCTGCAACGACGGCAACGCCTGCACGACCGGAGACACGTGTCGAGACGGCGTGTGCCAGGCGGGCGGTCCTGTGACGTGTGCCGATGGCAATGTGTGCACCGACGACGCGTGCGACCCGGCCATCGGCTGCATCTTCCCTCCGAACATCAATCCCTGCGACGACGGCAGCGCATGCACGCTCCAGGACACGTGCCGTCAAGGTGTGTGTCGTCCCGGAATGCTACCCAACTGCGACGACGCGAACCCGTGCACCGACGATGGATGCGATCCGGCCACTGGATGCGTCCACACCAACAACACGGCGCCCTGCAACGACGGCAACGCCTGCTCGACGGGCGACATCTGCCAGGAAGGCCTTTGCAGAGGAGAAGGGTCGCGCCATTGCGCCGACGAGAATCCCTGCACCGACGACGCGTGCGACCCGTCTTCCGGGTGCGTCTTCACTCCCAACACCAGTCCGTGTGACGACGGGAATCTCTGTACGGACGGTGATGTCTGCAACAGGGGAGCGTGCGTCGGAGGACAAGCACCGTCGTGCGACGACGGAAATCTGTGCACGAACGATACCTGCAATGCGACGACCGGCTGCGCCCATACCAGCAACACGGTTCCGTGCGACGATGGCAATGCGTGCACGACCGCTGATGCCTGCAGCATGGGGGAGTGCCACGGTGGATCGGCGAAGTCGTGCGACGATCAAAATGCGTGCACCGACGACGTCTGCGATCCAGTGAGCGGCTGCATCCATACCAACAACACCGTCCTCTGCGACGACGGAAGCCTCTGTACGACGGGCGATGTGTGCCGGAACGGCTCGTGCGCGCCGGGCACCCCTGTAGTGTGCAGAGACGACAACCCCTGCACCGACGATGTCTGTGACCCAGCGGCTGGATGCGTCTTCCCGCCCCACGAAGGGCCATGCGACGACGGCAGCGCCTGTACGCTTCAGGACACGTGCCGCGGAGGCGTGTGCCGTCCGGGCGCACTGCTCAACTGCGACGACGGTAATCCCTGCACGGACGATTCGTGTAACGGTTCGACCGGTTGTGTGCACTCAGACAATTCGGCGCCCTGTGAGGACGGCTCCTGCTGCACGGCCGGCGATGCATGCAGGGCAGGCGTGTGCGTCGGCGGCCCCCTCCTCCCGATAAACGACGGGAACCCCTGCACGGACGACTCTTGCGACCCGGTCCTCTGCGTCGTGGTGCATCGTCCCAACTCCGATCCCTGCGACGATGGCAACGCTTGCACCAGGACCGATGTGTGCACGAATGGGGCATGTTCACCCGGATCACCGATTGTGTGCGGTGACGGGAATCCATGCACGGCCGAGTCCTGCGACCCAGCGACGGGCTGCAGGTTCACGCCCGTCGAAGCTCCCTGCAACGACCGCAACGCGTGCACCACGCAAGACATGTGTGTCGACGGACAGTGCACGGGCAGTGTTGCTCTCGACTGTGACGACAACAACGAGTGCACCCTCGATCGATGTGACCCGGGAATGGGGTGCATTCATACGGACGATCCCGATTGCGGCAGCATCGATCTCTGCGCGATCAGCGGCAACACTACGACGGTCGCAGGCAGCGTGCACTCGAGTGTGGACGAGGCGGGCGACGTCACCGCCGTCTTTACCGTCTCGCCAGATATCAGCGACAACTGCTATGGGGTGAACGCCGTGGATTGGCCGCGCTCCCATGCCTTCCTGGACCTCGTCGAGCACGAGGCTGCCCGGTTCGTGTTCAGGGACGGACAGGGGCACGTGGTTCTCGACTTCACGCTGGACTACCTCAGCCAGAGCCCCGGGACGCCCTCGGGCTACTCGAGCCTCGGAGCCACGGGCGGGGACGGGAGAGTGAAGCGCGGGGAGAACGGGTGGATCCTCAACTGGAAGACCTCGCTCGAATCCAATCTGAACGACACCGGATATTGCGCGTCAGGGCACTGCCTCGTGAGCAGCGTGGACCTTCTCGTGAGCTCGCCGCCGACGATCTCGCCTAACCCTTCCTACATCGTCCCTCCTGCGTTCAGCCGGTGGATCTTTCCCATCACCTATCTCGTCAAGGTGAGCCACTTCGCGTTCGGATACGCCGGGTTCGGAGGGGTCGACATCCTCTCCATGAAGAATGACCCGACGAAGACGGGCAGGAGCGACGAGAAGCTCACTGTGTGCGAGTGTCCCCAGTGCGATGACGTCGATCCGTGCACCATCGATTCGTGCCGCCACGATGGGCACGGTCCGGACGGAAACGGCCACGGTCACAACGATCACGGAGATCATGGAGACCCTGCGCCGCAGGGTGTGCACTGTGTGCACGCGCCGGAACCGGCCTGCGGAAGATAAGGCGTGAACGTCGGATCCTCCGATCCGGAATAGCGGGCGGAGCGTGCAGGCCGAGTCTGGAGGCTGAAAGACGCTCACAGCGCGGCGGGCGAGTCATCCAGCTCTTCTGGCTCTGGCGGCTGCGGCCTGTTCGGGGTAGGCAAGGTGCCGAAGGCTTCATGATTCGGAGCACGGGGTGCCCATCGACGCTCCTCAGCGGCAAGTACGGTTCCGGTCACTCTCGGACGCTTTACCGCGGCGTCCCGCGAGGTGCGCCGGTCCGATCGAGTGCTGCGCGCAGGCCCTTCGCCAGGTCCTCGGTTCGGCCGACGCCCCAGTAGTGGAGGAAAACGATGCGCGGTTCATCGCCGATCATGTGCTGATGGATGGCGACGACGTTGATACCGGATCCGCGCAGCGCTTTGAGAACACCTTGCACTTCGGACTCCAGCATGGCGAAGTCGCCGTCGACGACCGCCCGCTCGTCCGAGCCCGCGAAGGCAGCCCAGGTATTGACCCCCATCGTGTTGCCGACCTCGCTGCCGTGCATCCTGGCTGTCCGGCCGACGACGACCTTGTAGACACCGTCCTTCAGATCTCCTTTCAGCCCCAGGGTTGCCTCGATCTTCGCGGGGTCGAGGCTGGTCTTGGCAGGATCGATGTCCGCCTCCGGTTTTTCTCCCTTGCCGCCGCTGGTCTCCTTGATCTTCGTGAACACCTTGCCAACAGCCGAGGCGAGCTTGTCCGTCTGTCCCATGCCGCCGATGTGCATGAACATGACCTTGGGGGTATCCCAGAAGAAGTGGTTGTGAAGGGCGGTCACTTCCAGGCCGTTGTCGAGTGCGACGCTCATGACGGGGTTGACCTGATCCTCGGCCAGAACCATGTCTCCCATCACCATCGTCTCATTGCCGTGTCGCTTGAAGGCGGCCCAGGTGGTCAGTCCCATCGGCGGCGTCAGGTGCACGCCGGCGGCGATGATCGTCAGATCGCTCCGGGGAACCGAGACTTTGAACACGCCCTCCTTTTCGTCGAGCTTGCCCTTGGCTCCCGTCAATTGCTCGATGGAAGCGGTATCGAACCCTGTAGCTGGGTTCTTACCGCCGGCCTGGCTGGGCAGCGCGAGAGTCGGCATCAGGAACACGCAGGCGAGACAGAGGATCGTTTTCATGGTTCGCGAACTCCTTTCGCAAGGCGTCGAGTGAGCATCCTCCAGCGGCCATTTGGTAATATCTTGGATAGATAATCAAGGGCGAACAACTTGACTCCTCACCCGATGGCGGTGTGGTGGATCTTGCTCAGCGTGGCAATCGCTCTCGCGTGCTCTTGGGGAGTCTTGGCCGCGTTCCTTGTTCTGGTTCGCCCGAAGGGCTCCATCCTGCGAGAGGCGCTCCGCCTCCTTCCGGATACGCTTCGGCTCCTCCGGCGTCTCGCTGCGGACAAGACGTTGCCGGGGGGCGTGCGCGTGCGGCTATGGTTGCTCTTTGCTTATCTCGCCTTCCCTCTCGACATCATTCCTGACTTCATCCCGGTCATCGGCTACGCCGACGACGCCATCATGGTCTGCGCGGTGCTTCGATCGGTCGTTCGACGAGCCGGTCCGGATGCTGTTCGCCGACACTGGCCCGGCAGCCCGGACGGTCTTGCGGCTCTTTGGCGGGCCGCCGGCCTGACGGCAGACCACGGGGATGGCCCGCGACGCGGGTCGCCGACCTGATTCCATCTATCACTCGGCGCTGGGAGGGCTAGCGGAAGTTCTTCAGGAGCACGATGTCGTTGCTCTCGTTGCCGTAGAGGAAGTAGGTCGTCTTTCCGTCCTTGGCGGCGTCGATCGCGAAGATCGAGCCGCTCGCGAAATCGGTGATCGGCTGAGGCTCGCGCCCATCGATGCCGGCGCTCCAGAGGTTGGCGACGTTCGCGATCGTGCGCTTCAGGACGAGACGCTTTCCGTCGGGCGACCAGAGATAATCGTCGACGCCGCCCTCGGTCAGTCGCGTCATGGGGCGGGGCGGGCCGCCCGAGAGCGGCTGGATGAAGAGGTTGGCGATGTTGTCCTTCGTCACGATGAAGGAGAGCCCCTTGCCGTCGGGCATCCACTTCACCGCGCTGACGCGCGCCGGCCACGTGAACGTCGCGAGCGGCGCTCCTCCCTCGATCGGCGCCACGATGCACGTCGTCGGCGAGGCGCCCTCGATCTCCTGGGGCGTCAGGTAGGCGATCGTACGGCTGTCGGGAGAGACCGTGACCACGAAGTTGTAGGAGGTCGCGACCTTGCGCGGTTCGCCTCCCGTGAGCGGGACCGACCAGAGTTCGTGCAGGGCGTCGACCCGCATGTACAACATTGTCTTCCCATCGGGGCTGATGTCCTGGAGCCACTCCCCAGTCCCGCGCACGAGCGGTCGCGGATTGCCGCCGTCGCGATCCACGACGCCGATGTGGGGTGTGTGATCTTCCCCCATCTGCGAAACGACGAGCTCCCCGGTCGGTAGCGTGCGGAGGATCGTCTCGTCGTTCGCGCCCAGGGTGAGCTGCCGCGAATTCAGGCCATCCGCACCGGTTGTCCAGACGTGCGCGTGGTGGTCGGTGGGGGCGGTGAAGACGATAGCGCTATCGGGCGTCACGACGAAGTTTCCGACCGCGGTGTCGCTCGTGGCGTTGAAGGTGAGCTGCTTGGGCCGCGTCTTTCCTCCGACGGGGATGCTCCAGACGTTCGCCACCCTGACCGAGCGAACCGCGGCGATGGTCATGCCGTCCGCGGTCACATCGAAACCGAAGTACTGGTTGGAGTCGTTCGTGATCCTCCGGTAGCGCCCATCCGGATACGAGACGTGGAACAGCTGTCCTCCCTCCGTCTCTCCCCACTTGAACGCGGCCACGACGAGACCGGATCCGTCGGGGAGCCACTGGCCGCCGTAAGCCTCCCAGCCCGTCGCGCCGAATCGGGTCTGGGCCAAGGATGAAGTGTCGATCGCGAGGAATTGCCCGTGGATTCCCTTCTCCGCCGTGTGAACGCTAGGGACGAATGTCTTGCCGTCCGGGGACAACGCGAAGGGGCCCCCGAAATTCAGTGGCGATGCGATGGTGGCCAGAGTCTTCTCCTGGCCCGTATCGATGTCGCGCAGGATCGCGGACTCCTCCGAGGATTTCTGGTTCACGTGATCGATGCAGAGGCGCTTCCCGTCGAGGGACACGCTCCCGACCCGGCCGCTCGCTTGGATGGACACAAGCCTCCGAGGCTGGCCGCCCAGAGTGGACACCTGGTTCAGCGTCACGAACCCTGGGTGAGTCGGATCCTCGCCGCCGTAGAGCAGATAGTCTCCGTTGGGCGAGAATCGGACGACCCCCATCCCTTCTTTTTGGGGAGGCACGACCTGGACCTCGCTCCCCGACGAGATCTGGCGGACCCAGGCCGAGTACATCCCCGACGAATTGCCCGAATAGGCGAGATACCGGCCGTCGCCGGAGATGATCACCGTGTTGATCCCCGGTCGCCCCGAGATGCTCGTGATCTTCAGCCCGGCGCCGGGTGCCGCGTCGGGAGGCTTCGCATCGCGACGGCCCATGAGGCTCGCGATTCCGACCCCCAGACCGGCGATCCCGACAATGGCTAGGATCGCGCCGCCGATGAGCCACGCACGGCTGCCCGCGGGGCGGGGGACCGCGCCGAGCGCCGCGATGCCGCTCCCCGAGCTGGTCGAGCTCCCCGAGGTCGTCGCGCTCGACAGGGACTCGTAGTTGTCCGCGATCTCCCGCAGCTCGATGGCGAGATCCTTCATCGATTGGAGGCGCTGGTCGGGGCTCTTGGCGAGGCATCGCCGCACCAGCCGGCGCAAGTCGGCGGGAGCCGACGGGTTCAGCTGGTGCGATTCGACGGGCGCGTCGTGGAGGATCTTGTGCATCGTGTCGACGGCGGAGTCCGCCTCGAACGCGCGCTTCCGCGTCACGGCTTCGTAGAGGATGCAGCCGAACGAGAAGATGTCGGAGCGATGGTCGACGACCCTCCCTTGCACCTGCTCCGGCGACATGTAGCCGACGGTTCCCATCACAGCCCCCGCCGCCGTCTGGTCGCTGGTGCGCGTCGGCGCAACGCTCGCCTCCTCGCCCGCCGATCTCGATTCCGTCAGTTTGGCGAGCCCGAAGTCGAGCACCTTCGCGAAGCCGTCCCGCGAGACCATGATGTTGCTCGGCTTGAGGTCGCGGTGGACGATCCCTGCCCCATGAGCCTTGGCGATGCCGTCCGCCGCCTGGGCCAGGTAACCGAGCAGGCGCCGCAAGTCCTCCTTGTCGTTGTGGATCAGCTCGGCCAAAGTGTGCCCGTCGATCCGTTCCATGGCCATGAAGTGGATCGGAGGCGCCCCGTCCCCTTCGCGCGCGATCGGACCCGAACCGATCTCGTAGATCGTGACGATGCTCGGGTGGTTGAGCGACGACGCTGCCTTGGCTTCGATGACGAAGCGCCTGAGCCGCTCCTCGTTGTGGACGAGCCGGGGCGGGAGGACCTTCAGCGCGACGCTTCGCTCGAGGGTGAGATCCTGTGCGAGATAGACTTCGCCCATCCCTCCGGATCCCAGCGCTCCGACAATCCGATAGTGGGAAATCTCATCGTTAGGTTCAAAGGTGCGATTCATAGAGGGGGATTCTATCGTATGGACTAGGTTCCAGTGCATCGTGCGTGCAGGTGGGTTGCTTGTTATTTGGCCAAGGGCACGATCTTCGAACGGCGAATGCGTCGGTCCCTCGTCAGCAATGGAATCCCGTGCACGATGCTTGTGGCTGCAATCAGCTCGTCCGCGGGATCACCACGGAAGTCGAGACGAGTCGAAGCGCGGGCGACGGACAACTCCAATGGCCACACGTGAAGAGTCGCGAGCGCGCTCTCGACATCGGGATCATCCAGGTCCAGCGTGATTCTTCCGAGCTGTGCGAGCTTTGCCAGCTCCCAGAGGACGATGGCCGCCACACTCCAGGGCTGTTTGGCCAAAAGATCCCGCTCGCGCGGTCGTACGTCCCCTTTCAGTGCGTGAATCAGGATGTGCGTGTCAAGATTCAGCACTGGCGTCCCATCCGATACCCGTGGAGAGGATGTCCCCGTGGACTTCGATCTTTCCTCGCAGCGAACCGATGAGATCCGAAGAAGCCCGGGGGTAGGGGATCACGCGCGCCACCGGCTTGCCGTGCTTCGTGATGATCAATCCTTCGGCGGTGAGCCTATCCAGCAGGGCCAGACATTGTTCTTTGAAGCGAGCCGCTCCGATCTTCTTCACATACCCCTCGTTGTGTGGTCGTCGAATTCGACCAGTCATATAATATGACCATACTAGCGGGCTGTCAAAGACCGCTCTGCGGTGCTGCGGGGGCCCCTTCAGGGTATGTCCGACGCCACCCGGATGGGCGCACCCATCACCGCAAGCCCTCGACGGAAAAGAGCGCCCCGAGAGTGCGATCCAGGGAGTACGCGTAGGACTTCTCGTCAGCGGTTACGTCGACTCCATAGAAGGCCATGGCGCCGATCCGGTCGTGGGGAGCCAGCTCGCGGACGGGCGACCTTCGCCCGGTCGCCAGATCGAGGCTCTCGATGCGTCCGGGGATCTCCCACGGCCGGTAGACGAGCATGGAGCGGCCGTCCGGTCTGAACCTGATGATGATGTCGACGCTCTCGAGCCCCTCGACCGGCACGGGATGGCCTCCGCTCATCGGGTACCTCAGATAACGGCCGTCAGCCCCGCGCACGACGATGTCCCGTCCGTCCGGGGTCACGACGGCGCGATCGGTACCCTCGGGCGTCACCGCGCGGGCGGCACCGCCCGAGAGATCCTGCACGTAGCAGCGCGACAGCTTGGCCGTCTGGGTTCCGCAGTAGACGACGCCGCGTCCTCCCGGCAGGAATCGCAGCGAGTTGTAATCGTAGGACTGGATCTCCGGAGTCGGGATGTCCCGGGGCGTACCGACGCCCGTCGGATAGATCACGACACGCGGAGGATCGGTCGGTACGAAGGCGAGCACCGAAGCGCCGTCCGGAGAAGTGTCCACGGGCCATCCCTCGCCGAGCCGGACGGGAAGGGAGCCGTCGGCGGCTTGCAGGTAGACCGAGTAGTTCGGACCGCCGAGCTGGGACTCGTCGGAGAACAGCACACTGCGTCCGTCCCGGGAAATCACCGGGAAGAACGACAGCTCGAGCCAGTGAAACTCGCGCTCGGCCGCGGCGCCTGGAAACAGCGCGATGATGGTGGCCCGCTGCGAATGACTCGAGGCGAGAAGCTTGCCGCCGGGGGTCGCGTCGAGGATGATGACTCCCGTGGGATCGGGCAACACGTCCCGGACGGTCCCGTTCAGCGAAAACTCCCGGACCATGTAGGCGGGGCCGCCTCCCGCCGAGGCCGAGAACAGGATTCCGGTCCCGTCCGGGGACCAGGTGAGCCCCTCCTCACCCCAGTACTCGGGAGACTTCGCGACCACCGCCCCCTTGAGATCGACGACGATGACCGAGCCCCGGTTGTCCGCCTCGTACGCGTGAGGCATGAAGGCGACACGATCTCCCTTCGGTGAGATGCGCACGTCGCTGATGTAGCCGGCCGCCTCCCAGAGGAGCGTCCCGGCCGGATACTCGAGCCGGCTCGATCCTCCGACCTTCCGTACGACGGCAAGAGTCTTGCCGTCCGGAGACCAGTCGGCCGCCGTGACGTCGTTCAGGATCTCGCGCGGAGCCCCGCCGGCGAGCGGCATGCGGGCGAGCGTTCCGATGTAGGTGCGGTGAGACCAATAGCGGGTGTGTGTGAGGACCGCGAGCTCTCCCGCCGACGAAACGGAGAGGAGCTGGACGTTGGGCCCCGCGATCGATTGGGGTTGTGCGTCTTCCGGGTGCCGCACGAACAGCTCGGACGTGTTCCCATCGCGCGCCGCGCTGAAGACGACCGATCGGCCGTCCGGGGTGAACCGACCGCTCGTGACGAACTGCGGCGCAAAGGTGAGCTTTTCGAACCGCGGCGGCGCCGAAACGAACGAGAGCTGCTTCCAGAAGAGAATGCCCAGCGTTGCGGCGAGCAGAGCGCAGAAGCCCGCGACACCCCAGGCAATGCCCGCTCTCGACCGCCGGGGCGCGGGCGCGGCCGCGGCCGCGCGAACCGAGGGATCGGCGCTCGCCGCCGCATCGAGGTCGAGCGCCACGTCGCCGATATCGCGGTATCGCAGCTTCTGGTTCTTCTGGAGGCATCGAGCGAGCACGCGGCGGATACCCGGCCCGACGCTTGGGGGCAGCGCGCGCCAATCAGGCTCACGGCCGATCACGCCGGCCAGAACGTCGGTGACCGTATCGCCGTCGAACAGCCGCCGCCCCGTGAGCATCTCGTAGAGCACGACTCCGAAGGCCCAGATGTCGGAGCGCTTGTCCACGGCCCTTCCGCGGGCTTGCTCGGGACTCATGTACGCCGCCGTGCCGAGGATCGTCCCGGCCATCGTCGCCGCGCGCGTCATCGTGGGCGAGTTCTCCGAATCGAAGGAACCCGGGCCGGAGCCGTCGCTCCCAAGGACCTTCGCCAGTCCGAAGTCGAGGACCTTGACCTTGCCCTCAGGGGTCAGCTTCACGTTCGCCGGCTTGAGGTCGCGATGGACGATCCCCTTGTCGTGGGCTTCCTCGAGCGCCGATGCGATCTGCCGGGCGATCTGCAGAGACTCGTCGAGCGGTATCGCGCCGCGCTTCAGTCGTTCCGAAAGGTCTTCCCCTTCGACGATCTCGAGGACGAGGAACAGCGTTCCCGACCCTGCGCCCGTCGAAGGGACTTCGTCGAGACCGTAAATCGCCGCGATGTTGGGATGGTTGAGAGAGGCGAGAAGCTGGGCTTCGCGTCGGAACCGGTCGAGGCGCTCCGGGTCCTGCGCGACGGTGGGCGGGAGCACCTTGATCGCGATCGCACGATTCAGCTTGGTGTCGCGTGCACGATAGACCTCGCCCATCCCGCCGGAGCCGAGGAGGGAGACGATCTCGTAGGCGCCGAGGCGGTTACCGGACGACAGTGCCAAGAAGGGAGGCCCTCAACCCGACGGTGCGCGTGCCCCGGAGTCGATGGAGCACCGTGGGAGGCGTAGTTTCGCACAAGAGAGCAAGGAGGAGAGTCCAGCCGGCGTGCCTGAGCCCGGCTGCACCCCCGCGCGGCTAGTCTTCGCGAAGGACCGTCATGGGATCGAGCCTCGCGGCCCGTCGTGCCGGAATCTGGCCCGCCAGGAGACCCACCAGGCACAGAATGCCGGACGCGACCACGAGCGTCGTGGCGTCGCGAGGAGGCAGTCCGAACAGCATCTTCTCCACCATGCTCGAGGCGACGAGGCTCACCGCGGCGCCCGCGAGCACGCCGGCGGCGACGATGCCCGCAACATCCTTGAAGACGAGACGCAGGATCGATTGTTGCGGCGCTCCCACCGCCATCCGGATGCCGAACTCCTTGCGCCGGCGCGAGACGACGTAGGCCATCACCCCGTAGAGTCCGATCACCGTCAGCACCATTCCGAGGATCCCGAAGAATCCCGACAGGATGGCCAGCAGGCGCTCCCGTGTGAGGGAATCGTCGATCTGTCTCTCGAGCGTGCCGAACTCCATGCCGATGGCTCGATGCGTTCGCTGCACGGTGTCGCGCACGGCGGGAACGAAGAGATCCGGAGGGATTCCGGTGCGGATCTCGAGGACCGTCGAGGAAAGACTCTCGCTCATCTGGCAATAGGGATAGTAGACGGAAGGAAGGAACGTCTCTCAGAGGGATTGGTACTTGGAGTCCCTGACGACTCCGACGATCTCGATCGGCGGCGAGCGCTTCCCCGGAGGTTCTTCGAGCTGGAAGGTCTTTCCCAGAGGAGACCGGCCATGAAAGAACTTGCGGACCAGGGTCTCGTTGACGATCGCGACGCGTGACGAGGTGGCGGACTCGCTGGCGTTGAAGTCCCGTCCCGCGACCAGCGGCGTGCGCAGGTTCGTGAAATAGCCCGGCGTGACCCAGTTGAAATACGCCAGCGATTCCTCGCCCTCGGGGGCACCCGGCTCGTCCAGATAGAGGAGGTCGTTCCAGGTCATTCCTCCTACCGGCGTGAGCAGGGAGCGGCTCGCGGAAATCGCGCCGGGGAGCCCCTCGACATGCTTCAGGATCTCCGTCGCCAGCTCTTCGCGCGCGCTCGCGGAGTCCGAGGCATGCTCCAGATCGAGGTTCACCAGCAGCACGTTGTTTCGATCGAAGCCCGCGTCCAGATAGAGAAGGTTGGCGTACGTCCGCAGGAACAACCCCGCGGCCACCAACAGGACGAGCGAGATGGCCACCTGGATCGCCACGATGCCGCGGCCCATCCGGAATCGACCCCTCGAGGCTCCGTCCACAGGCCCACCCTTCATGGCCGATGACAGCGGCACGTGCGTCGAGAGAAAGGCGGGCAGGGTGCCGAAGAGCAGGGCCGTCAGGACACTGATGCCGCCGGTGAAGGCCAGCACGCGGAGGTTGGGGGCAAGGTCCAGAACGACGGTGGAATTCCTGACGGAGATGGTGCTCAGGAGGACGGACGTGCCCCACAGGGACAGGAGAACTCCCAGCGCGGCGCCGCACGCCGAAAGGAGGAGACACTCCGTCAACAGCTGCCGGACCAGCCGCGACCTCGAGGCGCCGACGGCCAGCCGTATGGCGATCTCCCTGCGGCGCGCCGTTCCTCCCGCCAGCATCAATCCCGCGATGTTGGCGCAGGCGATGAGCAGAACGAGAGCCACGACCGCCATGAGCATCCGAAGCGGACGATCGTACGCTCGGCGCAGATCCGACCGTCCCCGGCGACCGGGAAGGGGAACGAGCCAGCGTGCGAGAAAGCGCTGCTGATTGTCCGGCTTCCAGTGCTGGGGCACCGACGCCTGGAAGATCGCGGGCGAGAGGGACTTCAGCCTCGCCGAGACCTGCCGGGGATCGACCTGCGGCTTGGGCCGGGCCATGATGTTGAGCCACCAGGAGCTGCGACGATCCAGCGAGGAGTCCTTGCCGAGGACGACGGCTTCGGCGCAGATCGGGAGCGCGACGTCGAAGCCGTCCCCGACCTCCAATCCGGTGAAACCGCGCTGCGCGACGCCCACGATCGGGAAGGTGTGACCGCTGAGCGTGATGCTGGATCCGATGGCGTCCGCCGAACCGGCGTAATGATCGCGCCAGAAATCCGCGCTCAGCACGGCCGCTCCGGCGCATCCACGCCGATCGTCCGCCACGGAGAGAACCCTGCCGGCCGCCGGGAGGACGCCGAGCCCGTGGAAGTAGTCGCCGCTCACGAAGAGCCCCCGCACGTAGCGGGCTTCGCCGCCCTGCGACAGGTTGAGCCGCGTCCCGCCCCACGCGAAGGCGGACTGAAAGACGTCCTGCCGGTCGCGGATCTCTTCCCACAGGGGATTGGTGAACATGGGATTCGGATCGCCCTTGTCGTCGGCGGATCTCATCGCCAGAAGGTGCAGCTCGCCCGGATCCCGCACCGGCAGCGAGCGGAGCATGACGGCGTCCATCATGGTGAAGATGGCGGTGTTGGCCCCGATCCCGAGGGCGAGCGTGAGGACGGCCGCACCCGTGAAGCCGGGCCGCTGCCGCATCAGGCGCAGAGCGAATCGAACGTCCTGGACCCAGGACTCCAGCGTCGGGAAGCGTCTTGCGTCCCTGCAGACTTCCTTGACCTGCTCGATGCCGCCGAGCTGCAGGTTCGCCGAGCGACGCGCCTCTTCGGGACTCTGCCCTTGTCGGAGATTCTCCTCGATTGCCAGCTCGAGATGGGAGCGCAGCTCCTCTTCCATCTCGGTCTCCTGGCGGGACCGATGGGTGAGTCCTCGAAGGCGAGCGGCCAGGGATCGGAGGCCCATGATGTCAGGCTCGCTGAGAGCTCAGGAGCCGTCCGATGATGCCGGCGACCCGTTCCCAGTTCCGGGTCTCCCTGGCGAGCTGTCTTTCTCCGGCGCGGGTGAGGGAGTAGTACTTCGCGCGACGGTTGCTCTCCGAGACTCCCCACTTGGAATCGATCCAGCCTCGCTGCTCGAGTCGGATGAGGGCGGGGTAGAGCGTGCCCTGATTCATCGTCATCATCGCGTCCGAAGCCTGCTCGAGCCTTCGCGCGATCCCGTAACCGTGAAGCGGACCCAGAGCCTCGAGCGTCTTGAGCACCATGAGATCGAGGGTTCCCTGCAGCACTCCGGTCTTGTGCGGTTGAGGCTGAGCCGCGCTTCGGGGGGGCATGCGTCCATCTCCTGTTGAGAGTCAACAGGAGAGTACAGGGGCTTCTGTTGATTGTCAACAGGTCGTCCTACGACAAGGTCTTCTATTCCTGGAGACGGAACCACGGTCGCTGGCGTGGCCTTGCTGGAGATCCGATGCGGTAGACTTGGCCGTGCGCTACGGTCTCGACGTGCTCTTGCTGGATCCGCAACGCCTGCGATCGCTCAGAGGCCGTCGCGTGGCTCTGCTCGGGCATCCGGCGTCCATGACCGGCCTCGAGCTGGGGTTCCGTCACGGGCTCGACGCGCTGGTGGGAGAGCTGGGCTCGAGCATCACCGCGGCCTTCGGTCCGCAGCACGGCATGCGCGGGGACAAGCAGTACAACATGGACGAGTCGGCGACCTACACCGACACGACCCACGGCATCCCGGTGTTCAGCCTGTACGGCGATGTCCGCCGGCCCACCGACGACATGCTGTCGACGTTCGACGTGCTGCTCGTCGATCTGCAGGACACGGGCTGGCGCGGCTACACCTGGGTGGCGACCCTGCTGTACATGCTCGAGGCGGGAGCGCGGGCGGGCAAGGAGATCTGGGTCTTGGACCGGCCCAACCCGGCCGGTCGCTCCATCGAAGGTCTGCGTCTTGTGCCCGGCCAGGAGAGCTTCGTCGGCGTGGTGCCGATCCCTCAGCGCCACGGGCTGACGCTCGGCGAGCTGGCGCGTTACATGGCGGCCCACTTCCGCCTCGATCTTCCGCTGGAGGTGGTCCCCATGGAGGCCTACGGGCCCGAAAAGGCGCCTGGGTTCGGCTGGCCTCCGGGTGTGATCTGGGTCAACCCCAGCCCGGCCATCGCCAGTCTGAACTCTGCACGCTGCTACTGCGGAACGGTGCTGCTCGAGGGGACGAGCCTGTCCGAGGGGCGCGGCACCAGCACTCCGCTCGAAGTGTTCGGCGCTCCCGATCTCCCCGTCCTGCCCCTTCTGCGCCGGCTCGAGCGGACGACGCCCGAGCTCTTGGCGGGCTGCCGATTGCGTCCCTGCTTCTTCCAGCCCTTCTTCGACAAACACACGGGGAAGCTGTGCGCCGGCGCTCAGATCCATGCGGACTTCGACGGCTACGATCCGCGGGCGTTCCGTCCTTACCGTCTCATGGCGGCCCTCTTCAAGGCGCTGCGCGCGGTCGATCCCTCATTCCCGCTGTGGCGCGACTTCCCCTACGAGTACGAACCGTCGCACCGCCGTCCCATCGACGTCATCAACGGTGGGCCGGGGCTGCGCGAGTGGGTGGACGACCCGGCGGCAAGCCTGGGCGACTGGGACGCGGCGCTCGTGGCCGATGAGCGGTCCTGGGCTGACGAGCGCGCGGAGTTCCTGATCTACTGAGTCGCCATGCCATGAAGCTGCTGCCTGTGCGGGCTAGAGGCTGAGAAGCACCTTCTCGATCGAGATCGGCAAGGAGCGGAACCGCGTGCCGGTCGCATGAAAGACCGCATTGGCGATCGCAGCCGCCATTCCTGTGATGGCGAGCTCCCCGACGCCCTTGGTTCCGAGCGGGGTCATCGAATCGGGCTCTCCGACGAACAGCACCTCCACATCACGCACGTCGGCGTTCACCGCCACGACGTATTCGGCGAGCGACGTGGTCACCAGCCGTCCGGTACGATCGGATACCGTCTCCTCCAGGAGCGCCATGCCGATCCCCATCGCGAGACCGCCGATGATCTGACTGCGGGCCGTCTTCGGGTTGAGGATCCTACCGCCATCGATGGCCGATACGACTCGAGCAACGCGGACGCTGCCGAGGTCTGGATCCACGTGGACCTCGACGAAGTGCGCCGCATATCCACCGGCGTGCGCTCGGGTGCCCGTTGTCGGCGTCGTGTACGGGATGAAGCGGCCTCCATGGACGATCATCGTGGCTGACGAGGTTTCACCGGGCGGCGCACTCTCACCCTCTATCGTCAGTTCGTCCAGACCGTGCCGCGCCAGGATGTCGGCGTACGTTTCGAAGCGTGCCGGATCGTCGGTGATCTGTATGCCTCCATCGCGAACGGTGATGCCCTCTAAACGACATCCCCTGACGGGTGACGCTTCGTCCTCGCCTACAAGACGCAGGAATGCACGGACAAGGCCGACACATGCCGCGTGGACGGCGTTGCCGAGCGCACCGGTCAGACCGGATCCGCCTTCCTGCGGCGCCTTCGGCATGGCGCTGTCACCCAAGCCGAACTGCACGCGGTCCATCGGTACGCCGAGAACATCGGACGCGAGCATCGTCATCACGGTGTAGGGGCCGGGCCCGATATCGGTCGCGCCGCTGCGAACGAAGGCCGTTCCATCTCGCCGTATCGATGCGAGAGCTTTGCAGGGGGGCTGATACGCCCACAGTGCCGCTCGTGCCATGCCATATCCCACGAGCTGGCCCCCCTTCCGCATCGACCGAGGCTCTGGGTTGCGCGCCGACCAGCCGAAGCGCTCGGCGCCCCGCCGGTAGCACTCGAGCAGTGCATTGCTCGACCACGGCAGACCCGACTCCGGATCCACGTGCGCATGATTCTTGACCCGCAGCTCCAGGGGATCGATTCCGAGCGCGTACGAAAGCTCGTCGATGGCCGACTCCAGGGCGAACGAGCCTTCGGCTTCCCCGGGCGCGCGCATCCACCCCGGTATGGGAATGCTCTGACGCGTCTGAGTCGCCCGGGTGGACACGTTGGGGCACGCGTATGCGGTCATCGTCCCGTGCGTAATGATGTTGATCAACACGTCCGCCATGCCGAGCGACGATCTCGAGACATGCTCGATGGCGGTGAGCCGGCCATCTCGACTCGCACCGAGCGACAATCGTTGACTTGTGTTGGGGCGATGACCGATTGAAGTGAACATCTGGGCGCGCGTCAGCACCAGTTTCACCGGCCGCTTCGTGACTCTCGCTGCCAGCGCTGCGAGAGTCGTGTGTGGCCAGACGCGCAAGCCTGCACCGAATGCCCCGCCGACGAACGGCGCGAGCACGCGAACGCCGGCTGGATCGATGCCGAAGGTGAGCGACATGGAATCGCGTACGGCATGCGGATACTGCGTGGTGTCGTGGACCGTCAGCGCATCGCCGTCCCACACCGCCACCGTAGCAAACAGACCGATCGGATTGTTCGTGTTCGGGGCTGTCGCGTAGGTGGCCGCGATGCGCACCTCGGCTGCTTCGAGCGCGCGCGCCACGTCTCCACGGTCGTAGTCGGGCGACCATGGATGCGTCACTGTCAAGGCTCGTGGATCGTCGTAGGAGAGCACGGGTGTGTCGAGGGCGTATGTGACCTCGATCAGTGCCGCCGCGGCGTCCGCTTGCTCCCTCGTCTCCGCTACGACCATCGCGACGTGTTGACCGTAGTGCAGAATGACATCGCTTTGAAATGGGGGGAGCGGCGAAGGACCGTTGGGAGTAATCGCCCCGAGCGCCAGCGGGGGCGTATTGAAGTGGGTGATGACGGCCAGAACTCCTGGTGCGCTCTCGGCAGCGTGCACTGCAATGTCACGGATGCGCCCGCTGGTTATCGTGCTTTGCACCAGAGCCGCGTGGGCCAAACCCGGCAGCGTCACGTCGCTGGCGTAGGTGGCGGCACCCATCACCTTGAGCCGTCCGTCGACACGGTCTCGGGGGCTACCGACGACTTCAGCCATGGGAGTCGTGCTCATACCTTCGCCTCTCTCGCGACGGTAAACGCGCGCACGATGGTGCTTTTCGCCAGTTCGAGCTTGAAGCGGTTGTGCTCTCGTGCGACGGCTCCAGCCAGAGCGAGTTCGGCGGCGTCACGAAAGGCGACGTCGGTTGCCTTGCGTCCCGTCAAGCTCCGCTCGGCCTCGAGCGCGCGCCATGGCTTGGTTGCGATGCCGCCCAGGCCCAGCCTCGCTGCTCGAATGGTGTCGCCGTCGAGATCGAGAACGACGGCCGCCGAGGTCAGCGCGAACTCGTAGCTCGACCGGTCCCGTACCTTGAGGTAGTGGGAGCGCCGGGCCGCCGGCAGGGATGGAATGACGATCCGGGTGATCAGCTCTCCCTGCTCCAGCGACACCTCGACGTGCGGCGTGTCGCCAGGGGAGCGGTGGAGCTCTCCGAACGGAATCGTCCGTGTGGTCCCATCGTCCCGAATCGTGTGGACAACGGCATCGAGGACGACCATCGCCACGCACATGTCGGAGGGATGCGTGGCGATGCAGTGCTCGCTGACCCCCAGCACAGCGTGGCCGCGGTTGAAGCCCTCGAGCGCGTCGCAGCCGGAACCCGGCAGTCTCCGATTGCACGAGGCATGGATGTCGCGGAAATACGGGCAACGGGTACGCTGGAGGATGTTGCCGGCGACGGTCGCCATGTTGCGGATCTGCGTGGTGGCGCCCGAGAGGATCGCTTCCGAGAGCACCGGGAAGCGATCGCGCACGACAGGGTGCCACGCCAGCTGACTGTTGGTGACGGTCGCGCCGATAGAGATCGCGTCATCGGATACGCCGATGCTCGACAGCCCGAGATGCCGGACATCGACAACCGTGGCCGGCGTCAGGACGTCGACCTTCATCAGGTCGACGAGCGTCGTCCCACCCCCAAGGAACATCGCGTCCGGGCGGGCGCCCGCAGCGCTCGCCGCATCTAGCGCGCGAGCCGACCGTTCGAAGGTGAAGGCTTTCATGGCCTTTCTCCTTCGCTCACGGCAGACCGCACCTCCTTCGCGAGCACCTGCCTTATGGCGGCGACGATGTTCGGATAGGCCGCACAGCGGCACAGATTCCCGCTCATGCGCTCGCGGATCTCCTCGTCCGTCAGGGTCGCGGCGTCGACCGAGTGTCGAACGTCCCGGGTGACGTGACTCGGCACTCCCGCGTGCACCTCTTGAACGGCGCAGACGGCCGAGAGGATCTGCCCCGGCGTGCAGTAGCCGCACTGAAAGCCATCGCAGTGCAGAAAAGCGGCCTGCATCGGGTGAAGCTCGTCGCCTTGGGCGAGGCCTTCGATCGTGACGACAGACTGGCCCTCGCACGCCGCCGCCAGCGTCAGACAGGACAGGACTCGCTGGCCGTCGATGATGACCGTGCAGGCGCCGCACGCGCCCTGGTCGCACCCTTTCTTCGTGCCCGTAAGGCCGAGCACGTCGCGAAGAGCGTCCAGCAACGTCAGGCGCGGATCCACCGCGAGCTCGTGAGCTATGCCGTTGACACGGAAATTGACTTTCATGCCGATCACCCTGCGTCGTGGAGACGTGGACTGGAGCGAGGACCCGCGTCCCACGACTTGCGATCCGTCATCGCAGCGACTTGAAGGCCGCGCGAAGGTCCGCCACCAACAGCTGCGGCTGTTCCCACGCCGCGAAATGCCCGCCCTTGTCGAGCTTGTTGTAGTAGATGAGCTTGGGATACGCCTTTTCCGTCCAGCTCTTCGGGGCCTGATAGAGCTCCTCCGGAAAGGCGCTCACGGCCGCCGGTATGGGGACGTTCTTGGGGGCGAAGAACGCGAGCTTGCTCTCCCAGTACAGACGAGCCGACGAGACGGTCGTGTTCGTCAGCCAGTAGAGCGTGACGTTGTCGAGGATGTCGTCACGCGTGATCCCCTCGGGCTTTCCATCGAAGACGCGGGCGACGAGCGCGTAGCTGCTTGCGTCGTGATCGATCATCCAGGCGGCCATCCCGACCGGCGAATCGCCGATTCCATAGAGCGTCTGGGGGCGGTTCGCCATTTCGTTGGCGTAGCCCAGGCCGTGCTTGTAGAAGTAGGCGAGCTGATCGTACGCGTGCTTCTCGTCGGCCGAGAGACCCGACGGCGCCGAAGCACCGGCAGAGGCCGCCTTGTCTATGTCGGGCGGCACGGTGGCGGGCATGTTGGTATGGATGCCGATCAGTTCCGGAGCACCTAGAAGTGACATCTGTTCCGTGACCGCATTGCCCCAATCGCCGCCCTGTGCCACGAAGCGTGTGTATCCGAGGCGCTTCATCAGCACGACCCATGCGCGTGCGATGCGGATGGGATCCCATCCGGTTGCAGTGGGCTTCCCGGAAAAGCCGTAACCGGGCAACGACGGAATCACGACGTCGAAGGCGTCCGAAGCGTTCCCGCCGTGCGCCGTGGGATTCGTCAACGGATCGATGATCTTCAGCTGCTCGATGATCGAGCCGGGCCATCCGTGCGTGACGATGATCGGCAGCGCGTTCGGTTGCTTGGAGCGCACGTGAATGAAGTGAATGTCCACGCCGTCGATCGTGGTGAGGAATTGCGGCAGCGCGTTCAACCGCCCCTCGCACTTGCGCCAGTCGTATTCGGTCGTCCAATAGCGCGCGAGCTTCTGGACCGTCGCGAGCTGCACGCCTTGCGATGAATCGGTCACGATCTCCCGGTCGGGCCAGCGCGTCGCCGCGACGCGTCGCTTGAGGTCGGCGAGCTCCTCGTCGGAAAAGTGGACGTGGAACGGGCGGATGGCGTCGGCGCCGCCGTCACTCTTGGCTCGCGCGGCGGGCGCTCCACCTGTGGCGGCACCGGACCGTGGCTCTATCGGCGTATGAGTCATGGCGATCGTCCCTCCTATGAGAAGTGCGCCTCTCATGAGAAAGCGCTTTATCCTTGGCTGGTGCCTCATCCTCGCTCCTTTCTGCGATCGTTGCCGTATCAACCTTGACTCACGCCATGATCCACGCCTGGCTGTCTCAGCGGAATGTCTTGAACGCCGCGCGCAGCTCCGTAGCGAACACCTCCGGGTACTCCCATGACGCGAAGTGTCCACCTTTGTCGGCTTCGTGGAAGTAGATCAACTTGGGATACGCGCGCCGGACCCACGACTCCGGTGGCCGATAGACTTCGTCCGGAAAGACCGTGACGGCCACCGGGACGGTGATCTCGCCGGTCCGCTGCGCGGCGCTGCTCGTAGGACCGCGTCCGCCGTTCTCCCAGTAAAGTCGCGCCGCGGACGTGGCCGTGTTCGTCAGCCAATACAGGCTGAAGTCGTCCAGGACATCGTCTTTTGTCGGGGACTGTTGGGGATCGTCGCCATACGTCCACTTCGCGAAGCCCGGATGCTGGAGCATGAACCCCGCAAGACCGACTGGCGAGTCCGTCAGGCCGTATCCGATGGCCTGCGGCCGCGCTCCCAGCATCGCCACGTACGCCGTGTTGCCCTGCATGGCGTACGTCCTGAGCGCGTCGAACGTCGCGTGCTCCTGATCGGTAAGTCCCTCTGGGGCCGGCGCACCACTGGCGAGAGCTGTGGTGATCTCGGGCGGTACCGCCGCCGGTAGGTTGACGTGGATGGCGAGCAATCCCGCTGGAGCCTGCCGGCCCATCGCCTCGTTGATGATTGCTCCGAAGTCTCCTCCCTGTGACACATAGCGCGTGTATCCCAGGCGCTTCATCAGGACGTCCCACGCACGACCGATGCGCTCGCCTCCCCAACCCGTCTCGGTCGGTCGCCCCGAGAAGCCGTAGCCGGGCACGGACGGAATCACGACGTCGAATGCGTCCTCGACGCGACCTCCATGGGCCGTCGGATCGGTGAGCGGCCCGATGATCTTGAGCTGTTCGACTACGGAGCCCGGCCACCCGTGCGTGATGAGCAGCGGGAGCGCGTTCGGATGACGGGACTTGACGTGAATGAAGTGAACGTCGACCCCATCGATGGTCGTCATGAACTGGGGCAGGGCATTGAGTCTCGCCTCGAGCCTGCGCCAGTCGTAGCCGCTGCCCCAGTACCGTACCAGGTTCTGCAGCCGAGCCAGCGGCGCACCCTGCGACAGGTCGGCAACGGTTTCCTTATCGGGCCACCGTGTCGCCGCGATACGCTTGCGAAGGTCGGCGATCGCCGCATCCGGAATGTTCGCGTGGAACGGACGAATCGCGTCCGTGACCGCGGGCCGTGCCTTTCCGACGTTCGGATCTGCCTTCTGTGCGAGCGTGATCGCAGCGGATGTCAGAAAGATCATGAGCGCAAAGGCTACGAAAGGGAGTCGAGAAAGCGGGCCGTCCGCGCGATCGATGCGGACCACGGCCGTGTGCCGATCGTCGTCAATGATGTTCATGACGCGTCTCCTTCCGGTGCGCCGCGGCTGTGCGGAAAAAGTGGAGTGTGCCGGTCTTTCGCGGCCGCGCTTCACCGTGTCCCGGCTGCGTGGACGACGGGAGCCTTCGCCGCCGCGTCCATGATGACGGCGGCGACGGCCTTCGGCTGCGAGAGCATCGCTACGTGGCTCGTGGGCAGCTCCGTCGTCGTCGCTTTCATGCGCTTCGCGAAGAAGCGCTCTTCATCGGGCGCGATCGCGCCGTCGAGGGCGGAAACGATGTACCACGACGGCTTGGTCTTCCACGCGACGCCCGAGACCTTGGCGCCGAAGGCCGAGCCAGCGATGGGACCCTGCGTCGCAGCGACCACCCGCGCTTCACTCGCGGGCAGGTCGGAAGCGAAGTGCTTGACCACGGCGTCAGTAGAGAGAGTCAGGAAACCATCCTTGTCCGTGATCGGTGCCGACAAGGCGGGCGGGGGCGGATACGGCTTCCCCAGGTCGCCGGCAGTCTCGCCCAGATCCGGTCCGAAAGCTGCGACGTAGACGAGGCCGACGACCTTGGGATCCATCCCCGCCTCGGTGATGACGACGCCCGCCCACGAATGCCCCACCAGGATCACGGGGCCATCTTGCTGTGCCAGCGCGCGCTGGGTGGCCGCGACGTCGTCGGCCAGCGAGGTGAGGGGATTCTGCACGGCGGTGACGTGGTAGCCCTTGGCCTGAAGGATCGGGATCACCTTGGCCCAGCTCGATCCGTCCGCGAAAGCGCCGTGGACCAGGACGATGTTCTTGACCGGCGGGGTGGCAGACTGGACGGTAGGAGCGCAAGCCATGAGCGCGATCGCCATTACCGCCGCCATGTGGGCCCGTGCGGCCGCGGAGAGAATCGCTTCAACGTCAGCGAGCCGGCGTTGGCCTTTCTTGAGCACCTTCATGAACGACCTCCTCTCTTGTGACCTGCTCGGTTTCCTCCGAGAAAAGCTCGATCAATACCCAGCTACTTCGATGACGGCGTCGGCGAAGGCCTTCGGCGCCTCCTGCGGCAAGTTGTGCCCGATACCGCCTTTGATGGTTCTATGCTCGTACTTGCCGGAGAACTTCTTCTCATAGGAACCCGGCTCCGGATGCGGTGCTCCATTGGCATCACCTTCGAGAGTGATGGTGGGAACCGTGATGACAGGACTTGCGGACAGCCGCTTCTCCAGATCGTCGAACTTCGGCTCTCCCTCGGCCACGCCGAGCCGCCAGCGGTAGTTATGGATCACGATGGCGACGTGATCGGGGTTGTCGAGGGACGCGGCGGAGCGATCGAACGTGGCGTCGTCGAAGCGCCATTGCGGAGACGCGGTCTGCCAGATCAACTTCGCGAAGTCGCGGGTGTACTTCTCGTAGCCGGCGCGGCCGCGCTCCGTCGCGAAGTAGAACTGATACCACCACTGGAGCTCGGCCGGCGGCGGCAACGGCATCCTGCCGGCTTCAGGGCTGCCGATCAGATAGCCGCTCACGGAGACCATCGCCTTGCAGCGGTCCGGCCAGAGCGCCGCGATGATGTTGGCCGTTCGTGCTCCCCAGTCGAAACCGGCGAGGATCGGCTTCTGGACCTCGAGAGTGTCCATGAGAGCGACGATGTCGGAAGCGATGGCCGATGGCTGGCCATTGCGGACGGCGCCGCTCGATAGGAAACGCGTCGGCCCATGTCCGCGCAGGTGCGGCACGATGACGCGGTAACCCTTCGACGCCAGCAACGGGGCGACCTCGACGAAACTGTGGATGTCGTACGGCCAGCCGTGCAGCAGGATGACGGGCTGGCCCGTCGCGGGCCCGGACTCCGCATAGCCCACGCTCAGGGCCCCGGCGTCGACCTGCTTCAGCGCACCGAACGATGTGTTCCCTCCCGACCGCTTCTCGGCAGGAGCGTGCGTGCTCGCTCCTCTCTTCTGCGGTTCGGTGCTCGCGGCGGCCCTCATGCCCAGGCTGGCGGCGGCCAGGATCATGGCCGCAGCTCCCAGAAAGCCGCGGCGATCACGGTCGATGTCTTCGAGCATGTCGTGTCCTCACTTCATGAAGCCGCGGATGAGCGGCGCGATCTGATCCGCCGCGGTATCGAGCGCGAAGTGACCTGCTTCGAGGACGTGGACCTCCGCCTTCGGAACGTCCCGGCGATAAGCCTCGGGCTCCGAGAGCTCGAACGACAGGTCGTACTTGCCCCAGAGGACGAGGAGCCGAGGCTGCCTCTCCCGCATCCAGGCCTGCCACTTGGGGTAGGCTTCGACGTTCGTGCGGTAGTCGTAAAAGAGGTCGCTCTGGATGTCCGCCTGGCCGGGCTGACTGAGGAAGGCGAATTCATCGGTCCAGAGATCCGGGTCATAGCGCTCGACGCTCGGGTCGTTCCCGACATGGCGCGTCCGTGTCGTCTGTAGCGACAGGAGGTTCGCGCGAAGCGCGCTCTCGTTAGCGTCACGATCGGCCCAGAACGCTCGCCGTGGCTTCCAGTTCGCTCCCAGGCCTTCGTTGTGAGCCACGGCGTCCTGGACGATGAGAGCTTCGATCCGGTCCGGATGAGCCAGGGCCATGCGAAAACCCACGGGGCCGCCGTAGTCCTGCATGTAGAGCGTGTAGCGCGCGAGGCCGAGGGCCTCGGTGAAGTGAGTCATGACCTCGGCGTAGTGATCGAACGTATACGCGAACTGCTTGGGGTTCGGCCAGTCGCTGTGTCCGAAGCCCGGGTAGTCGGGCGCGATGAGGTGATAGCGATCGGAGAGCCGGGCGAAGAGGGGCTCGAACATCCGCGAGGAAGAGGGGAGTCCGTGCAGCAGGAGAAGCGTCGGCGCGCTTTTCGGGCCGGCCTCTCTGTAGAAGATGGACAGACCGTCTATCTGTTTCGTTCGGTAGAGGACCGGAGTGTTCACGGGGCGAGCGCCGCCTTGAGCCTGTGCCGGCCAACCCATGGACGCGAGAATCGCGGACACAGCCAGCGCCGTGCGGACGTGATCCACGGTGAACCTCATTCCGCCACCTCGAGGATCAGCTCGAGCTCGACCGCGGCTCCGAGCGGTAGGCTTGCGACACCGAACACGAGACGGCAAGGACTCTTGTCTCGCCCGAAGACGTCCTGCAGCAGATCCGAAGCGGCGTCGGCGACTCTCGGTTGATCGCGGACGTCTCCCGAAGTGGCGACCGACACGCCGAGACGGACGACCCTCGTCACTCTGTCGAGCGATCCGAGGTGCTGTCGCGCCACGGCGAGGGCGTTGAGCGCGGCGAGTCGAGCCGCCTTTCGCCCGGCCTCCACATCGAGCTCGGCTCCGACGCGCCCGGTGAAGCGTGCTTCGTGGCCCTCCGTGGGGAGCATCCCGCTCAGGAAGAGCAGACGGCCCGATTGCACGGCCTCCACATAGGTGCCGAACGGCTCCGGGGGCGTCGGGAGATCGAGGCCCAGTTCCTTCAACCGATTCTCGGCGCTGGTATGTGCGCTCATGTCTTTCATCCGGAGTCACCTAGCCGAAGGTGAACGCGAAGGCCTCCACGCCGGGATCGAGGAACTCGATCTCGAACCGACGGTCGGCGATCGGGCGCGGTTGCCGGATCAGCTGATAGAGCCTCTGCTCCGACGCCGTTCCGTTGCCGTCCGCATCCACGTCGATTCCGTGGGCCGCTCCCGGCGGCTTCCCGTCGAGGAACACGCGGAACCGGACGGGCGGACCCCCGGACGGAGGTCCCATGACCACGTGGAGGTCTCGGGCATGGAAGCGGTAGGCGATCCGTCCGCCGCTCTTGTGAAGCGTGTTCGCGTTGCCGGCGACCGTCCATTCGCCGGACATGGCCCACTGATTGAGCTTCAGGGTGGCCGGAACGGCGTACACGCGGCGACCGCCCCGGGCCGCACTGCCGGGAGAGGCGAAGTTCTCGGTGCGCTCGAAGCCGACGTAATTCTCGCCAGACTTGAGATCGCGCCAGTCGGCCGCGGCCTCGATGCCTCGCCCCTCGACGGTCGCGGACTCGGACACGGACGGGAGCGGAAGGCCGGCGTCGCCGCCTCCGGCCTCGGCCAGCAGCTGCAGGATGACCTGCTCGGTGTGCTCGTACTCGCCTTCGCCGAACTGGTGGTACCGGATGCGACCCTGCGCGTCGACGAGGTAGAGGGCCGGCCAGTATTCATTGTGGAACGCCCGCCAGACAGCATGATCGCTGTCGACCGCGATCGGGTAGCCGACCTGCATCTGCTTTGCAGACCGGCGGACGTTGGCGACGTCCTTCTCGAACGGGAACTCCGGCGAATGCACCCCGATCACGACGAGCCCCCGGTCCTTGTATTTCGCGGCCCATGCGCGGACGTAGGGAAGCGTGCGCAGCCAGTTGATGCAGGTGTACGTCCAGATATCGACGAGGACGACCTTTCCTCGCAGGCCTTCCGACGTCAGGGGAGGGGAGTTGAGCCACGCTGTCGCGCCGTCGAGAGGAGGCATCTCATCCTCGATGGGCAGGTGGGACGCGTCCGCAGCCGGGTGCTTGCGTGTTGCGGCGAGTCCGAAAGCCATGCCCAGGCCGAGGGCGGCAGTGAGCATCGCGGCGGCTGCGAGATGACTTGAAAGCATGCTCTCCTCCAGGTCTCGGAACTCATCCCTCTACGAGCTGCTGGCCGCCGTCGATGTCGAAGGTCGCACCCGTGATCGCCGTGTTCGTCATGAGGTGGACGGCCAGTGCGGCGATGTCTGCGGGGCCGACGACGCGCCGGATCGGCAGGGTCGCGCGGAGCTGTTCGCGGCGGGCGTCCAGCTGGTCGCCGAGGATCGCCGCCGACAGAGGCGTGTCGACGAAGCCGGCCGCGATCAGGTTGACGCGGACGGGCGCGAGCTCGAGTGCGAGGACCCTCGTCATGGCGGGACTCGCGGCGGTGAGAGCCCCGATGAATGAGAGGCCCGGCGCCGTGCGGCGGCCACCCGTGCCGCCCATGAAGAGGAGGGTCCCTCCCGGGCGAACCCTGCTCGCCGCGTTGCGTGCGACCTCCAGCGGCAGCAGGAGATGGGCCTCGACATCGCGGCGTGCTTTGTCGACATCGAACTCCGTCAGGGGCGCGTAGTAGGGACCGGGGCCTGTGACCAGCACGTGGTCGATGGGCTTGGAGAGCTCGGCGAAGAACCTCTCGATCCGGGTGAAGTCGGTGGCGTCGAAGGCGGTGACCGTGGCTCCGAGCTCGAGGCCGACGCGATGCAGGCGATCCGGGTTGCGAGCCGTGAGGATCAGGTCGGCCCCTTCGGCGCGAGCGCGCCGCGCCGTCTCGAGCCCGATTCCCGCGCTGCCGCCGATCACCACGACGGTTTGCCCGCGCAGCTCCGGTTCGCGCTGTGTGGCAGATGCCGTGATGTCGGGCGTCATCGGCGCGCGCTCTCCACTTGGCGGACCCCCTCCTTGGCCGCGTCGTCGGGAGTCTTCCCCGCCTGGCGCGCGACGATGTAGCCGGCGTAGAACCCGGACCAGTGGTGCTTCGGCGCTGTCGGCTCGTACGCGCCATGGTGTTTCTCGGCCTCTATCAGGAGATCCGTCAGGGTCGGAACGTCGAAGTTGCTGAGGCCACGTCCGGGAAGCCTTCTCTTGATTTCCTGGAGCAGCCAGCTGTTGCCGTCCGGATCGCTGAACGTGGCGAACGAGAAGTAGCTCGCGTGCTCGGGCGCGTGACCGGGGACACGACCGGTCGGGCCGGACTGGAACTGCGCTCCCGGCGCCCCGGGGTGGAACACCTCGCTGATCGCGGCGCCCCGAGCGGCGAGGTCGGCCCGTGCGCCCTCGATGTCCGAGACGATCAGGTAGTTGCCCCGGGCCGAGCCGGGCGCAGCGGACGTGATGTTCGTGCCGAACTGGATCGAGCACCCCGAGCCTGGCGGCGTGAACTGGACGACCCGGAAGCCGTTGTCGAAGGGGAAATCC
>Ga0070671_100000224_pt1 | contig 37754 bp, 76 predicted proteins | sample KBSS73metaG_FD_65341 | JGI IMG/M metagenome (GOLD analysis project Ga0070671, IMG submission 65341) | Switchgrass rhizosphere microbial communities from Kellogg Biological Station, Michigan, USA - KBS S7-3 metaG | ecosystem: Host-associated > Plants > Roots > Rhizosphere > Soil ...
CGGGCAGACGTTCAGCCACATCGTCAACGTCTCTGTCTACGCCCTCGCCGAGCTCGAGGAGCAGCAGAAGGCGGAGCAGTGGGACTACGTGACGTTCTACGAGCGCGCCATCGAGTCCCTCGTCGTTGAGGATGACCAGCAGCGACTGCGCAACATGTTCGCCGCGAAGAAGCTGGTGATCTCCGTCGCCGACCTGGAGGCGCTGTACCGGAACCTGCTGGAGATGGCATACGGCCGCCCTACGGAAGCGTCCTCGCCCTCTACAGATGGGGACGCGCAAACTGGAACTTCCTCGACGGAGACCTCCTCTACCGAACCGGCCGTGGCCTCGGCAGCCTGACAGGCCCCGAGTTCGTCAACCTTGTCTACCACTACTACACCCGCTCCATGACGGCTGCCGAGAAGGCCCAGTTCGACATTGCCCTGGTGCCGCCCGAGGCGAGGGAACGGACGATCGACGAGCAGAACGCGGAGGCGATGAAACTTCTGATGGGCGGCAAGCATCCGTCCCGGAAGCCGGTGCCATTGAAGGAGCGGAGGCGCAAGCGTGAGTAGCTTCGACGTCGGCACCGCTTTCGTCAGGGTGTTGCCAGACGCCGCGCAGTTCCGGTCACTCCTGCAAGCGGAAGTGAACGCCGCCGTTGCCGCAGTAAGGGTTCCTCCACTCCAGGCAGGTCTAGTAGCGAACACGTCGGCGGCGAACGCTGCCGCAGCAGCCAACAGCGAGGTTGCCGCCGCCGCGACTGGGGCTGCGACGGCCACGGAGGCACTTGCGGCCACCCAGAACACCGCCTCGGGTGCTTCGCTGAAAGAGGCTCAGGCGGCATTGACGGTGTCAAGGGCGCTCGCCGCTCAGACTGCCGCCGAGAACAGGCTCACAGCGGCGATTGCTGCGAACGCGGACGCATCGAAGATCCAGGAGTTGCAGGCACGAGCGACCATCGCCACCCAGGCCCTCTCGGTCGCCCAGTTGCGACAGCAGTCAGTCCTGGCTGGAGCGTCGACACTCGCGGCCACCGGGGCTGCTGGCGAGAGGGCTGCGGCGGGCCTGGGGTCCGCCGCAACGCAGTCGAAGATCCTGCAGGGTTCCATCGTCGGCCTCTCCCGCATCACGCCCGTCGCGGTGTTCGGTCTCGGTGTTGCCGGATCGGCAGCCATTGCTGCCGGTCTTGCCTTCAAGTCCGCCGTTGGCTCCGCTGCGGCTTTCGAACAGCAGTTGAACACCTTCCAGGCCGTCACCGGGGTTTCGGCCGAGGAGTTGCAGCGCGTGCGGGAACAGGCGATTGCCCTCGGTGCGGACACATCCCTTGCTGCCGTCTCTGCCGGTGATGCGGCCGACGCGCTGACCGAGCTTGCCAAGGCCGGCATCTCCGTCAACGATGCCCTCGCCGCCTCCCGGGGTGTGTTGCAACTCGCGGGTGCTGCTTCCATCTCTGCCGGGGCTGCCGCAACCATCGTTGCCACCCAGTTGAACGCCTTCAAGCTCTCAGGAACCGAGGCGGTCAGGGTTGCAGATCTTCTCGCTTCCGCATCCATTGCCGCTCAGGGAGAGATCACCGACTTCGCCGCCGCGTTCCAGCAGGTGTCCTCGGTTGCCAAGCAGTCGGGCCTAAACATCGAAACGACGACGGCACTCCTGACCGAACTCGCCCGCGCCGGCCTGCAAGGAGCAGACGCAGGCACGTCTCTGCGCACGACGCTGCTTCGTTTCATTCCGACGACGAAAGAGGCGCAGCAGTTCGTGAAGGCGCTCGGGGTCGAGTTCGACAAGAACCGCACCCTCGGCGAGCAACTTCCGCAGGTGATCGAGCAGTACCGCAACGCGCTCTCGGCCCTGAACCCGATCCAGCGCACCACCGTCCTGAACCAGATCTTCGGCCAGGACGCGATCCGGGCCGCCTCCATCATTTTCGACCAGTCCACGGGGGCATTGGAGCGCAACACGCTCGCCCTGCAGGAGTCGGGGATCGCGGCCCAGTTGAGCGCAGCCAAGGCGGACGGGCTCAAGGGCGCAGTGGCGGGCTTGCAGTCGAACCTGGAGACGGTGGGTGTCGAGTTGGGCGGTCTCGTCTCGGGGCCGCTGGAGAGCTTCGTGCGCGGCATGTCTGACTCCGTCATCGCGACCGAGAACTTCGTCAAGTCGCTCAATGACCTGACTGTCGCTGTGGCGGGGTTCCCGCCGATCAAGATCCCGTTCCAGTTCGTGCAGCAGGCGACGGACTTCGTGCCTTTCGGGGACAAGCTGGCGCAGTTGGCAGGACTCGGAGCGACTGCGCCGTTCTCGATCCCGGCCGTTGCGATCAACGAGCTTCTGAAGCCGTTCGCTCCGAAGCCGAAGCCGATCGAGATCGCGGCCCAGGGGATCACCAAGGGCGCAATCGAAGAATTTATCAAGGCGCTTAAGACCGGGAACCAGAAGGCGATCGACGAGGCATCGGCGCGGATCAAGCACGAGTTCACAGGCTCCTCGAGCCTCTTTGCCGGGAAGTTGAAGGGCGTGTTCGACCTTGCCTCCAAGCAGCAGAGCATTGCTTTCGACGAGGCTTTCGCCAAGGCGGCGAAGGACGCTCCCGGCTTCGGCGATAAGGTTCGGGCTGCGGTCGCGAACATCATCAAACTGACCCAGGGGTCGCTGGACAGGTCGCTCTCGCCGGGAGATCAGGTCGTCCAGATCTCGGAGTCGCAGCGGTTCCAGTCTCCGATCATCGAAGCCCAACTTGCAGGCAACTTGCAGGCCGAGTTGTCTGCTGACCGGGCAGTGGAGAACTTTCTTCGCGCCCGTCTCGCTATAGCCAAGAGGGGAACGGCCGCGTTCTTCGTCATCCAGAAGGCACTCAAGGCTGCCCACGACGCGACTCAGCAGGTGCTGAACGAGATCAACACCGAGAACCAGAAGGCTGCCGACCAGCAGGCGAAGGCGCTGGCGGACAAGAAGGTGGCCGACGAGAAGCAGAAGGCGGCGGTCGTTGCCGCTGCGAAGGCGCAGATCGACCTTCAGAACGCGATCCTGGAAACCCAGCTTTCCGCTGCTGAGTTGACAGCCTCCCCGGCTGACAATCGGCGTGTCTTCCAGTTGCAGATCCAGGCCGCGAACGAGGACATCGCCCGCCAGAAGAAGATCGCGGCGAAGAACAAGGAGGGCAGCAAGGCCCGCATCGACGCTTTGATCCAGATCCAGACCGACCTGCAGCGGATCAACCAGTTGCGAGGGCAGATCAAGGCTCTGGCCCAGCAGGGAGACCAGGGCGGCTTCACTCTTGCTGATCTGTTCAAGGAGGCGATCAGTCAGAGGGATACCTTCGGTTCTAACATCGGCGGTCGCACCGCTGTCCTCTCACCACAGGACGCTCGGGCCGATCTGGGCCGCACGATCCTGCAGGGCCGGGATGCGAGCGTCCAGATCCAGGGCGGCATCCTGTCCGAGTCGGAGAAGCAGACGCTGCTGTTGCAGTCGATCAACGACAAGTTCAGCGGCCTCGGCACCCCCAGCGCCGGTCTCACCGCTGCGTCTGTCTCGCAGGCGGGCAACTTCGGCGGCTGGCGGGCAGCCCAGGAAGCGGCCAACAATCTCTGGGGCGCAGGCTAGATGCCCGCCGTCCCCAACTGGTCCGCCCCCACCCAGTTCGACCTTACAAACCCCTTCAATGGGATGATGTCGTTCAACGTCCAGACCTCCGACGGGCTCTACCTGCTCGACCAGTCCGGCTGCTCATTCAACATCAACGTTCGCTCCACCACCGACAACGTCCCCCAAGCCGACGGTTCCATCCTGCATCACCGCTTCCTCACCGGCACCACGGTCGCGTTGACGATCCAGTTGTGGGACGAGTGGACGCAACAGCCCGACGGGCAGTGGGAGGGGAAGCCGGACGGGAAGCCGGCCTGCAACGCCCTCCTGGCGGAGATGCTCGACAACCTCTCCGGCGCGCTGCGTTCTTTGAAGAACGCGGGCGACAACGAAGGCAGGCTTGCCTGGGAGATCGAAGGGGGAAACGAAAGGATGCTGGACGACGTGCGCCTGCTCGTCTACCCAACCTTCCAGATGGACACGTTGGGTGTGGTCACGGTGACGCTCGATTCCCAGTTCCCGTATGCGCAGGATCTGGACCAGACCCGCACTCCCTGCGAGGATGGGGTGCCTGTGACACTGACCAACACCGGCTCGGCCGAGTATTACCCGGTCTTCCTCGTGAACATGCTGAACGATGTCATCAACCCGCTCTCGGTGCACGACTTCGTCATCACCGTCACCCATCTGGTCGGCACGATGCCGGAGACGATCGCCCAGTTCGTCTACTCCGATGCCTTCCCCGGTGCGGACCCCATTTCGGCGGGAGGGCACTACGCGGAGATCAACACGTTCCTGAACACCATCTTCCTGGACGGCGACGGAGCGAATCTGAAAGCGGGCGTCGACGAGTTGAACTCCGAGTATCCGCTCTTTCCCACGGGGACGTTCGAGGTCGAAATCGAAGGCGCGGATTGCGACATCCTCTGGGCGCCTGCTTATGCGTGAAAAAGGCGGCGCTTATGCTTCCTGACGGCGGCTCTGCTGATGCCAAGTTGATGGGCTATGCGACGTTCGCTGTGGCCCAGACTCAGAAGTTCCGTGAATCCTTCCGGAGGTGGTTTGCGCGGCCACGTCTGCCCTCTCCCCTTTCTCATCATGTCTGCCGTGTTGTCGGCTTTGGTGCCGATGAAGAGATGGGCGGGGTTGAAACATGGCGGATTGTCGCAGCGATGGAGAACGCACAGGTCGGATTCAAGGTCGAATCCCATCCAAAGGTGAGCGGCTACTCGGTGAACACGTCGATTCAGTCCTTGCCACGAGGTCTGTCCGTACCCATGATGAGCGGTCGAAAGCGTCCAGTTCCAGCAGCCGTTCGCGTCGATAGAACGGTTGGTAAGCAACCGTGTCTCCACCTGTTCTCTCGTCTCATGAACCATGGCCGTGACGCTTGTATTGTACCCGTTGCCTCGGGAGCGGTCGAGGGCCGTGACAATCTCTCTCCCGCTTCCGGGGCGGTCTGATGGCCGGCTTCGTCACTCCTCTCTGGCGCTACTTCGTCGCCGCCCTCGACGGCACCGGGATCACCGACTACTCCAAGCTGACGAGTGACCGGGTGGTGGAGGTGATTCTGAACGCCCCGCTGTCGATCACCGGGACGGTTCCGTCCGACAATCCGCAGGTGTGGACGCCCTACGACGACATCTACCTCGACCCCTACCTCGACGAGGGAACACGTCTCATGTGGGGCTTCCGGCGCGAGTCGGACACGCCGCCCTACTACACCGTGCGAGCGGCGACGATCGTGCAGTTGATCGAGGACGCGGCCGAGCAGGACGACGCCCGTACTCGCTTTGTCGGTTGGGACCCGTGGCACTACATGTTCAACCGTCTCGTCCGTGATGCCGACGGAGTCCTTCTTTCCGAGCTCCCGAACAAGAAGATCTCCTGGACGGACACGAAGGTGTCGATCATCATCGGCGAGATCCTCCGCAACACGATCGGCTTCCCGATCGCCGGCGCGGGCCATGCGTTCATCGACGCCGGCGACGGCTCCCGAATCGGGGAAGGTTCTCAGTACGGTGACTGGGGCGGGACGGTGTTCTACACGGGGTTCCTGGATGACAGCCCGGTGATCGACTGGGACATCGAGCAGGGCACCACGGTCGGTCAGGCGTGGCAGGACCTGTGCCAAGCGGGCGAGTGTGACATCATCCTCTCCCCCATCTACGACCCGCTCAACCGCCCCAACTACCTTGTCGAGTTGAACGTCTACCGGCAGGCAGGGGTGACGAGGGACGAGGCGATCTTTGCGTGGAATCTGCCGGGACGGAACCTCGTCGGCCTGAACCGGCAGCAGGATGGCTCAAGCCGGGCGAACCGGATCTACTTCGAGGCCGGACAGGGAGGCACGGAAGGCGCGGCCCCGGTGCAGGAGAACGCCTTCTCGGTGACGAAGTTTGGCGCCTACGAAGCACAGCAGTTCTTCCCCTCCCTGACCGGGGACGGAGCAATCGCAGCGGCAACGGGGCTTGCAGGAGCGCAGTTGAACCTGCGGGCGCAGGGGAAGCAGACGGTGACGTTCCGTCCCGCGCCGGAGCGAAGCCCGCGGCCGTGGCAGGACTATCAGTTGGGTGACCGCTGCCCGGTCTGGGCCTCTTCGGAGAAGTTCCGCAAACTGCTCGGGAACGCGATCTGATGGCCGACAAATGGGTGAAGCTGTTCCCGGCCTCGAAGCCGTTCCCGATCAACGGGATCGGAGACTTCGGGATCGGCTCGGACGAGAACCTGAACGAGATCGTGTTCTTCGGCGGCTACGACGGCGCCCCCCGGGACGAAACCTGGCGCTGGCCCTACGGAGGATCGAGCTGGATCCAGGATTCCCCTGCAACCCCGCCGACAGCAACGTCTGACGTCTCCCTCACCTACCTGCCTTCGACACAGGAGATCCTGCTTTTCAACGGCGGCACCTCGGCGCTCGCGGAGACGTGGCTGCGCGACAACACCCGTCAGTGGTCGAACCCGTCTCCCGCTACAAGTCCTACCGCGAGGAACGGCTACGGGATCGCCTCGGATGTCGTCAATGACCGCGCGATCATGTTCGGCGGCCAGGTCGGGGTGTCCTACTTAGACGAGACCTGGGCCTATGACCCGGGTGGTGTGAACTGGACGAACCTCGCCCCGACGAGCAAGCCGACGCCCCGGCGCAGGCCGGCGATGGGCTACGACCCGATTCGGGAGCAGGTGGTGTTGTTCGGGGGCGAGGACATCGGGGAGGCGTTCGACGACACCTGGGTCTTCGATGTCAGCGACGAATGGACGGAGTTGTTCCCCGTCGACCATCCTGTTGGCGGTGTCGGGGTCGTGGACGAATTCCCGGTCTCGACCGTGATGCCGTGGGACCCGGTGCGGGAGCGGCTGGTGATGGTGACGATTCGGTTCTCGGCCTCGCCGCGCATCCTCCGGGGCTGGTTGTGGGATGGAACGAACTGGGAGTTGATCGAGACCTGCACCGCCGACGTTCCCAGTGGCCGTACCGGAACCGGGATCGCCCAGGATCTCACTGCTGGGGTGGGGATTCTCTACGGAGGCCGCGACCCGATCTTCACGAACACAACCTACAACGACACCTGGGAGTTCCCTGTTTCCTGCGATGTCCCGCCGCCGACTCCGCCGACCCAGTACCAGCGCATCTTCGGCTGGCGCGCTTCCATCGACGACAACGCTCTGGAGACGATCGAGGTTCTCACCTCCCCGCAGACGGGGACGAGCGGATGACCGCCCGTAACCTGCGTCCGTCTCAGCCGGGGGCGATCGGGGAGGCGTTCAAGCGGATCCGCATCTTGGAGGCCACTGTTGGCGGCGGTGGGTTGCAGACGGCATGGGAGCAAATCGTGGGCGATCCCGTGACGATCGCGGACGGCGGCAGTTCGCGGTTGACGTGGAACAACAAGATTCTCGGCTCCGACCTGCTCGACCTTTCGACGCCGGATCTGCCTACGGTGGTGCAGGACGGTGTCTACGCGGTGACGTGCACGGTCTACACGGGCGGCTCCATGACCCTGGGTGGCTACTACCGGCTTTCGCTGTACCTGGACGAGTCGGGCAACTCCGGATCCGCGCAGGCCAGCTTTCCCGTCACGACCTTTTCGGTGCAGATATCCGTGATCCCGCTTGTATTTTTCATCCCGGCAGGAGGCACGGTCGCTCTCTATGTCGCAAACGGGGACGGGGTCAACGCGGTCGACTTCAACCTTCAGGTCGGAGTCGTGCAGCGGCTCAGGTAGAGGCGTCCTCCAGAGCAAGTAGGTTTTCCACATGCCGGTGTCGTCACTGACGAGAACGCTCAGCCTCGGCTCCGTCGGTACGGACGTGGAGGCTCTGAAACGAGCGGTCTACCGTTTCCTCGGCGATGACAACGCCTGGACGCACCTGATCCACTCCTCCCCGCTCGTGCGGAGGACGTTCGGACCTTTCTTCCAGTTCCGGCTCAAGCAGGCGCAGGCGAAACTCGGGCTCGTCCCTGACGGCGTGATCGGTCCTGCCACCGAAGCGGGCCTGCGGCTAAAGGGAGCGTTCGACGCGACCGCCGACCTGCTCCTGCAGCAGTACGCCGACAGCCATGTCCCGCTCTGGTATCCGCAGCAGAAGGCGTTGCGGCAGTCGGTCTGTCAGGGACTCCACCAGACTTCGGGCCTGCCAAATAACTTCGCGATGGACTTCTGCGCTCCCGGAGGGACAGTGGTGGTCGCGAGTTTCGACTGCGAGATCACCCGCTGGTCGGGCCACGATCCGATGACCGGCACCCACGGTCCCGCCCATGACGTGTTCGGCTGGTCCGTGTACGTGAAGCGCAAGGACGGCACCGAAGGATTTCTGACCCATCTGGGAAGCCGGGTGGGAAGACCGGGAACCAGCGTGAAAGGAGGAACGAAGATCGGCACCGTTGGCAACTGGCCTCACGATCCGGGGCGCTCGCACACCCACTTCGGATTGACCTCGCCGCAGGGGACGTCGGTTGCGAAGGCTCTTATCACGGCCATCTCGAGGGGGCCGAAGGTGCCTGCTGTCTGACGGGGGAGGGATCATGTTCTGCGGCGGACAAGGGGAGATTGGCGTCTCTCCCTGTGAACGCGAGAGGGGAGAGACGCAATGGCACCACTGGATGATGAGTTTCGCCTCGCTGCGGTGGAGGCGAAAGTAGCCGCGTTGGAATTGGAGTTGGCGCAGATGCTAGCGGGCATGTACATCGCCCGCTGGGTCGTCGGCGTCAGCCTCGCCCTGATGACGATCGGGATCGGGCTGTACCGATGAAAAGCGACGACGCAGGCGGGGGGGCATCCCGCACAACAGAACCGGCCGTGGGGTCGTCGTCCGGCACAGACGTCGACCTGCGCGAGTACCTCGGTGTCGTCGTTGCCGCTCTCGATCGCAGGTCGGCCGAACTTCGTGCGGCCGACCTGCGCTTCGACGAGGAACGCGACCGCCGCTACACCGAGATCGCGACGGAGCGAGAGAAGGCGCTGAAGATCAAAGAGACGGCCGACCTCGCAGCACTGTCGCTCGCCCGGGAGATCCAGGACTACAAGGACGAGAAGGCGAACGAGCTCCGAAGCCAGATCGAGCGCGAGCGCGGCGACTATGCCACCCAGACAGACCTGAAGGGGGCGGTCGAGAAGATCGAGGCGGCGCTTAAGCCTCTGGCTGACTTCGTAGCGTTACAGCAGGGCCGACAGCAGGGAGTCGGGTTGTCGGCGAACGCGGTCGTCATCGTCATCACGATCGTTCTTGCGGCTGCCGCGATCTTGTATTCAGGCTCCCATCCGTGACGTGTCCCGCGCCGACCGTGAGAACGAACGTCGCCGCACCCACGGACGCCGAGACTCGACGGCCGACACTGACATTCTCCGCCCCGCAGAACTGAGGACGCTAGACCTGATCGGGAACGGGCACACCTACAAGACCGCGGCTCTGGAACTGGGGGTGAGCGTCGACACGATCCACGACCATTTGACCGCCTGCCGTGACAGACTTGGTGCCAGAACGAACCCGCACGCGCTTCGCATCGCGATCCGCAGCGGGCAACTCGAAGCATAGGAGGAACCATGCTCTCGCTCGTGCTGCTTCTCGTCGCCGCCCTGCTGTTCCTGCTTGCCGGCGTCAACCAGACGCTGTTCTCGCAGGGACCCGCAGACCTCGTCGCTTTCGGACTTCTTGCCTACGTCCTCTCCGTGCTTCTCTCCGGTGTCGGCCCGGCATCGCCGGTCAGGCGCAAGGAATGAAACGTCTCGCCCCCTACCGGAAAGCGGTGGTGGCCGTCCTCGGCGGTGCCCTCACTACCGCTCTCGCCACCCTTCCCCCCGAGACGACCGCCTATCAGGTGCTCGTCGCTGTCTCTGCGATCCTGACCGCAGCCGGCGTCTACGGCGTCAAGAACGAGAAGTAACGTGTGGCCTTGGTGTCAGAGTAGGGTACTCGCCCGGATCGAACGCAAGATCGACCATCTAGACAGGAGGATCAAACGCATGGCACTCGACGAAGCAGCATTCGACGCGGCGCTCGCGGACTTCGTGGGCGTCCTGACCGCATCGCTGGACGCGATCAAGGCGAAGCTCGACTCGCTCGGCACCGGGGTCGACTTCTCCGACGAGCTCGCAACGCTCGAGGAGGCATCCACGACGTTGAAGGACTTCGTGACCGCGAACGCGACCCTGCCCGCGTAAAGGACCCGGCAGGCGCCTCTCCTTCCCGCCTGCCGTGGGCGGCCTTCTCCGAGGTTGGCCGCTGCCCCGTCCGCCTCTCCCCATCAAGGGGCGGACGGGGGCATTGTCCTAGTAGTACGCCCACGGGGATGTGCTCGTACCCCCGTTGCTGAGATGCACGAAGATCTGGATGGCGTAGCGCAGGTCTCGTTTGCAGCGGTTGTAGTCGACCCACCTGTGCACGGCGGGGATCATCTGCGCGATGCACTGCGCGCGCTGGCTCCAGGACGAGTAGGTGGTGTTGACCGCACCCGGGTTGCAGCCGCTTTCCCGGTTGACGATGTAGCGCGCCCAGGACTGGGTGCCGTACCGGGAGAAAGCCCGGTTGAGGGCTTCGTAGCAGAGGCTTTTCAGAAGCGGGCTCGCGTCCCCCCAGCGCTCGCTGTAGACGCCTCCCCGCCTCACTTCCGCGTCGGCGGCCGTGTAGAGCTCGGTGTCGCTGAGGCGGCCGTAGTTACCGCTTCTGATTGCGTCGTCGCGGGCGTGCAGGGCTTTGATGCAGGCGTTGTGGCGTTGTGTCCACAAATGCAGGACCCAGAGACGGTACGCCTTGGCCCGTGGAAGTCCCCAGGGGCTCACAGACGGGGCGCTGCGGGGCAGGGAGCGCTGATCCTGACACTTCCAGAGGGCGACCTGCTGCTCGGCTATCAGGGTCGTGAGACGCGGCCCCTGCGCTCCTGCCCGAACGGCGAGGAGAAGGGCGAGACACGAGAGAACTGCGGTGAGGCGTGCGTACCTGTTCCATCGGGACGACCTCACGGTCACCTCCTGGTAGCTGACAAGACGGCTGCCCGCGCCACCAGCGGCGGGTGCCTAGTTGTTCTTGTTACGAGGGAAGGTTAGGGAAGCGGGGGGACGTTGTCTACCGCCGGCGGTACTAGGAACGTGGTTCGCGAGTCAGTCAGCCGTTTGGCTCAGGAACGGAACGATGGATGACAACTCCGGGTTACCGCTCATTCGGAGCGCGGACTTGACGACGCGGTGAAGGCGCTCGCGGTCAGTCTCGTCAGACGCCTCCCCGATGTACTCACGGATAGCGTCCTGGTTTGGTTCAATTCCATGCTTTGCGCCTTCTTGAATCATGCTAACGCAACGCTCAACGTTGACAGCGGCGCCGCCACTGATGAAGCCTAGGAGGCGAGTGTATTCAAGTGCGAGGCAGCCTTGAGCAGCGTCCACGGCGATCTGCCACTCTTGCGGTGTCCCAGGAGACGGAAACAATGATTCGCTCACGACCGCAGTGACACCGAGACTGCTGTCGGCTCCTCCGTCCTACAGGCGTCGATCAGGATCTTGTAGCCGGGGTTAGCGGCAGCAGCACGTCCTGCCTCCACTGCCTTCACTTTCAATTCGACCCGCACGATCTCCCGGATCCTGTCCTCCGGCATCCCCAACGCACGCAACCCCGTGTCCAGAGCCTGTGCGTCCCAGACGGTCTTCGTTCCGCCCGAGATGGATGCCTTGCGGCCGTCCTCGAGTTCCAGTGTCTTCGTGCCCCGGATGGATGCTTGGTGGGCGATTGCCTGCTGCACGGATGCTTTCGCGGAGCGCATCTCCTGCTCGACCGAGCGGAGCCAGTCGAGCGCACGGGCGAGGGAGTTGACGTCTTCCCAGTCGACGACCTCTCCGGTGGAGGGGATGACGAGGTCGGTGGAGTGAGATTCGACGGTCATGGAAGCGTGGTTCGCGGTGTCACGATGCGTGATACCTCCACTCGAACATCGGCCGCTCGTCGACACGCTCAGGCCAAGGTTGCCAGAGCGTCACGCGCCAGAAACACTCCGCAGGCAACCCTCGATCCACTGGGTAGCAGAGGCTCACGTCACGCACGCGCAACCCGTAATCCTCAAGAGCCGCGAGCGCCGCAAAGCCGACTGGACGGTGGCTCCCGTCATCCAAGTCAATCGTCGGCCGGTCGTAGGCGTGTCCGTCTCCGCCCTCACACGACTGCGCCGTTTCGATCCCGCGTGCGTGCAGTACCCGCACTGCGAATCGGATGCCGGGATCGAGGCCCGCGTACCATCTGTCGCTTTGGACGTGGGAGTGTTCACGGGCTGCGGACAGCGATTCTCGTTCGGTACTCACACCTTAACTCTAGCACCGTTCCGCTCAGGCGGCAACCTGCCGGTTCAACCTACGCTCGCATTCTTCCCGTCCACCGGGATACGGGTGCCGGTGAGTGCAACGTCGATAGCCGCGCTCGGCGAGCAGATGCCGCCGCAGTGCCTCCAAGCGTGGATGATGCAGATGGCAGACCGAGATCAGGTTCTCGTCTGTGTACGGCTCCCCGCCCTGCGAGACGGGCGTGAGGTGGTGTACGTCGAGGGTGGGGGAGCAGGTGCCGCCGATCAGGCGGGCAACCGTGCACTGTCGGCCGTCACGAGCGAGGGTGCGCTCGCGGGCCTCGTCCCAGGAGATGTTGTCGTAGACGCGGGGCATTGGCGATCACAGGGAAATGATAACCGATCCCAAAGACGGACAAACGTCACGAGCGTACCGCCAGCGGTATGATTCCAGAATGCGTGCGTGAGTAGCCTGAGCCAGGTGAGGGGCGCACGAGCAAACGACGGGCCAACGGTTCCCCCTGGGTTTCGCCGTCGTCGTGGATCAGGATCTTCGCAGATCTTTTGTACAGGGAACTGCGGAGTGATCGCCAGCAGGCTACTGGCTGAGATCCTCGTCATACCTGGGCGGATTCTTCTCAAGCGGTAGAGCGGCCGAGACGTGATCGGGGTTGTCGACGCATCTGTAGAAGTGCCACCGCTGCTGCGAAGGGAACTGGACGTAGTTGACGACCCCCATCGGGAACCCGCAGGAACACATGACGACCCCGTTCACCACTTCCGGCACCACCTGCCTGCCTAGGAACGCGGTGGGAGCATGTTTCGCCTTTGCAGCCACTCCTCGCCCCCCTCCTTCAGTTTCCGATTCAGGTACGCCATCGTGTCCGGCCTCTGCGAGAGAAGATACTCGCCCAGCAGCAGCTTGGTAGCCGCGTCCTCGTCGGTGACGAGGCCGTGGTGCTCCAAGCAGAGACAGACGAGGTTGGCGTCCACGTCGTCTCCTCGCTGCGCTTTGCTGAGGGCGTGGTGCGTCTGCCCGGGCTTGCCGCAGTTGAGCTCGCAGACGCAGCCTCGGGCGTGCCTGTCTCTCATCGCGCCCTTGTCCTTGACACGCTTGGTCGGCTTCGGATCCGGGGCGTAGGTCTTTTTGCCTCCGCACTCCGGCTCCCAACCGACACGGCCGACGTTCACGCCAGAATCTCCACGACGCGATCGGGCCAGTCCTTCGGGGTGATGAAATAGTGCTCGACGCCGGCCCGCTCGAACCACTCCCGCCACTGCTGCTGCTCGGGCCTGATCGTGTCGCCGTCGCCCTTGAACTCGATCACGACGGGGCGCTCGCGAAGCATGAACGCATCCGGCCATCCCTTGGCATCGGCGGCGACGGCGGTGCGCCATCCCTGCTTCGTCTCCACGGAGGGGAAGTGGGCGCAGTGCCATCCGCGCGAGCGGGCGTAGTCGATCACGGCTTTCTGTAGGGACTTCCCTGAGACGCGGAGCTTAGCCACATTTCCTCTTTCGCTCCACGTAGCGGTCAAACGCTTCGGGCATCTTGCGAAGGAGGTACGACCCCATGCGGGCGTTCGCGACTTCCTCCGTTCTCTCGGTGAGACCTTCGTGGGCCGTCGTGAGCGTGTCCTCGTCGACTCCCACGCGGCGCCAGTAGGAGTCGAAGGACTCGTCTTCCTCCGGTTCCGGCATCCCCGCATAGAGCGCCCATCCTGGAACCTGAACTCTGATCGTCATTCATCCTCCCCTAGAGCAGCACAGAGACGCACGTACGAGTCGCGACTGATGAGCCAGCCGTTCATCATCTCCCTCGCCCCCGCTATCGCGTCCCGGACCACGTCGGGGAGGGAACCGTTTACCGCCGGCGGTAGCACCTTCTCGCCGTGCACCTCGTCCCGGAGTCTCTGACGGGTCCAGCCGTTCTGCACCGCCAACCCCAGCAGCCGCTTCTGCTCGCTCGGAGGTAGAGGCGCGACGACGGCGTGGGTGTGGAAGCGAAGTTCCTGGCGGCGCACGTTCGGCTGCACTCGCCTGCAGATCGACTCCATATTCGAGCAGGTCTGGAACGCGAGCCCGGTCGCTTCCATCACCTCCACCGTGAAGTCGCTCCCGTACCTGGAGGTTGCGGCCACGAGCAGGTCTCCGAGGAGGAAGCGGCTGGTGTCGTCGACGTCGGAGAACATGGTTCCCAGGGCGACCATCTCGGGTTCGCTGATCGTGTCGGGGAGCCGGAGGGCGCGGCGGCTGATGACGCCCGATTGTTCGAGATCCAGCCACAGAGACGCTCCGGTAGACGGGACGCTCACCTGTGTTTCCGATTCTGACCATGCCATTTTTGGCAAGCAAGACAGATGCGTGTACCGCGATTACTTATCCTTGTGTTGTTATCGTCGAATAGGTGTCCGCGCTTGCAGTGTGTCTGTCTTGCCTTTTGGGCGAAACTGCTGGTTCCACGAAGGATGTTCTCTTTCAGAGTGACTGGTTCAAGGTGAGATGGGTTAGCGCAAGCTCTGACCATGCATAGATGATCGAGAGTTAGTCCTTCTGGGATCGGGCCGACGAGGACTTCGTACACGACCCGATGAACCTTTACATCACGTCTCGGTTTGCGGAGATGGGTGCAGCCATAACCGTTGCCATCTTTGCTGCCTGGATATATCCAGCATTCGTTCTCATCTACCTCGAGGCGCAGGAGAACGCGAGCGCAAGCCTCAAGGAGAGGATCGTTCAGACGGATGAACGAACGACCCTTCCAGCGGGACGCATGACCCACTACCTCTTCACCACCATCTTAAGGGCTTCGAGGTGGGAACAGTGTCCCCTGGCTGCGCATTGGCAGCGAAACTCCTTCAACTTGACGTCCCAGCCGAGAAGATACTCCCCTGTGTCTCCCTGGCAGCGGGCAACGACGACGCCTCCGTGGGTGTCTGCCCGCTCGATCTCTAGCCGGTGCTCTCTCAGCAGTCTGACGGCCTTCTCTTCGACCGTCTCAGTCGGCATCAAGTTCTTGCTTCAACTTCTCAACGCGACGGGCACAGTCGGCACAGTCACCTTTGCAGTTCCATCCCTGCGCTTCCCCCCATTCCATTCCTGCGTCCTGTGGGGCAGCCCACAGCATCCATTTCCCGCAGAGACTACGAAGATCCTCTCCGAAGTAGTGGAATCGCTTTGATCCCCCCGGGCCGAACCAGCGATCAGGGAGCGTTGTGAGTTCTTCGCTCATGAGAAGACGATCGAAGTCTCCACGCGGACCGTGAGGGTGAGTGGGTTCCACGACCTGATCGGCACCGCCACCAAAGTGGTCGGCCCCTCCGGGTTTAGGAACGAGGTGCCCGGCTGCTCTGCCGCCCGCCTCACTGCCTGCTCCGCCGAGGTCGCGGTGACGGCCATGATGAACTCCCACACCTGCGGGGAGTTGGGGGAGGACTGGGCGCCGCGCTTGAGCACCACGTAGTCCCTGCCGGGATCGACGGTCGCCTCCACGGTGGCGGTCTGACCGATAGGAACCTCGGTCCCGACGTTCGGCTCTCCGGTTCCCTCTCCGGTCTTCGGCTCGTCTGAGACAGGGGCTAGTGGCGAGGCTACGGTGCTCATGCGGTCGTCTCCTTCTTTCGTGGTCGCCGGCCAATAGGCTCCGGCTCGAGTTGATAATGCAAGGACAGGCACTCGAGGACGACGCCGCGCAGCGTCCCCCCCCGCCGTGCAGCGTCAACAGCGATCTTGCGATGCAGCTTCGCGCCGCCGCGGATCGAGAGCTTGGAGGAGCCGGCATTCACTGTCTTCGCCTTCGGCGGCCCGTCGTGGCCGCGGAGGCCGTTCGATGGTGTCTGCCACTTGACCCGGTAGTGGTCTGCCAGGATCCTTACTGCCTGCTCGTTGAGCGAGATTTCGTTGGCGGCGGCGGAGTGGTAGAGGCAGGCGCGGAGCTCGGGCGGCACCTCGTCGATCATCAACTCCTTGCGCGGTGTCTTGGTGCGGTGATTTGGGTCCCTCATGGCGCTAAGTCTAGCACCGTAAGAGCGAGATTGCGAGACGGGCCTGGGCGGGAATGACCGCGTTGCCGAGCAGACGCAGACGATCCAGCTGCGACAGTCCTTCCGTCCAACCGGGAGGGAAGCCCATGAACCACTCGGCGAAGGAAGGACTGATCGTGTCGTCCACTTCTAGGGGCACCGGGGCGGGGCCGTGGATGCGTTCCCAGCGTCGGATCGAGGGCCCGAATACGCCCCAGTTCGTGCCAGCGCGTTCTCCAGGTTCTGCGGCTCCTCCAGCGGTCGGGGCCATGCCTTGCAGTTCCTCTTGGTCCCATTCTGGGCACGGATCGTAGGAAGCGACGAAGAAGAGTCGTGGCCGGCCGTGTGGCGCACCAACGTCGGACGCGCGTACAACTCCCCAGCGGACATCCATCCCCAGGGAGGCAAGATCGGTGAGAACTCGGTCGAATCCAAGTCGAAGGTGAGCCTCGACGTTCTCAGCGATGACGACTCTGGGTCGTAGAACGCGAACGACACGGGCGAACTCGGGCCAGAGATAGCGGGGGTCTTGTTCTCCTGCTTGTTTTCCTGCGGAAGAGAAGGGCTGGCAGGGATGGCCGCCGTGGAGCACGTCGACCCTGGGCATTCCTCCGTCGATCTCCCGCACGTCGGGCACGATCGGGACGCCGGGGAAGTGCCGCTCGAGCACGGCCCGGCAGTGGGGGTCTGATTCGCAGAACCAGGCGGGCGGGATCCCGACTCCCAGGTCGAGCCCTGCGATTCCGCTGAACAGTGATCCGGCGCGCACACGTCTACTTCAGGAAAGCGAGGTCGGCGAGGGCGCGGATCTCGTCCTCGACCTCTTCGCTGAGACGAAGGATGTGAAGCGGCGTGTACTCACCCAGGTACAGCATCAACTTGCGGTAGTCGCGCAGCACACCCTCGTCCCGCTCCACCTTCGTCGGTGCGTCCCTCAGCTTCTCGAGCCAGATCTGACTCACTCTCTCACCTTCTCCGGTAGCGGGAACAGGGTCTCTCTCTGCCTCGCCGGCCGCTTTGGTTTCACCGGCTCCGGGATCTCCTTGCCGGGGTGGTCGTGCCTGTAGGTGCAGTCGGCGCAGTGCCACATGCCGTCGATGACGGTACGGGCACCGGAGATGGGCTTCTTGCAGGCGGCGCAGACGATTTTTCTGTTGGGCGGGTGGATATGGGTCATGCCATCGCCTTTCGTAGCTTGCGCCGGGCCCGCAGGAGGCCGTTGTCGACCTGCTTGCGGCTTCCGATCTCCAGGTAGGAGCGGCCGGAGGCGATCCCGATCACACACTCCCGCTCCCAGGGGGAGAGATCGTTGATCGCGCCGACAAGCCTGCGCAGATCGTCGCGTTCCTCGCAGCGGTCCGTGACCTGATGCAGGTGCGGCAGTGAGGCGATGTCCTCGTCGCGCAGAGCCTCGGTCAGGAAGCGGTTCTTGATCCTTCCTGCCGCCTTGACGCAATCTAGTAACTGTCGTTCGATAACGAGGTTGGCGAACGTCCTGAACGAACATCCTTTCTCGGGGTCGAAGTCCTGGGCTGCTTCCCAGAGCGCGATCTGCGCCTCCTGGATCACGTCCTCGCGGGAGGAGCCGGGGATGAAGTAGGCGCCTGCGACCTTGCGGGCGAGGCTTCGGTTCTTCGTCCACAGTTGGATGGCGCTCATTCGATCTCCAGGGGTTTGTAGAAGATGAACCAGCGTGTCTGCCCACCGCGGGGTGTCCTCGTACCGACAATCGGTGTCGCGGGGAAGTGCGGCTTGACACGGTCGATTGTCCCCGCGCCCCACTTGAAGACGAGAGTTCCCCCGGGGGCAAGCACCCGCCAACACTCTGCAAAACCGCGACGGAGATCTTCCTGCTCGGTGACTGGATGCAGTGCCCCGTACTTGAGGCCATTGATTCCCTCTGGTGGCTGTTTCTCGCGCACAACATGGGGAGGATCGAAGACGACTAGCCGGAAAGACTCATCGGCGAACGGCATCTCTCGGAAGTCACCGATCACGTCTGGCGAACACTCCCAATTCGGATTCCATTCTGGCCTGCCGGTCAGTTCTCCGACCGAGCCGCGAGGAGCTTCTCGCTTGTCCATGTAGAGAGCGAGAGGATGATCCTTGTCCCACCACCAGTGACGACCGCCACAACAGGCGTCAAGAATCTGAGCGCTCACTCGATCTCCATCAGGATCGCCTTGAACAACGCGCTGGTCGGGATCTCGAGGCCCTCCTGGATATAGCGTTCCCGATCTTCAGGTGAAACCGTATCCTCGCATTGAGGGCACTGCTCGAGCCAGGGGCGAAAGTCGTTGTAGCGGACACGGCTGATAGCCCACCCTGAAATCCAGGGAGGCATCACCTTCATGGGTGTCGAGTCCAACTGACTCCTGATCGGGTCTGGTTCGGAGAGGCGCTTCTCGATCCGCACGAACTCGCGCAGGGTCGCCACTCGGGGGTAATGCTCTAGTTCCTGAACGGCCCGGAGGACGGCCCTGGTTGTCGTTTCCGCGTCGAGGGGTTCGATGGCGCGGGCGTAGGCGTCCATTGACTCCGTTGTCCACTGCTTTCCCGGCCAGTGAGCAGCAATCATGCCGACAATCGTGAGGGCGTCGTTACGCGTCACGTGCTTGTGGCCTCCCTGGCTTCTTCGTACTCTGCTCTTGTCGCCACCCAGAGGAAGTCATCGTCATCCGTTCGGCGGCGAAGTTCCATCCATTCGTCCAGCGAGAGCCAGAGTGGCCCAACGAACGAGATGGATTTACCGTTGAGATAGACGTGAGCCTCGATGTGTCCGTCCTCCAGGCTCCCTACGAACACCAGTCCCTCCGACATCACTGTTCCCTCCTCAGTTGCTCTATCGCCGCCGCCGTACCCGAAGGGCGCGACTGGGACTGCTGACTCACCGAGAACCATGCGGTCACGGCGAACACGCTGGGGCTGTCGAAATTTCGGAGCACATACAGGCAAGCGTTGTCTGTTTCCTGCGGGGTCGCGCCGGCCTCGAGGAGCTCGCCCACGACCTTGCCGAAACGCGCCCTCTCGGTTTTCGTGCGCGGCTCGCCGAAGTGGCTTGAGAGTACGTCCCACACGAGATCTCTGGGGGACTTGGCCCTCTCCTGGCTCATAGTTCTCTCTCCCTGATACGGAGCCAGGCTTCCGGGGTCGATAGCGGCCGTGTCCTGAGTTTGTTGGTATTCCCACGACAAGGATGTCCCTTGCGTCGAAGGCCCCTCCCACTGAGACGGTTCGGGCGCGGTGCGCGGACGCGTCCGCTGTCGCCGCCGTCATCACGTTCCTCGCTGCCCAGTGTCCGTTGGTACGAGGCCCATCCGCCTTCAACTACCTCTGTCGGGCTCTCACGGTCGTTGTCGCGACTGCTATGTGCAATCAGCGGCTCCGTGGTGTGCCTGCAAGTGTCACGCTCCAACGGTTTGCATTGTGCGCACCGTGGGTTACACTCCAGGTGCGTCTTCGTCAAAGCGCAAAGTACACGTTGGGGGTTCGGGCTGCAAGTCCGGCCCCCTTCGTCGTTCTTACCGCCAGCGGTAGTCACGACGCCTCCACGAACATCGTGCATTGCAGGTTGTGGACACCCTCACGCGGGATCAGGATGTGTAGGATGCTCTCGTCGTTGTTGCACTCGTCGTAGTTGTGGATCAGGTGCGCCAACCAGATCGGGCATCCCGGCCCGTCCTCGGGGCCGTAGTGGATGCAGCGACGGCAGAAGGTCTCCTCGTAGATCGCGCCCTCGGTGCCGTTGGAGAAGTAGCCCATCAGTCCTCCGAGAGTGAGTAGCAGTGCTCGCGGTGTTCCTGGATGAGTTTCTCGGCCTTCTCCAGCGCCGCCTCGCGAGTTGTGTAAGGCTCATCGAAGACGTGCATGTATCCATAGTGGCCGTACATCCTCTGGAAGTCGTCTTCGAGCGATCTTCCGTACATCTTCAGGTCTGCGATGGCCCACCAAGGAGACACCTCCTGATTGCTCTTCAGGAGAATCTCGTAGGCTTCGACCGGAGGGGATGTGAAGGTCATCGCCATTCCCAGAAGCCGTCTTCGTAAAGTTGACCGAAAATCGCTGATGCCTCTTCCTTGCTGATTCCGAAGATCTCAGCCAGGTAGGCATCTGTTAGTTCTATCCCGAGCATCTCGCCGCGAGCGAGATGGAGGCAGCATCGGTCCTTGATCGGGAGGTCATCGGCAATGGCAATGCAGGCATCAACCCAGTCCACTGTCAATTCCAAGGCATCCGCCGGATCACCCGTAAGGCGCCGTGTTGGTTTCAAACTTGTCATCGGGGCCTCCTCCGTTGGAACGAGAACGGCTTGCCCTTCCGGTGATCGCGCATAGCGGTGATGATCGCCAACGCTCTCCCCAGCGGTGACGGCCGTTGTGGTTCCGGGAGCGTGGGGACGATTGCGAGCCGATAGAAGCAATCGACGCAGGCGAGGCGATTGCCGATATAGCAGATGGTGTAGCAGGGCGTCTTGCAGAACGAGCAGGGATGCTTCTCCCACTTGACGGGTGTCGTCTCGCTCACATCTGCCTCCACAGCCACGGCACGATCACGAATGTCGCCCGTAAGTACAGGATTGCTCCGAGTGCCAGCGCGACACGCCACAGAGCCTCGGTCGGAGACTTGGGCACCCTGTCGCACCACGCCTTGAAGCGAAGAAAGAGGGAAATCACTCGTCGTCCTGCGGTGGTTGGTGGTTCTCGGGAGGATCAGTGAGATCGAAGATCTCCGACCCGCAACGCATACAGCGATCCATCCCCGGCGCGACGTTGATCCAGGCATGACCCTCGGGGCGGCTCTGGCACTCCTGAAGAAGATCGTTCTTCTGCTGGATGGTCATCTCATCGAATCTCATCACTCCTCCTTCGGTGCGTTCTCGGGATGCGGCTTCCCCGACAACTCCTGGGAGCCGAACCACTCCTTCGCATGTGCGGAGCAGCAGAACGCATCGGGCGGCCCGTGCAGGTTGGTGGTGCGGATCGGCTTCCCGCAGACGAGGCAGAGGCCGTCGTCGGGGAAGGGGGGTTCGGGGGCGAGAAGCGTGGTTCGCGGCATTACGACAGAGCCTCTGTAGCTCGCCTGCGAGCGGCAGAAAGTTTGGCACCGTCGAAGATGCCCCTGCCCTCGCCCTTGCTTGCGCCAGGGCGTCCTGACGGTGGCCCGCCGAAGACCGTCTTGAACAGCGCGATCTTCTCGCCAGCGTCCGGGCCGGTGAGGATTTCGCAGATCATCACATCGTCCCAAACGGCGCTCGCACCCAAGACGCGATAGCGCGTCTCCCATACCGACCCAACGGGCGGGAACAGCGATTCTCGTTCGTCATTCATCGTTACCGCCGGCGGTAGAAATTTCGGCGGCGGAGGCCGTAATGCCTTCCCTCACCCGGGCGGGGAGCTCGGAGGCGGGGCAGCCGTAGTGGTCACAGAGCCCGCCCACAATGTCCCGTGCCGTCTGCAGGCTGACACCCAGGTAGGCGGCGATGGCGGCACGGGAGAAGCGGCGCTCGATCAGCCCCACCACTTCCATCTGTGTCTCCGTGAGGCCGTAGCGGTCCGCGTTGGCGGGGGTCAGGTCGGTCATGCCGCGGCCTTGAGTGGGCGGTAGGGACGGAAACCCGCAATGGCAATCGCGGCCGACCACGATCCGAAGTGGTCCACGACCGTGTGCGCCTGCGGATGTCCGTCGCCTGCGTAGTCCCAGTCGGCGTAGATCGGCCGACGACCATGCTCGCGCGCCCACCCCTGGATCGCGAAGATGATCTTCTCCCGCGTCCAGTGCTGCCTGTCCCCGTAGACACCGACATGGGGGCGGGGGAAGCCCGCGGCTTCGATTGCGTCTGCCCACTTGGCGAAGGGATGGCCTTGGTTTTTCCCGTTCCTGTAGACGCTGCCTCTGTTCGGGAATCTGCCGTCCTCGCTCGCGTGAAGCCACTCGCTTGCAAGCGGCGGTTGCCCGTCGTGTTCGGCGGCCCACAACTGGATCGCCTCGATCACCGCCTCCCGTGTCCAGCGCTTGTTCTCGTGCTGCACGATGATCGCGCAGGCAGCGCAGTGCACCGTGCACGATCTGTACCCGCAGGACCCGTCCGTCTTCCCTCCGCAGCGGGCACAGGTGCCCCGGTAGCGCTCCCGACGGGCCCTCTGCTTGCTCCCGTCGGGGTCGTTCAAGATGTTGCGGGCGCCGCTGTGGGTCAGCCCCACGACCGCCCCTGCTTCGGCGATCGTGAAGCCGGAGGCGCGCAGGCTGACGAGCGCGGCGTGCTTCTCGGCGCGAGTCATCCTAGAAGGGGATCTCGTCGTCGTCGGGAGGAGTGGTACCGCCGGCGGTAGCCTCGTGCCGCACTTCCTGCCGCTGCGGCTCCACGTAGTCGGCCACTTCCTCGCCGCTCCCCGCCCACCTGATCGCGCCGCCCTTGGCCCGGTCGGTGACGACCTTGAAGTCGTGGTAGTCGGGGACGCCCTGACGGGAGACGGTCCCCAGGTACTTGACCCCGATCCGCTCCCCGAACGTCGGCGCCGCGGAGCGCATCTGGTTCGCGAGCACCGTCGCCGAGCAGTGGATCGCCACCTCCCCGCCGCCGTCCAGGGACAGCACGACGACGTCGATCTTGCCGTCGCCGTTGAAGTTGTCGCGCGTGAAGTGGTCCACGACGGTCCCGATCAACGTGTCGTCGGAGTTGCAGTCCTTGCCGCCGGCCCGGAACTTCTGTGCCTTGTCTGCCTGCGGAATCCACGGGATGCTGGACGAGTTGCCCGCCAGCCGCTCCTCGAGTGTGCTCATCTGCTCATCTCTCTCTCCAGCGCGATGCGCTTAGGGTCGGAGGCTTCGTACGCCTCCAGGTCTTCCTCGCTGAGTGGAGGAAGGTAGGTCTGCCGTGCTGCTTCTCGCTCCTGCCGCCAGGAGCCGATCGTCTCCTGCACGCTCTCGTAGAGCTCGTCGGCGACCGAATGCACCCGGACCACGATGGTTGCTCCTTCGTCGGTGTCGACGACGAGGTTAAACCCGTTCTCGCGCGCCTCGACGCGGGCGCTGTCGGCGGTGCAGTGGATCCTCACGTCTTCGCCTTCAGCGGAGCAGCGTGGAGGCTGTTGTAGTCCATCTCCACGCCGCCGAAGGTGCTGGCGGTGTTCATCGCCGCGAAGACTGCGTGCTCGGCGGTATCGAGCGACTCCACGATCCGGCCGATCCGGTAGCCGTCGACGTCGCCGATGCCGGCGCTCTTGACGCGCGGGTCGTAGTGCAACTTCTCGACTCGCTTGATGATGTCCTTCAGCGTCCGCCGTGCGTCGGCGAGAACGCTGATCTCCTCCTCGCTCAGGATCTCCTGCGACACCGTGGTCTGTACTGTCTCGCTCATCTCGTCCTCCGGGGGTTCGGGGTTGTAATCTGGGTAGTCGTGGGCGTAGCGCCCGAAGTCGTCGGGCAGCGGGATCATCATCGCGTCCTCCGATTACCGAATGGGGAAGCGGGCCAAGGGTTTACCAACCAGACCCGCGTGTCCAGCGTCAAAATTCCGACCTCGCTGGCGCAAGTGATCTGCCCCTCGGCCGTCAGGGTGCGCAGGCAGAAGCCGAGGCTGTCGTCGTCGCACTCGGCGAGCGGCATCGGCTCCGCTTCCTCGTTGAGGGTGTAAATGGCGAGATCAGGCATGAAGTTCCTCCTCGATCAGTCCGAGGAGGCATCCGATCCAGTCATCCCAGTCGACGGGATGATCCCGCTCCCAGCGCTCGAACAGATCGCGGTAGAACGGGACACGCGCCTCGGCCGTTCCCAGTTCTTCCCAACAGGTCTGGCAGAGAGGGAAGCAGCCGCTTCTCTGGCGATAGCGGGTCGAGTGAGGTTCGACGCCGAGATGCCCCCACCAGACCTGTTTGTTCAAGTGACGGCTGTGGTGGACGCCGCTCCAGAAGCCGAGATCCTTGGTCTTCGTCTGTTTCCACGGCCGCAGGCAGCGAAGGCAGTTTCCGGTCGTGAGGATGCTGCGCTCGAAGCGCGCTCGCCTGCTGCCCGGACCCATGACGTAAATCCGTCTCACGCCCTGAATGTCCTGCAACATGCTCACGACTCCCCCTCCAGTCGCTGCCTCAGATCCTCCATCTCTTCCCTGCTCAGGAACACCAGCTTCTTCCCGTCCCTGAGCGAGAAGTAGGCGCCGACGTTGGTGCAGTTGCCCACGAGGTCTGTGAGGGCGCGCTGCTGGCGCTCCGTCAACGCGACCCGAACCTCCGTACCGCTGGCGGTAGTCATCGCGGAGTGCTGCGACCGAGGAGAACGAGCAGGGAGCCATCGTCGGCGCGGTCACATCCCGTGTGAGTTTCCCATGCGCCCAACTTGCCGCAAGTGGCGCAAGTGGGTCCGTCTGCACGAGGCGTGCCATCGCTGTAGACCTGTTCCTTCGGGACTGTCGCAAGTGGAACGGACATCTGTGTCTCCTCTCAAAGGCGGGTGACGAATCACTGATAAGTCTAGCACCGTTACGCCTCGCTTGCAACTCGAAAATTCTCGGCGCAGGTTCTCCTAAGCGATGGCGTCGTCGAACGGCCCCGACTCCCGGATCGTGAGGACGCGGGTGGTGCCGCCGCGGGCAAGCCGGAGCTCGATCGCTGCGCCCTGCCCCTGCTGCCTCACTTTCCAGCCTGCCAGGACGGCCAGGTTTCCTTCCACCATGATCCCCTCGACCGCTTCTCGCTGGTTCTGGACGACGGAGGAGACGTGCGTCTCGGTGCTACCGCCGGCGGTTGTGCGAGTGACGAGACGGTAGCGGCTCATAGCCAGGTGCTTTGGATCGCGTCCCACTCGTCTCGTTGCGCTTCCTCGTACTCCTGCTCCCGAAAGCGTTTGACCTCATCCTCGTACTCGAAAATACGACGATACTGCGCGTCGTAGTGGAAGTCGACGCCACTCTGCCGAAGGACGGCCAACATGCAGGCGGGGCATCCTTCTACGGCGTCGTGGGTCCAGTCAATGTCATCCCTCGTGAGAGGTAGCGGCCGTTCCTGGATGCGATTCACCAGGACGGAGATCGGGTTGCCTCGACGCGGTTCGTGCCAACCACAAACGCGCCACGGATTCATGGTGCAACGAATCTCGTGCGCCCTCATTGCGTGACGACTCAGGCCATGTTTGCGGCAGAAGTCGCAGTAAAAGACGGTCTTCACCTTCTCATGCACGGTGCCTCCACGCGGAGACGCGCGCCCGCTGGACGCGCCTCCGCTATCGGTTGTCTGTTGCGGGCAGACGCGCGCAGCCTCCTCTACGCGCGTTTCGACTCCTGCTAAGTCTCGTCAGTGCCCGATCTTCCCTTCAGCGCTCATGCCGTCACCGCAAAGGACGCACGCCGAAGGGAACGGCCGCGCAACCGCTGCTGCTCGAGCCGCTGCTTTGCGACCCACTCGGCGATCTCGTTCGCCTGCTCCTTGCAGTAGTCCATCTCGCCGATGAATCCCCAGCACGAATCCTCGTCTGGCCCGTCCTCGTCGACGATGTACCCGTACGCCTCTCCCTGCGCCCACTGGCAGTAGCAATCCGTCTCTGCCCTGAGCGCGCCGGCCGGATCGGTGATGCCCAACTCCTGCGCCCGTTCGGCCGTGATGTAGGCGTAGCCCCAGCAGTCACGCTGAGACTGCCACTGCCCGAACGCGACGACGCCGCAAGCGGTGCGCAGGTAGCGCTCCAGGAGTTTGTAGTCTCCACGCTCGAACGCTTCCCGCTCGTTCGGGAACTGCGGTTCGTCGGGCGAGATGTAGCGTTCGGCCTGCGTGACCATGATCGTCGCGTTGTCCCACTCGCGCGGGCTCGTCGCGTCCTCGTCGTAGTAGATACCGACTCTGACGCCCTGGTGTTCGTAGGTCTCGAGCGCTTGCATGATGTCTCCTCTCACTTAGGGTGACGAATCGTTACTGCGTTCGACTGAGCGCGATCTCTCCTGCTTCGGTGAGTTTCAGGGTCCTCACCTTCTCAGGTTGCCAGGTGATGTAGCCCTGCCTCTGTAGCCGCGTGAGATGGCCGTGGACGGTTGACGTAGAGGCAAGCCCGACAACCTCACATATCTCTCGCACGGTTGGTCCGTAGCCGTGTTCGGCGTCGTAGTCCCGGATGCAGGCCAGGACGTTGAAGTGCTGATTCGCCATGTGTCTCCTTCGGTGGACATTCGTTCGGAGAACCCTCGTTCGTAAGATGACAGATTCGTGCGTACAAGTCAAGAGAAATTTTCAGGGGTCGGAGAGACAACGAAAAATTCAGGGATGGGTGCTCTAACCAATCCGGCCCGCGCAGGTACTTGAGCGCTCAATCGAACGTGTGTCCGTGTTCCCCACCATTCCGGTAGGGATAGAGGGAAAGCCCGGATGTCCACAATGTCTACCGGAATGGTAGGAAAGCCCGGGCGCCGCGCGAGCTCCTGCAATCCGGCCGGATCCGGGCAGGCTAGGTGTAGGGGGAAGGGCTCGCGGCGCGGGAGAATGGCGTACAGCGCGGCGAATCGGCCGTTCCGGCGCCGCTCGAGTACCGCCGGCGGTACCGCGGCCGCCTACGGCCGTTTCCGCGCGTCGCTGGCCGCTGCAGGTCAGTAGCGGGGAAGGACCATCGGCGGCCCTGAGAGACGCGTACGGCGCCGTAGCGGCGCCGTACGGTAGATAGGCTCGAGCGGCGGTTACCGCGAGCCGTGAGAGTTGAGAGGGACTATCCCGCTTCATTCAACCTAGAGCCCGTAACGGTCTAGGTTCAATGAAGCGGGCGCCCCGTAGCTAACGGGGCGCCCGACGTGCAGGGTCTAGCAGTGCCGATTGGTTACGGTCAACCGACACCTCCCCGCGCGTACTGACGATCGGCGAGCATCCTGCCGACCGATTCGAGCGCATACCACGCAAGCAGACAGTCACGGCCGTCCCGCGTGTCTGCCATGTCGGAACGATTGAACGACGCGACGAATGACGCCACGTCGGCATAGCCGAAGTCGTCGGCATCGTCTCCGAGCATGTCGTCTATGACGTCGGAGTGAGCGCGGTAGAACTCGGCGGCTTCCGTCGTCCATATGAAGCCGGACCATCCCGCATCGGCCCCGTGCGTCCCTGCATCCCGGATCGAAGCAAGCTCCAGGCCGGAATGGTCCCGGATCGCGCGAAGCAGGTAGACGTACTGGTCATCGGTCATAGCTGGACCTCCACGTTTTCGCCCGGGAACAACCTGCCGCACAGGTACGCCTCGAGCGCGTACCGCTCGCTCTCATCGTCGACCCTGCGCCACTCGGAGAGGGAAGACGTGGTTTCGTGATTGCGCCAGCGTGAAAGCGCGTAGCTGGCGTCGTTCCACCTGACGGGAGAGTGAAAGAGCAGCGCGCTCCCTCCGCTCTCCCGCGCGTAGGTTCCTGACTGCAGCGGCATCGCTCACGCCTCCCCACGATTGAGTTTGTCAGCGTGCGCCTGCGCGGCGCTCTCCCGCCGGTAGACCTTCACCGCGTCATCGGCACGGTAAGGCGAAGGAATCCAACCGTCATACATCGTGCGGACGACGTAACCGCCGCACGGCCCTGACGAGTGCTGAATGACCGCGTACCGGATATCGGTGCTCTCAGGCATCGCTCCCCTAGCAGTAGTAGCGCGCCACAATCACGCGCTCGAAGTCTTCGCAGTAGCGGACCAGTGCGCCGCTAAAGAATGAGTCGGGCCGAATGCCGTCCCATCCCTGACGCGTGGGAGACGCGGGATTGTCCCAAACCTCGAACTCTCCCAGATCGTAGGTCTCCCCGCGGTAGCGGACGAATGACGCGGAGTCTTCCCCGCGCTCCAGCTTTTCCCAGTCCAGGTAGTCGAACTCGGAGCGTTCGGCCGGCGTCAACTCCCACGCTTCGACTACATCGCGGGGAACGTGATTAGTGATGATCGTAAGAGACTCAGGCATGATCTTCTCCGTAGTGACAGTCAACACAGTTGCGCTGATAGCGAGACTCGGGCACGAAGTCGCAGCCGCACTCGAAACACTCGCGCGCATAGTCTCGCCACGACTCGGGGCAACCAGTCTCGTGGCAGAGTGTCCCGTTCACCATCGCAGGCGAGCAGCCATCGCAGCCGTTCGCCTGCAGCGTGATCTCGTCTCCGTTGCGGTACGTCTCACGCATGATCTCCCCCTAGCCTGTCGACGTGCACGCTATGGCGCCCTAACTGATAGACGAGAGACTCATCGGGTACCAACTCGGGCCCGTATCCCTCGTCGACGAGACGCAACCGTGCCGCACGGCGCCGCGCGAGCAGGTCCTCGCGCCGGTCTCGCATGGCAGCGCGCGCCGCGCCAATCCTCCGCGCCGCACGGTACGCCTCGAGCCATACCCGCCGATCATCGGCCGTCAATGTCAGTTGAGAAAGCCGCGCGGCGTTCACAGCGTCACGCTCGCAGCGTAGGCGTAAACGTGCAACACAACCCAAACGGCCGGCACAAGCCAAACCAGAAGCAACCAACGGTATGCAGTCATAGAGCCGTAACCCTCCATGAGAAGTGACCAGGACACCACCAACGTATCAGACTGTGCGCACGATTGCTAGAGGGGGAAATGTAAAGACACGCCGGATTGAGCACAGCGCCCATTCCCTGGAACGACTCACGCAGGTGCCTGCAGCCGAGCTCGCCGGCCGCTCAAACAGGCCGCTCGAGCCGTCGGCGGGGTGTCCTACCGATCGGTAGGGGGGTCGGGAAGTGGGGCGCGTGGTGCCGGATCTAGTTGTTCATTTTTTGTGGGCACAGACACGCCACGTTTCAGTAGCGATTCTCATTTACTTGTGGCCACAGTTTCGTGGTAGGTTGTAAGTTGTGGCCACAAAACAGGCGAGGGATGAGATCGTGAAGTTGCGAGTCACTCTGCGGGAGAAGGAGTTGTGGGTGTCCGCGGCTGGTGGGGAGCGGAAGTTGTCTGATTGGGTTCGGGGGCGGTTGAACGATGCCGCAGAGGACGGGGCAGTGGAGCCTGGGGGGCACGGGGGGGTCGTCGTGGTGCCAATGAATCTCTCTCCTTCCCGGGATGTGCCGAAGCCCGGTGGGCCTCCTCCCGTTTGCGCTCGCTGGGCGATGCACCGTTCGGGGGAGTTCTGCAAGGCGTGTGACACGGTGCCGAAGTAGACGGCTGTCGGGTGAGGGTTGTACGATGCGCGCGATGGCCGAGAACTTCTCGTATGTTCATCCCAACGATCTCCATGATCGGGCGACGTGTACGTGTGTGCGTTGCACGGGTTTTCAGCCGGGGAATCAGATCAACCTTGGCCGCTCGACCCCGCGGGACGACTTGGTGAGGCACGGTGCTCACCGCTCTCCGCTGGTGTTGGCGCCGGAGGCTGAGAAGATCGCGGATTTGGTGCGCCCGTTGATGCCCGTTCCGCACCCGTCGTTCGAGGGCACGTTGCAGTCGTACTGCATCACGTTGACGAGGATCCAGAAGGCGCATGATGCGTTGGAGGAGGTGGAGCGCAGGCAGGCGGAGGATCCCGACTTCGTGCCGGATTTCAACCACATCACGTTGGGCGACTATCTGATGCGCTGGCAGTCCTCGGCAAGGAAGGACGCGCAGGCGCTGGGGCTCACTCCCGAGTCGGCGGTCAAGATCCTGAAGGACGCCCAGATCGGCAACCTCGCTGCCAGCATGGCGTTGACGCAGGAGAAAGCACGACAGGTGCCGGCACCGGCGTTGGAGAAGATGCGGGCGGCGATGCTGGAGGCGTTGGAGGAGCCGGACGTGATCGACCAGTGAAGCACCCCTTCATCGCTTGGTTCTTCTGCTGGCGAGACGGCCATCGTTGGATGGAACGCTCCCAACCCCTAGATGACAACGACGAGATAGTTGAGTGGGTCAACCCGTACATGTGCGAGGTCTGCGGGAAGGTCTGTGCTGATCCCGAGGTCGTGTTCGGAAGGTGAGCGTTTTACACAGTATTATTAGGGCTGTTTGCCGATGAGCGAGTTCCCGTCCGAGCCTGTCGAGTGGTTCATCGAAGTCGACGGTGCTCTCTGTCGTGTTCACGAGTCGAAGGTGACTTCCGGCATGGACTGGGAGTGGCGACCTGGGCATGAGCAGCGGATCGACTACGGCAAGCGTCGTCTTCGCCGCATCACGGTGAACGGGCACACACAGTATTACTGTGGCCGTTTGCGAGTTCCCCGGATTGTCTGGGCACTGCTGGCATGAACGAGATGCCGGCGTTCCAGATCCCGGAGACGCCGCAGGAGATCAGGCAGGCACTCGCGATCGTCGAAGCCGAACTCGCCCGCAAGCACGCGGATGCGCGGCTGCAGGAGGAGTCGATCCTGCTGATGCAGAACTTCCGCTTGTTCATCCGGGCGGCCTGGCGGCACCTGGAACCGCTGAACGTGTTCATGGAGAACTGGCACATCGACGCCATCACCGAACACCTGCAAGCGATCAGCGAATCCAAGCTGAGACGCCTCCAGATTTGGGTCCCGCCGGGCTCGATGAAAAGCCGGCTTGTCAGTGTCTTGTGGCCTGCCTGGGAGTGGACGCACTCCCCGGCCCTTCGCTACTGGACGGCCTCCTACGACATCTCGCTTTCCAAGGAGATGGCGATGTATTCGCGCGACCTGATGCTGACCGATTGGTATCGGGAGCGGTGGGGACACGAGTTCAACTTCCGCAAGACCGACGAGTCGTTCTTCATCAACGACCAGGGCGGGCACAGATTGTCGACGAGCCCGCAGTCGAAGGGGACCGGCAAGCATGGGCACCGGATCATGTTCGACGACCCCTTGAACGCCCAAGACGCGAACGCCACGAGCAAGGCTGTGCTGGAGTCGACGAACGAGTGGTACTCGACCGTCACCGGCACCAGGGGGATGCCGAACTACGCCGAGATCATCGTCATGCAAAGGCTGCACGAAAACGACATGGCCGCCCACGCGCTCGAGTTCGGCGGAGACTGGACAGTCCTCTGCCTGCCCGAACGGTACGAGAAAAAGCATCCGTTCGCCTGGAAAGGCGACCGCAGAAAGGAAGGCGAGCTCCTCTGGCCCGCCAAACGCCCCGCCGACGAGCACGCGACCCTGGTCGCCAAGCTCGGGAAGCGTCACGCGGCCGGGCAGCTTCAGCAGCGTCCTGCTGCAAGAGAGGGGACGATCATCCCGAGGGCCGACTGGCGCTACTACCCGAAAGAGTTCCTTGCAGCAGCGGACAACGGCGACACCTCTAAGCTGCCGCCGTTCCGCTCCATCGTCATCTCCTGGGACACCGCCGTCAAAGACCTCAACCACTCCGACTACGTGGCGGGGGGAGTGTGGGGCATCCACGGCGGCAACAGGTATCTGTTGCGAGTCTTCCACGAGCGCGCAAGCATGTCCTCCACCAAGCGGGCGATGAAGGAGATGCGGCAGTGGGCTCTGGAGCGCTGGCCCGGCATCCCGATCCGTACTCTGATCGAGAAAGCCTCCAACGGGGTCGAGATCGTGAAGCAGTTGCAGCGCGAAGTCACAGGTGTGGTTGCAGTCACCGTCTCCGGCGACAAGCAGACCCGGGCCGAAGCAGCCGAGCCGGACTTCAACTCTCACAACGTCTGGGTGCCCGGCAAGGAGAAATCCGACTTCTCCGACTACGACCCTGCCTCGACGCCGCCCTGGGTGCAGGACGTGATCGAAGAATGCAGTAGCTTCCCCGCCGCCAAGAACGACGACCTGGTGGACATGGTCACCCTGGCTCTCAACTGGGTGCGAACCAGGAACCGCTCCCCCGCCAGGACCGTTTCCGCGTTGAGGACAGCGCAACGGAACCGAAGACGTCCCGTCGACGCTTACGGACGGAGGATCTAATGGCGATTACTCTCGCTCGCGGTCTCGCCGCCACCGACATTCGCTGCCCCGGCCCCGGCTGCGGAGCCGTCAGGACTGTTGATCGCCGACATGCTCGCCGTTGGCGAGAGGGACACGACAGCGGACTGTGTGCGAAGTGTCGCGGGGGATCTGCAACCCGGGTCGCACGGGACAGGGACATCGCCTACTGGCTGCGCCTCTACGGCGTCCCCGTGCCCCGGGGAGTAAAGGCGAGGGACGTGATAACCGCCTCCGGTGTCCCCCCCGACTTGGCGAAGTTCGCCCGCGAGGTCTTCCCACCCTAGCCACCGTCGTGCGCACACAGTAAGATGTGCGCACATGGCTGCCCGCGAGACGACCACCAACATCCGCGCCTCCCTGCAAGAAAAGGAAGCCTGGGAGCCACTGGCCCGCGCGGCCGGCTTCATCCGTCACCAGGCCGGGGTAGAGGTGGGCAACGTGTCCGCCTGGCTGCGCCATCTCGGCAACCGCGAGGTCGAACGTACCGCCGGCGGTAAACGATGATCGACATCCTGATACCTGTTCTCAACAGGCCCCAGAATGCGCAGAAGGTCGTGAACTCGATCAAAGCCAACACCACCGTCGAACACGAGATCACCTTCATCGCCTCACCCGGAGACGACGCAGAGCGGGAAGCCTGTGTCCGCACCGGAGAGAGGGTCCTGGTCGTTCCCTGGCATCCCGGCCCCGGAGACGCAAGCAAGAAGTGGAACTACGGCTACGCCTTCACCGCCAATCTTGGTGCCTATCCCTTCGTCTTCACCGCCGCCGACGACCTCGAGTTCACGCCGGACTGGGACGAGCGCATCCTCGAGGTCGCAGAACGCACAGGGGCAGGTATGGTGGGCTCCAATGACGACGCCAACCCGCTCGTCAAACGCGGCCGTCACTCTACCCACAGCCTCTTCTCCCGCGCCTACATCGACACCGTGGGCGGAACCTTCCACGACGGCCCCGGCATCGTTTACTGCGAAGGCTACAAGCACCAGTGGATCGACACGGAGGCGGTCAAGGCGGCGATGGACAGGGGAGAGTGGGCCTTCGCCCGCCGCTCCATCGTCAAGCACCACCACCCCTTCTACGACAAGACCGTCAGCCTCGACGACACCTACAGGAAAGCACTCGGGGACGCGCCTCACGACAAGCGCCTCTACGAGCAGCGCCTCCGTGCTTGGACAAACCGCGCAACGGTGCTATAGTTATCGCCATGACCGATCTGCCTGTGAGCGAAGGAGGGAGCCCGGGCTGCCGCAGCCTCCCCTCTCCCTCCTTCGCTGACGGGCAGGAGGCCGACCAGTGACCGACGACGCGCAGACCGTCGACCTCATCCGCGAGGCATTGATTCATGGTCCGCCCTATGCGGAGAGTTCCGATCCCGAATGACCGGGCCGCGAATCACGCTTCTCGCCTCCCTCGTCTTCGGTCTCATCGCTGCAGGTGGTCTCATCCTCGCCACTAACGGCCTCAAAGGCTACGGCGACCACACCATCGCCTTCAACCCGTGCGCGCAAGGATGGCCGCCCGAACCTGTCTGCATCCCGACCGGGTGGAGAGTGATCGGGCCGGACGGGCGCGAATACAGGCACGGAGTGGGGTCGTGACTGCGCTTCTCCTCGAGCCGCACCATGACGATGCCGTCCTTTTCGCATCCTGGACGGTGCTGCGTCACCGACCCCACATTGTCACCTGCTTCGCCTCCTACGTTCAGGAAGCACGGGGCGGTCCCCACGATGCCACTCGTGACAGGGAAACCGAAGCGGCTCTTCGCCATCTCAACGCTCCGTCATGGCAGAAGTTGCCAGTGCGCGACGACCACCCCGACAGCGAAATGCTGGAGGCGTTGCTACGAGAGATCGACGCTGATCAGGAGTGGACGGTCGTGTTCGCACCGGCGGTCGAGCTCGGCGGCCACGATCACCACAACCTCGTCGGCCACCTCGCCGAAGAGGTGTTCGGGCGCGAGCGGCTGCAGCCGTACCTCACCTACGTACGCGGCCAGGGACGAAGCAGGTCTGCGAACGAGGTGCCGTTCGAGCCTCACTGGCCTGCCTTGAAGTTCCGGGCGATGTCGGCGTACTCGTCCCAGATCAACCTGCCCGACTGCCGACCGTGGTTCGCGGCAGACGACATGCTGAGGGAGTGGTACGAGTGAAGCATCGGACTTGGCAGTTTTCTTGGTGGTGGCGTCACTGGCATCTGTGGTGGGGGAAGCCGTGGGGCGCGACAGGATGGACGCCGACACTCCGTGAGTGGCAGTTGGGGCCGCTGCGCCTGATCCGTTTCTACGATCCCGAGAGGATCAAAACGTGAGCCTGACGAAGGTTCTCATCTGCCCGTTCTTCGGCGACCTGCCTCCGTGGTACGACCACTGGCTCAAGAACACTGAGCGGATGCGCGAACATGGTTACGACTTCCTCTTCGACAACGAAGAGGACGCCTTCCGCGACCGCGTCCGCGAGATCCTCGGCATCGAAGCACCGCCGATGTGGGGGCATGGCAAGGTATGGGACTTTCGGCCCGCGCTCGGCCTCCTCTACGCCGACGAGATCGCCGGCTTCGACTTCTGGGGCCACTGTGACTTCGACGTGGTTTTCGGGAGAGTCGAGCGCTGGATCACGGACGAACTGCTCTCTGACCTCGACGTGTTCTCCAACCACGCGACCTACATCAGTGGCCCCTTCTCGCTTTACCGAAACCATCCTTTCGTGAATGCACTCTTCCTGAAGACGGAAGAGTGGAGGCTGGTGATGCAGGAGCCAACGCCTTCGGGTTGGGCGGAGAAAGGCTTTACTGCGATCGTGAATCACCAGCATGAGATCCTCACGATTCGTCGTCGGTTCGAGAGTTGGCAGACGAAGGACTGGGACAACTTCGACACGCTCAGGCTCACGGACGATGGGAGACTGATGGAGGGGGATACCGAGGTGATGCTCGCGCACTTCCGGCGTACCAAGCAGTACCCGCCCGGCTGCATCCTGACGGGTGTCGTATGAAAGTCGCCGCCACAACCAAGATCGTCGACCCGCAACTCATGGAGTTCGACAGCGATTTCTGGAAGGTTCGCATCGGCCGCGCCGGCACCGTTGACGGTCTCTCCCGGTGGGCAGCCGAGAACACGGTGGGACTGATCTGGCTGCTCGTCGACGCCGACAAACCTGAGGAGGCGCAGCGGGCGGAGGAGCAGGGGTTCCGGCTGATGGACGTGCGGGTCACACTGGAGCGCGTCACCGGAGCGGCGTTACGGGAGAAGAAGGTCGTTGCGAAGATGATCGACTCCGACCTCCCCGAAGTCATCGAGATCGCGCGCGGTGCCCATCGGATCACCCGTTTCTATGCCGACTCGCTTCTCCCCGATGATCGCTGTGACGACCTCTACGAATCCTGGGTTCGCCAGTCATATGAGGGCTGGGCCGACGCTGTGTTCGTTAGTCTCACCGACGAAAGAGGGCCGGTCGGCTATGTCACCGTCCATGTTGATGGAGACATCGGCAGCATCGGCCTGATCGCCGTCCACGAACGCTGCCGCAGCCTCGGCCTCGGGCGCGAGCTCGTGTGGGCCGCGATCGACCACGCCTGGCGGCGCGGCTGCAAGCGGATCACGGTGGTGACGCAAGGCAGGAATGTGGCGGCATTGAGGTTGTTCGAGGGGTGCGGGTTCAGGATCACGAACACGAGCCTGTGGCTTCACAAGTGGACAGGAAAGGCTGGTTCGCCGTTCCCGGTCCCGCAGACCCAAGATAGTGAAGAGGGGTTTTACGGATGACCGATAAGCGCTACGGGAACTTGTCCGAGTGAGGTTGATCTTCTCCCGCAACCGTCCGGCCCAACTCGACCTGCTTCTTCGCAGCATCGACATCCACGTGCCGGCCGCCCGCACCGCCGTGATCTGGACAGGGAACTCCGACTACGGGCGCGGCTACAAGACCGTCATGGCGGAACACCCGCAAGTGACGTGGGTACACGACCCGTTCAACGACGCCCTGCGTGGGATCTTGTATGGCACCAGGGACGAGACGGTGACGTTCTTCTGCGACGACGACATCGTCTACCGGCGCACCATGAGCGACGACGAGATCGCGAACCTGCTGGACGAGCGTGACGACACCCTCTGTGTCAGCCTTCGGCTCGGCAGCGAGAACGCCAACATGCCGCTCCCCGAGGACTGGTGCCCGTGGTGGAACTGGGTGGCGCTCGAGAGGCACGACTTCGGCTTTCCCGCCTCCGTCGACGGCCACGCCTTCCGCGTAAGTGACGTGCTGGAGATGATCGGAGAGGATGAGATCCCGAACCCGACGATGCTGGAAACCGTGATGGCAATGCGGGTCGAGCAGTTGTTCGCGGAGCGCCGACCGCTGATGTGCTCCTACTACAAGCAGCGCCTCGTCGGTGTGCCTGTAAACCGTGTCAGCCGTTCGTCGGGGGTCGTGAATGGAGAGCGGTTCCCGCAGCCCGCGGAGGAGTTGAACCGTCGTTTCCTCGCCGGGGAGCGGATCTGTTTGGAGAAGCTGGACTTCACGGAGGTGGCGGGCTGTCATCACGAGATCCCGTTCGTGTGGGAGACGCGGCCATGAGGGTGCAGTTCCTGATGGGCTGGACGTGCGCCACTCTCTTCATCATTGCCCTCAACCTCGCCAAGACGAAGGGGTGGCTCTGATGGCACACCTACTTCTGGTGCTGCTTGTGGTCGTGGCTGCGTCCGGGCTCGGTCTGCTCACATGGGCGGTCGTGGACGAGGTGCGAGACAGGGCGAGGGTTCGTCGTGATCGCGACTTGGTGGAGCGTCTGCGCCCATACGGCTTTGAGGCCGACCGGACACGTCATTGAGGTACACCATCATCACCCCCACCCTGCTCCGAGACACCCTGCATCGCCTGTGCGAATCGATCGAACGGCAGACCTACAGTGACTGGCAGCACGTCGTCGTCGTGGACGTGAACCCGCTGCTCGTCGACGAGAGCATGATCGACCAGATCGAGCATCCGCAGCGACTGATGCTTCTCTGCGGACAGGCCCACCGTGACTCCGGCAACACCTGCCGACGCAACGGCTGGGACTACGCGCAGGGCGACTATGTGTTCTACATCGACGACGACAACTACTTCGCCGATGACGACGTACTGGAGACGCTCAGGTTCGTGACGCAGCCAGTCGCGCTGTTTCCGCTGTTGTTCATGGGCGAGCAGGGACCGGTAGAACCCGTCTCGGTGGGATCGTCGGACGGGAACCAGTTGCTCGTTCGCCGTGACATCGGCCGTTGGCCCAACCTGAAAGGAACGGACACGGACGGAATCTTCATCCGCGATTTGACCGACGCTTTCCCCTACGACGTCTACGAGGAGAGGCCGCTTGTGGTGTACGAGTACGCGAGGCACGGGGCATGAGAGTTTCGGCGTGTCTCGTCACTGACGGCAAGCACGACATTCGTCCTGTGCTCCGCTCACTCCCTGTTGGGTGGGAGACAGTAATCTGGGATAACACGGGGAAGATCTACCTCAACGAGAGACGGCTTTGGGGTGTCACTGCGGGAGACGTGTCTGTCTATGGGCGCTATGCGGCCATCAACTATGTCACCAGCGAGATCGTC
>Ga0070671_100000229_pt1 | contig 37462 bp, 32 predicted proteins | sample KBSS73metaG_FD_65341 | JGI IMG/M metagenome (GOLD analysis project Ga0070671, IMG submission 65341) | Switchgrass rhizosphere microbial communities from Kellogg Biological Station, Michigan, USA - KBS S7-3 metaG | ecosystem: Host-associated > Plants > Roots > Rhizosphere > Soil ...
ACCTTGTCTGGCCATCTTGCGGTGCAGGCCCAGCTATCGGGAGCGGGTCCGGTCTGTCTGATCGACATCGACCCGCAGGGAAGCCTTGCCGACTGGTGGAACGAGCGGGAAGCCGACATGCCGGCTTTCGCGCAAACCACGGTCGCTCGTCTCGCATCGGACCTCGAGGTCCTCCGCCAGCAGGGTTTCCGCCTAGCGGTCATCGATACGCCGCCGGCGATCACAATGGCGATCCAGAGCGTCATCGCCGTCGCCGAGCTGATCGTCATCCCGACTCGCCCGAGCCCGCACGATCTGCGTGCCGTCGGCGCTACGGTCGATCTTTGCGATCGCGCCGGAAAGCCCCTCATCTTCGTCGTCAATGCGGCGACGCCCAAGGCCAAGATCACCTATGAGGCAGCAGTTGCGCTGTCGCAGCATGGCACGGTGGCTCCGGTCACTCTTCACCACCGCACCGATTTCGCGGCGTCGATGATCGACGGCCGCACGGTGATGGAAATCGATCCGCAGGGTCGCTCGGCGAAGGAAGTCGGCGAGCTCTGGGAATATATTTCTGACCGCCTCGAGAAGAATTTCCGCCGGACTGTGTTCGCAGCGCCGGGTGCGGCGCCTGGCGTCGGTGCGGCCAGTCCGCGTCCCGTCGGCGGTTTCGGCCGCCGCGTCGTCGGTCAGTGAGGAGGCAGTAGGTGGCCACTGAAGCCAAGCCTTTCGCCTCACTTTCGTCCGGTCTTCTCGCACGCAAGGGCGCCGCGCGCCCGGCCATGCGGCCGCAGGGCTTCGGCCAGGTCGGCAACGGCCTCGAAGACCTCGGCTGGGACGACATGGGGTTCGAACCGCCCAAGGCGGTCGACGTCGAGCGCGACGAAACGCATGATGCGTTCGGCGACGATGTCGTCGAGCACCCTCGCGCGCTGCATCCCACCGGCCTGACGCCGGTCGGCTCGCCCGTTCATGACCAGCAGGCGGAAATCGCCGAGCGCATGAACGGCGACGATGAAGCGGAAACCGAAGAAGAGATTGACGAGACCGCGGAAATCTATGAGCCCGAGGCCGAAGAGGTTGCGCCGGTCGTGCAGCCCAAGGCCGAAGCGCCTGCGCCGGTTGTGCAGATCGCTCCGCCCGTCGTCGTACCGGTCGCTGAAGCAGCGCTGCGCCGCGCCTCGCGTGTGCGTGCCGCGCCGGGCAGCAAGGGGAAGGCGGCGTTCACGCTTCGCCTCGATCCCGAACGTCATTTGAAACTCCGGCTTGCTTGCGCCGTCGACGGAAGGTCGGCGCAGCAGCTGGTTACTGATGCGCTCGACCAGTTGCTCGAGCGCATGCCCGAACTCGATGGGCTAGCCGCAAAGGCAAAACGCAGGGGGTAATTGTCCATGAACCAGCCGCTTCGCACTACGTCAGCAGTTTCGCTCGTCATCCTGTCATCGATGATCGCGGGCTGCGCGACGCCGCAAGCCCGGGTTGGCTCGGCAACGCATTTCGGTGGCAAGGTGGACATGGATGTCGGTCTGGCCACCCGCGCGCTGTCTGCACTCAATTCGAACAATGCCCCGCTGGCGATTCAGCTCGCCGAGCGCGCCGTTGCAAAATCGCCGAACGACGCCGGTTTCCGCGCGCTCCTCGGCAATGCCTATTTCGCCGGCGGCCGCTTCCGCTCGGCAGAGTCGGCCTATCAGGACTCGCTGACGCTCTTCGCGGAACAGCCGCAGGTCGCGCTGAAGCTGGCGCTCGTGCAGATCGCCCAGGGCAAGAACCGTGATGCGGTCGCAGGCCTCGGCGCCAACCGCCAGATCCTCGACGTCTCCGACTATGGTCTTGCGATGGCTCTTGCGGGCCGTCCTCTCCAGGCGATCGCGGCTCTGGAGCCTGCCGCGCGCCAGAAGGACGCCGACCCCGTCGTTCGCCAGAACCTTGCTCTCGCCCATGCGCTTGCGGGCCATTGGGACGAGGCCCGCGTGATTGCCGGTCAGGACGTGCCGGTGGCTCAGCTCGACGCGCGCATCCAGCAGTGGATGCAGCTCGCCAAGCCGTCCCGTCCGTCGGATCAGGTCGCGGCTTTCGTCGGTGTCTCACCGGCGCCCGTCGATGCGGGTCAGCCCGTCCAGCTCGCGCTGAACAAGAACGCTACGCGGCTGGCCCAGGTCACTGTGCCTCAGCCTGCGGCTCCGCAGGTTGCGCAGGCCGCCCCGGCCGCGCCGTCGCAACCGGCCGCGCCGCGGCAACCTGCGGCGCCGTCGCGCCCCGCTGCGTCGGTCGCGATCGCCGCGGCGCCGGTGAAGCCGGCCCCGATGGTCGTCGCCGTCGCCCCGGCTCCGCCGCCGGCTCGCGCAACAACCACGCTCGCCGCATTTGCCGCCACTGCCGTTGAAGAGGCGAAGGCGGTCATCGCGTCCGTCATGCCGCACAGCCCGGCTCCGGCCGCCAAGCCAGCCAAGCTGCGTAAGCCGGTCCAGGCCACGCAGCGCCGCGGAAACTCCCCGGCGGTGGTTCAGCTCGGCGCTTACGGATCGCCTGACCGCGTGCTGGCCGCGTGGAACGGCGCTGCCAAGAAATATGGCGCACTCAAGGCCTACATGCCGATGAGCGCCCGGTTCGCGAGCCCGAAGGGCACCTTCTATCGCCTGTCGGTTCGCGGCTTCTACAGCCTCGGCGAAGCGAACGCTCTGTGCGCTTCCGTGAAGCGTAGCGGCGGAAGCTGCTTCGTCCGCAACTTCGCGGGCGACCAGCCAGTACAGTACGCGTCGCGCTAAGCGGCGCTGCCGATCAGCAACTCCAGGCACGCCATCCGAACGGCAACGCCCATCTCGACCTGCATCGCAATGAGCGAGCGGTCGGGATGGTCGGCGACCCGGTCCTCGATCTCGATCCCGCGATTCATCGGTCCCGGGTGCATGATTACCGCATCGGGTGAGGCGAGGGCCAGGCGGTTGCTCGTCAGGCCGTAGCGGGACAGATACTCTCCGGGCGCATCGCCGAGCTCAGCTTCCAGTCGCTCGCGCTGTACCCTCAACATCATCACAACGTCCGCCCCGGCGATCGCTTCGTCGATCGAGAGCCGCGGCAGTTCGTCGGGCATCAGCTCCGGCGGCCCGGCGAGGCGAACTTCCGCCCCGAGACGAGGAAGCAGCTTTGCGTTCGAACGGGCGACCCGGCTGTGCCGTATGTCTCCGCAAATCGCGATCCTTAGGCCTTCAATTCGTCCAAGGCGGCGGCGGATCGTCGCGGCGTCGAGCAGGGCCTGGGTCGGATGCTCGTTTGTCCCATCGCCGGCATTGAGGACGGGCGCATCCATGATCAGCGCCACGGCGGCGGGAGCTCCATTCTCGCGGTGGCGGATCACCAGCGCGTCGGGCCGCATCGAGTTGAGCGTTCGCGCCGTGTCCTCAAGCGTCTCACCCTTGGCGACCGAACTGCGTTCGACCGAAAGAGAAATCGCGGAAGCGCCGAGCCGATGCGCTGCGGTCGCGAACGACATCGCCGTGCGCGTCGAGTTCTCGTAAAAGATGTTGAAGACGATCTTCCCGCGGAAGCGATCGTCCGCTTTCCCCTCGCGATTGGCAGCGAAGAATCCATCCGCCCGGTCGAGGATGACGGCGATCTCGGGGTCGCTCAGCGAATCGATGGAAAGCAGGTCCACGAGAGCCGGGCTTATTGCGGGCCCGCGATATTGGCCAGCGCGTCGATTGCGCCTTGCAGGATATGGGCGGCGGCCAGCGCGTCGACCTTTTCGGCCCTCTTGGCGCGGCTGACGTCGGCTTCGATCATGGCCCGCTCCACCGCCTGCGTCGACCAGCGCTCGTCCCAAAGCAGCAGCGGCAGGTCGAGCGGGCCGAGGTTGCGCGCGAATGCCCGTACCGACTGGGTGCGCGGGCTGTCGCTGCCGTCCATGTTGAGCGGCAGGCCGATGACGAGGCCCGCAACATGCTCCCGCTCGATCAGGGCGCGCAGCTGCTCCAAGTCCCTGGTGAACTTCGTCCGGCGTATGGTCTCGACAGGACCAGCGAAATGCCAGCCCGCGTCGCAGATGGCGAGGCCGACCGTCTTCGTGCCCACATCGAGCCCGGCGAGCTTCCCGCCGTGGGGTAGTGCTGCCGCGAAGTCTCCGGGATCGGTTGTGATCAAGGATGCCATGCTGCCAGCCTCCGCTGCGCATCAGCTCGGACGGCGCCCCAGAACAGGGCGTAATCGTAGATGTGGAAGTTGTTTCCGGGAATTGGCGGAATCGGAAGGGTCGGCATCCCGCCATTCATGATCAGTAGGCCGTCGTGGCAATGAGCGCCCACGATCCCCTGTTGCAGCGAGGCCGATTGCAGGTCGGCGGTCGGGATCAAAGTGCCCGGATTGTCTTTTGGCTCGGCAACGCCGTTCTCGGTACCGGTGATAGGGTTCACGCAAAGCGTGTCCTTCTGACGTCGCTCTCGGCCATCGAACCCCTTCGTCTTGTTCCACTGGTCGAAGATGAAGGCCGGATTGGGCGGGTCCGCGAAGGTCATCCACGACAGGATGCACCCGTTCTGCGCCGGCTCCGAGCAAGCCGGCAGCTGGAGCGCGGGAAGGTCGGCGGTGGTGCTGATCGGCCAGCCGACCACATAGGCAGCGACAATGCGCCGGGCGATCGCCTTTCCCGCGATCTTCTCTCGAATCAGCCGTTCAAGGTGGAGCGCTCCCTGGCTATGGCCCGCAAGGATGATGGGCGCGTCCTGCGGAACGTCCTTGATGAACTCATTGAAAGCGGCGGCCACGTCGGCATAGGCGAAATCGAGTGCCTTCTGGGCATCGGCGCTGTTTAGCAGGAACGCTCCGTAGGCCGCCTGGCGGTAACGGGGGGCCCAGACCTCTGCCAACTGGCCGAACGCGCTCGCCTGGCTCTGCACGAAAAGCCGCGTGCGCGCCTCGGTCTCGCCACCGACGAACAAAGGAGCATTCCAGCGGTCGCGCTCCAGATAGGTCGTTGGGTGGACATAGAAGACATGGGCCCCGGTCCGAGCGATCGGATCGGGAAGTTGCCCGTTTTCCGGCGCCCACTGGACGAGGCTCTCAGCCGTCCCCGGCCGAGAGAGCCAGTTTGACGGTTGCGAATAATCGGGTCCGCTTCCGGCTGTCGCAGCTTCGAAGTGCCCCTTCGGAACTGCTTGGTCGACAAGCACCCGACCGCCCCATTGATAGACGGCAAAGGCGCCGGCGACGAAGATCAGGATCATCACGAAGATGAAGATGAGGAAGCGGCGCGCGCACATGGGCCGCGGCCCTATTGGGCGTACGTGCGGCGGGCAAGCTCACCTTTGCCCCGGCGATCTCAGTCCGGCGCGGAGATGTCGCTCAGATCGAAATATTCGACGCGGGCATTAGGGGAATGAAGCTCCTGATGCGACCCTGTCGCTGCTTCGAGACCGGAGGTGTAAGTATATCGTTCGGTACGATAATTCGCGGTGCCGGGCCTTGGCGGCGTGTAGCGACGGCCGGCGATTGAGGCGAGGAGCGGCTTCGACCAACCTGTGTCGCCGTGGCTTCGCAAGATTTGAGCATCCGAAACTTTGCCTTGCGGCGTGATATGGAAACCGACGTCGATCCACATGTCTTCGACCGCCAGCGGCATGCGGGCGCCACTGAAGGAATTCGGCGCTCCGGTAGCGTTGGATTGCAACGGATCCTGGCCCCTGCCGGCAAAGCTTTGAGCCGATGTCGCACGCACTGATCCCACAAGGTCCTGCACGAGCTGGCGGTCACCAAGGCTGCCAAACCCTTCCTGCGTACCCGGAGCACGCTCGACGTCCCAGCGCGGCGCGTAAATCAGGATCGGTTTCCTGATGTCGAATCGAGCGATTTCACCGACGATCGCTTCGGCCCTGGCTTCGTCGTTCCGCTCATAGGCCATGCGAGCGAGGGCGAGCCTGGCTTCGAGCTGCGCCGCCCGTGTGCCCTCATCGTCCGCATCCGCGATCTTCCGGATCGCTTCTTCCTTCGCCCAACCAGGGTAATGGCGAACGATCATCCGAAGATCGGCGATAGCCGCGATGTCGGGGCGCCCGTCGTCCTTCGCATGATGGATGATCGACCTGTAATATTCGCGCGCCCGGTCATGGCCGCGGGTCGTCGCCATCATCTCCGCGACCTCCATCATCGCGGAATATTGCAGGGCCTTGGCGTCCGGCATCCCCCTTTTCAGCGTGTTGTAGATGCCCCAGGTCGATCGATAATAATCGTCGTCGATGCCGAGATGCGCGGCGACGCGCCCGTTGGCCCGATAAAGATCCGAGACCGGGATCGGATAGGCCATGGCGTAACGCTTGTTGCGTCCGAGTGCGTCGAGCAGGGTGACGCGCGCTTCTCGATACTTGCCGGCGATCAGTTGCGCTTCTGCGAGGGCCAGGCTGGCGTCGATTTCCTGGTCTGGTGAGCAGCGGCGACCGATGCAGGTCGCCAGAGCATCTTTCTTGTCCTGGATGGCGCGTCCGATCACGACGATCGAATTGGGTGGTGCGGGAACTGCAGCTGGCGAAAGGGCCAGCGCGGAAAGAGTGATGATCAGCATGCAAACGCCCCCATCGGCTCGCAACGCAATGCACCGACGATTATCTTCCTCGGCGGGGACCGTGTAAACCGTTCAGGCGGCTCGCGCGGCTTGCCGCTCTTCAGAGCCGCCGCTATCCGCCCACCGAACCGTTCTTCGGTCCAGCGTCATTGAAGGAATCCATGTCCGTTTCTTCCGAACAGGTGCGTCACATCGCCAAGCTGGCGCGCATTGCCATGAGCGAGGAGGAGCTCGACCGGCTTGTGCCGGAGCTCAACAATATCCTCGGCTGGGTGGAGCAGCTTGGCGAGGTCAACACGGACGGCATCGAGCCGCTGACCGCGGTGATCGACCAGAAGCTTCGTCTTCGCGACGATGTCGTGAACGACGGGGACGTTCGTGACGACGTCCTCGCTAACGCGCCCGATGCCCAGCACGGCTTCTTCGCAGTGCCGAAGGTGATCGAATGAGCGAGCTGACCGCCAAGACGATCGCCGAGCTCCGCGACGGGTTCCGCGCGGGCGACTTCAGCGCGCGCGAGATCGCCGAGAGCTTCAACGCGGCCGTCGCGGCCGCGAAGTTGCTTAACGCCTATACGGTGGAGACTCCCGAAGACGCCCTTGCGGCGGCGGAGGCGGCCGACAAGGTGCGGGGAACGGGGGGTCTTTCGTCGCTCGCCGGCATTCCGCTCGGCATCAAGGACCTCTTCGCGACGCGCGGTGTCGACACGACCGCAGGCAGCAGGATCCTCAAGGGGTTCAAGCCGCGCTACGAAAGCACCGTCACCGCCAACCTGCGCAAGGCAGGGGCGGGAATGCTCGGCAAGCTCAACATGGACGAGTTCGCGATGGGCTCTTCCAACGAGACGAGCACTTATGGGCCGGTGATCAGCCCGTGGCGGCGCAAGGGCAGCAATGTCGGACTGACCCCCGGCGGCTCTTCGGGCGGATCGGCTGCCGCCGTTGCTGCGCAGATCGCTCCCGGCGTGACCGGTACCGACACGGGCGGATCGATCCGCCAGCCGGCGGCCTTCGTCGGCATCAGTGGGATCAAGCCGACCTACGGCCGGTGCTCGCGCTGGGGCATCGTTTCCTTCGCAAGCTCGCTCGATCAGGCGGGACCGATGGCGAAGTCGGTCCGCGACTGCGCGATCCTTCTCGAGGCCATGGCCGGGTTCGACCCCAAGGATTCGACCTCGCTCGATCTTGCCGTGCCGCAGTGGGAAGCGAATTTGTCGAGCGATCTCAGGGGCAAGCGCGTCGGCATTCCGAAGGAATATCGGATCGACGGGGTTCCTGCCGACATCAATGCCTTGTGGGACAAGGGTATCGAGTGGCTGAAGGACGCCGGCGCGACGCCGGTCGAGATCAGCCTTCCGCACACGAAATATGCTCTGCCGACCTATTACATCATCGCGCCGGCGGAGGCCTCGTCGAACCTCGCCCGCTATGACGGCGTCCGCTACGGGCTGCGCGACACGCCCGAGGGCGGAAACCTCGACGCCATGTATTCGGCGACGCGGGCCGATGGCTTCGGCGCCGAGGTGAAGCGCCGTATCATGATCGGCACCTATGTGCTCTCGGCCGGCTTCTATGACGCTTATTTCACGAAGGCGCAGCGCGTGCGCGCGCTGATCAAGCAGGACTTCGCGAAGGCTTTCGAGCAGTGCGACGTGATCCTGACGCCCACTGCGCCTTCGGCGGCGTTCGGGATCGGGGAGACGACCGACCCGCTCGCCATGTATCTCAACGACGTGTTCGCGGTGCCGGCCAGCCTTGCTGGGCTACCCGCCATGTCGGTGCCGGGCGGGCTCGACGGACAGGGGCTGCCTCTCGGCCTTCACCTGATCGGCAACGAGCTCGACGAGCAGATGGTGCTCAACGCAGGCCTCGCGATCGAGGAGCGGGCGGGCTTCACGGCGCGACCGGAGAAGTGGTGGTAATGGCTGACACAAACGCACCTTTCCGAATCAAGGGCGAAACCGGCGAGTGGGAGGTCGTGGTTGGCCTCGAGGTGCACGCCCAGGTTGTGTCGAACGCCAAGCTCTTCTCGGGCGCGGCGACCGCCTTTGGTGCAGAGCCGAACACGCAGGTGAGCCTGGTCGACGCGGCCATGCCGGGCATGCTTCCGGTGCCGAACGAAGAGTGCATCCGTCAGGCTGTCCGCACCGGCATGGCGCTCGACGCGAAGATCAACAAATGGTCGCGCTTCGACCGGAAAAACTACTTCTACGCCGACCTTCCGCAGGGCTATCAGATCAGCCAGCTTTATCACCCGCTCGTCGGAGAGGGGGAGATCGAGATCCTCCTCGACGAGAAGGACGAGGGCAGCGTCCGGACAATCGGCATCGAACGCATTCACGTCGAGCAGGACGCAGGCAAGCTGATGCACGATCAGCACCCGTCGATGAGCTATGTCGACCTCAATCGGTCCGGTGTTGCGCTGATGGAGATCGTTTCGCGACCGGACATGCGTTCTCCCGCCGAAGCAGGGGCTTACCTTCGGAAGTTGCGGTCGATCCTTCGCTACGTCGGCTCTTGCGACGGCAATATGGAAGAAGGCTCGATGCGCGCCGACGTCAACGTCAGCGTCCGCAAGCCCGGCGCAGAATTCGGCACCCGGACCGAGACCAAGAACGTCAATTCGGTGCGTTTCGTCATGGCCGTTGTCGAGCATGAGGCTAAGCGACAGGTCGAGTTGATCGAAGGTGGCGGAACGGTCGCTCAGGAGACCCGCCTCTTCGATCCCGACAAGGGCGTGACTCGCTCGCTGCGGTCGAAGGAAGATGCGCACGATTACCGCTACTTCCCCGATCCCGACCTTCTTCCGCTCGAGCTGGACGACGCCTTCCTGGAAGACTGCAAATCGTCGCTGCCGGAGCTGCCGAACGACAAGCGCAAGCGCTACGAGGGCCTAGGCATCACCGCTTACAATGCGGGCGTCCTGACGGCGGAGGTCGAGACCGCGCGCTGGTTCGACGCTTTGCTGAAGGCAGGCGCGGAGGCGAAACAGGGCGCGAACTGGGTCGTCGCCGAGCTGTTCGGAGCGCTCAACCGCCGCGGCGAAAGCATCGACGCGAGCCCGGTTTCGGCGGCGCGGGCTGCCGAGCTGCTCGGGCTGGTCGCCGATGGCACTATCTCCGGCACCATCGCCAAGCAGGTCTTCGAGATCATGCTGGAAAGCGGAGAGGGTGCTGCGGACATCGTCGAGAAGCAGGGCCTCAAGCAGACCAGCGATACCGGCGCGATCGACGCGGAGATCGACAAGATCCTCGCAGCGAATGCTGACAAGGTCGCTGAATATAAGAGCGGCAAGCAGCAGCTGTTCGGCTTCTTCGTCGGCCAGACGATGAAGGCCATGCAGGGCAAGGCCAATCCCCAGCTCGTGAATGAGCGGCTGCGGGCGAAGCTCGATTCCTAGCGGAGTGAATATGCGTCTGAAGGTGCTTGCCGCGGCCGCGGCCTTGTTTGCTTCCCAGTCCGCTGCCCAGGCCCCGGCGCCACCCAAGCTTCTGGTCGTCATCTCGATCGACCAATTTTCCGCAAACCTGTTCGACGAATTCCGGCCGCACTTCACGCAGGGCATGGCACGCATCGCCTCTGGCACGACGTTCGGCAACGGCTTCCAGAGCCATGCGGCCACCGAGACCTGTCCGGGCCATTCGACGATCCTCACGGGCAGCCACCCCTCGCGCACCGGGATCATCGCCAACACTTGGTTCGACCAGTCGATCGGTCGCAGCGACAAGACTGTCTATTGCGCGGAGGACGAGGCCCAGCCGGGCACGAGTTCGATCGCCTACAAGGTTTCGCCGAAGCATCTGATGGTGCCGACCCTGGGCGAACTGATGAAGGCGAAGTGGCCGGCAAGCCGCAGCGTCGCAGTGTCCGGCAAGGATCGCGCGGCGGTCATGATGACAGGCCAGCGCCCCGACCAGCGCTGGTATTGGACTGGCGCAAAGTACGACACCGACCTGTCTGGCGTTGCGGTGCCGTCCGTCGTGACCAAGGTGAACGCGCTGGCTGCTGCCGGGCTCGCAACGGCTCGGGAGCCGCTGGAGGCGACGCCTTTCTGCCAGGGGAAAGCCCGCGAGATTCCAATCGGCGGTGGCGGCAAGCCCGTCGGCATTGGACGGCTGGGGCGCAAGGCCGGCGACCAGGCCGGTTTCCGCGCCTCGCCCGAGTCCGACGGCGATACGCTTGCTCTGGCGGCGGCGCTGGTAGACGAGATGCAGCTCGGCAAGCGAGCCGATCCCGATCTGCTCGCCATCAGCCTGTCGGCGACCGACTATGTCGGTCATACCTACGGCACCGAGGGCGAGGAGATGTGCCTCCAACTGACCGAGCTCGACCGTGAGCTCGGCGACTTCCTCAAGGTACTCGACAGCCGCCGTATCGACTATGCAGTCGCGCTAACCGCCGACCATGGCGGCAAGGACGTGCCGGAGCGTGAGCGGCTCGCCGGCGTAGCCGACGCCGCTCGTGTCGATCCGGCCCTCAATGCCGGAACGATGGGCAAGAAGCTGGTCGCGGAACTTGGGCTTCTGGGCGGACCCGGCCTGCTCGGCGAAGGCAGCTTCGGCGACATGTATATCGACCACCGCCTGCGCGCGTCCGAACGGACGCGGCTGCTGAAGGCCGCCGTGGCCGCGTACAAGGCGCATCCGCAGGTCGAGACGGTCTTCACCGCCCGGCAGATCGCGGAAACGCCGGTCCCGACGACGCCTCCGGAGACATGGACTTTGATCCAGCGGGCGCGCGCAAGTTATTATCCGGGACGTTCGGGTGATTTCGTCGTCGTGCTGAAGCGCGACGTCACGCCGATCGCGGACACTACGCGCTATGTTGCGACCCATGGATCGGTCTGGGATTACGATCGGCGGGTGCCGATCCTCTTCTGGCGGCCGGGCACTCCCGCCCTGGCTGCCGAGCGGACGGCAGAAACGACCGACATCCTGCCGACCCTGGCGGCGACGATCGGGCTATCGGTGAAGGCCGGTTCGATCGACGGCCATTGCCTGGCCGAGGTCCCCGGCGCTCAATGCCCTCGCTAAGCACCTAAAAAGACAGACTTTTCTTTCATCAACCATTCAGGCATCTAATAGCACTACCAATGGTGGGGAAGGGCGCCTCGCGACGCCTGGGTGAGAGGGTCTTTGATGTTGAAACGGGGTCTCGCAGCCGCGCTTGCCGCCAGTGTCGCGCTCAGCGGGTGCGTTCAGACTCGGCAGTATGCCGACGTGGAGTTCACGCCGCCCAAGGGTGACTACAAATTGCTGGTGCTTCGGCCCGACGTCACCGTCGGCTCGCTGACCACCGGTGGAATGGTAGAGCCCAGGGCCGATTGGACCGATCAGGCCCGCCATAGCGTCGCCGACGCGCTGCGCGCCCAGCAGGCGGGGATGGGCGGCAAGATGACGATCGTTGAGCACCGCAATGAGATTCCTGGCGTCACGGCGCAGGAGCTCGCCGACATCGAGCGGCTCAATTACGTGGTCGATCAGTCGATCGTCCTTCACAAATATCTTGGCGATTATCTGCCGACGAAGCGCGGCAAGGGTCTCGACTGGACGCTCGGCCGGGATGCCGTGAAGTTCGGCCAGAAGACGGGCTATGATTATGCACTCTTCCTCCATGCAGAGGATCAGGTTGCCTCGGGCGGCCGCATCGCGCTCGGCGTCATCGGCCTCGCCGGCTGCTTCATCGGCTTCTGCGCCCCCAATGTCGGCGGCCAGCAGCAGCTCGATTATGCCTCGCTCGTCGACCTCAAGACCGGCGAGGTGGTCTGGTTCAACGTCGTCACCGCAGGCAGTGAGATCCCTGGCATCAAGTTTGGCGACCTGCGAACGCCCGAGGGCGCAGCGCAAATGGTCGACCGCCTGCTTGGCCGGATGAAGCCGGGGAAAGACGCGGAGAAGGGTCACGTAATGACTCCAGAGCCGAAAGAGTCGCGCTGATGTGTCACCGGTGCCTTGAGCTGACGAGGCGCTCTTTGCTCGTCGGCGGCGGAGCAGCGGCAGCGGCATTGCACACGGGCGTCGCGAATGCGCGAGTGCGTCCCGCCGAGATGGTTCCGCTGGTGGGGCCCGGATACAAGCCGACCGAGCGCGACGAGATGGGCCTGTGGAAGGAGATGGATCGGGCCGAGGAGGAGATCGCGGGATCGAACCTGCTGATCGAGGATCCGAAGCTCACCGGCTATCTCCGCGACCTGATCGGCACCGTTGGCGGACCTGCGGCGAAGGATTTCAGAATCTACCTGGCGCGGATTCCCGACTTCAACGCCATGATGTTCCCGAGCGGGTTCGCGGTCGTCTTTTCCGGCCTGCTCCTGCGGATGCGAAACGAGGCCCAGCTCGCGGGCGTCATCGCACATGAGTCCGGCCACTTCCTTCGGCGGCACATGATCCGCTCGTGGCGCGACCAGAGGCGCAAGACCGACCTGCTTGCGATCGGCGCGATGGTCGCCGGTGTAGGGGGGGCGGGGGCCGGCGTCTATCTCGGCGACTATGTGCAGCTCGCGCAGCTCGGCACGATCCTGTCGCTCTTCCAGTACAGCCGCGCGATGGAAGCCGAGGCCGATGCCATGGGCGCCAGGCTGCTTGCGGAAACCGGTTATCCGCCGATCGAGATGGCCAATATCTGGCAGCAGCTGATCGGCGAGGAAGAGGCCAGCGCCCGCTATCGCGGCAAGCATCGCCGCAAGGGCAGCATATTCGACACGCACCCGTCGGAAGGTTCGCGCATGGTCGACCTGCGCACCGATGCTGCGGAAATCACGGTCGCGGGCAAAGCCTATGACGACAAGCGCGCGCGCTATCTGTCGACCATCGGTGCGATCCGGCCGATGCTCCTCGACGACCAGGTCAAGCTCAACGATCCCGGCGCCAGCCAGTATCTGATCGAGACGCTGGCGCAGGACGGCTGGAACGGCCTGCTGCGATTCTACGAAGGCGAGGTCTGGCGGCTCCGCAACCGGCCTGGTGACGAACTGCGCGCATCGCAGAGCTATGCAGCTGCAGTCGCTTATCCCGACGCGCCGGCGGAGGCCTTCCGCTGGCACGGCATCGCGCTTCTGAAGCAGGGGCGTCGAGCGGAGGCGAAGGCGGCATTCGCGCGCTACCTGGTAATGAAGCCGGACGCCCCGGATGCGGCCTGGGTGCGGCAGATGGCGGGCTGAGGAGGTCGAATAGGTGAACAGCCACAGGATCATCGCCCTTCTCGCTGCCGGGGCCAGCATTTCCGCTTGCTCATCCACGGGCGGTGACGACTATGGGATCAGCGATTATTCACTGGTGCGCGTCCAGCGCGTGAACGTCGGTGACGACACGCTCGCGGTCTCGGCTCCGCGGCCCTGGAACCGGCACCGGCCGATCTTTTTCGAGGACATCCGCCAGGTCGAGGACTGGACGCTGAACGGTCCACTGCTGGATGGAATGAGCTTCGTCACTGGTCTCAAAGACGGCAAATCGCTAATCCGGCAGCGCCGCACGACGAGCCAGCAGGTGCCGATCTTTCGTTCGAACATGACGCCGCCGGAAATCGCCGCGATGATCGAGAGTCTCTATCGCGTCCGTGGCGGGGCGGTCGATTTCCGGACCTTGTCGCTCCAGCCGCGACCATTCCTCAATACGAACGGCTTCCAGCTCGATTACGAGCATCTCGACGGAGACGAGCTGTGGCGCCGCGGCCGCGTGGTCGGCGCCGTCGTCAACGGCCGGCTCTATATGATCCTGCTCGACGCCGCGAAGGCGCATTATTGGGACGCGACCTTGCCCGACTTCGAGGCTGTCGTCGCCTCCGCCCAGTTGAGGGGTTAACCGACCGGCGAAATCGGAGTGGTCGGCGGCTCGGTGCCCGGCGAAGGTGGGGAGGGGACGTCGATGTTCGGCGTGTTGCCGGGTTCCTCGGCGGGAGCAGGGGTCGGCTGACCCGGCTGCGCCGGCTCCGGCGTGCCGGGCGAAGGCGACGGTTCTTCGGGAATTGGCGGCAATTGCTGCATGATTATTCTCCTTGGATGGGAGAACGTCCGTCCCGCCGCTGGGGTTGCTCGCCGTCATGCGGGTTGCCGAACCGGCCCCGCCTGTTATAGGCCGCCCACCTTCGGGCGTCCGCGCGGGCGTGGCGGAATTGGTAGACGCGCTGGATTTAGGTTCCAGTATCGAAAGATGTGGGGGTTCGAGTCCCTTCGCCCGCACCAACCGCCGCACCGGGATGCCGCCGACTTCATCAGGACCTGGGAAACGTGACGATCAAGACTGTCGAGACTGAGAATGAGGGCCTGAAGCGCGCCTTCATGCTGACCATCCCCGCCGCGGACATCGAGGCACGGGTCGAACAGGAAGTGAAGCGCATCGCGCCGCAGATCCGCATGCCTGGCTTCCGCCCCGGCAAGGTGCCGCCGAACCTCATCCGCAAGATGCATGGCGAAAGCCTCCGCGGTGACGCGCTGCAGGGCGCGGTGCAGGACGGCGTTCAGCAGCTGCTGACGGACAACAAGATCCGCCCGGCGCTGCAGCCGCAGGTCGTGCTGAATGAAGATTATGAGCCCGGCAAGGATGCCGAGGTAAGCGTCAGCGTTGAGGCTCTGCCCGACGTCGGAGCTCCTTCGATCGCCGACATCAAGCTCGACCGACTGACCGTCGACCCCGACGAGAGCGCGGTCGATGAACAGATCATGCAGCTCGCCAGCCAGAGCAAGCGCTGGGAAGATGCGCCCAAGAAGCATGCGGCCGCGACCGGCGACCTCGTCGTCATGGACTTCGCGGGCGAAGTCGACGGCAAGCCCTTCGATGGCGGCAAGGGCGAAGACATGTCGATCGAGATCGGCTCTGGCCGCCTGATCCCGGGCTTTGAAGATCAACTCGTCGGCGCCAAGACCGGCGATAGTCGTCAGGTGAAGGTTCGCTTCCCGGACGAATATCCGGTCGAGAACCTCAAGAACAAGGACGCCGTGTTCGCGGTCACCGTGAAGGGCGTGAAGACCAGCGGCGAGAACAAGATCGACGAGGAATTCGCCAAGTCGCTCGGCCTCGACAGCCTCGACAAGCTCAAGGGGCTGATCCGCGACCAGCTATCGCAGGAATTGAACGGGCTCACCCGCACGCACATGAAGCGCCAGCTCCTGGACCAGCTTGCCGAGCGCCACGATTTCCCGGTGCCGGAAACGATGCTCGAGGCTGAATATCAGAACATCATCGCCCAGCTGAAGCATGAGGCGAGCCACGACGAGGATCCGGAAGCGTCGCTGAAGGAGATCGAAGACGAAGCGAGCGAGTATCGCAGCATCGCCGAGCGCCGCGTGCGCCTCGGACTGCTTCTCTCGGAAATCGGCTCGACCAACGGCGTCGACGTCACCGAGCAGGAGATGAGCCGGCTGATCATGCAGGCCGCTTCCCAGTATCAGGGCAAGGACCGCGAGACCTTCATCCGCTACATCCAGCAGGAGCCGATGGCCGCCGCCCAGCTGCGCGCGCCGCTCTATGAGGACAAGGTCGTCGACTTCCTGTTCGCGCAGGCCAAGATCACCGATCGCAAGGCCACCCGCGCCGAGCTTGAGGCAGACCTCGAATCAGAGGAAGGCCATGTCCATGGTCCGGGCTGCGGCCACGATCACGATCATGGCGGCAAGCCGAAGGCGAAGAAGGCTGCCGCAAAGGGCAAGGCGGCCGATAAGGTCGTCGCTGAAAAGCCTGCCAAGGGACCCGTCGAAAAGGCTCCGGCAAAGCCCAAGGCGGCCAAGCCGGTGAAGGACGCGCCTGCCGCCAAGGCGAAGGCGGAAGCCAAGCCTGCGGCCAAGGCCGAAGGCAAGTCGGCAGCGAAGGCTGAAGCCAAGCCCGCGGCCAAGAAGGCTCCGGCGAAGAAGCCCGCCAAGAAAGGCTGATCGATCGAAATCGAGCTGGTTCGCGAGGACTTTGACGGCGCGCTGGCGCTGCTGCGCGCCGCCGGCTTCCGGCTCGATGTCATCTTCCCAGCGGACGATCCGCATACCGCGCTCCTGAGCCAGGGGCGCGAGCGTGTCCGGCTGTCGAAACCCGGTGCGAGCGCCTTGCCCGAGGGCCTTCCGCCGTTCGAGCCGCAATCGCTGCTGACCCGCGCGGGCGGCACGTCCGGAGTGGGGCGGGCGGGCATGCTTTACCGCGACTTGATTCCCGGGCGGCTAGGCGGCCGATACATCGCTTCGCACATCGCGATCCCGGACGGCGGGCCGGTCGAGGATTGGGTCCATTATCATCGCATCGCGCTGCAAATGATCGTGGTCCGGCGCGGCTGGGTGCGCGTCCTATACCAGGATCAGGGTGAATCCTTCGTGATGAACGAGGGTGACATGGTGCTTCAGCCGCCAGAGATCCGTCACCGCGTGCTCGAAAGCTCACCCGGGCTCGAGGTGGTCGAGATCAGCGCCCCGGCGCTTCACGAAACTTTCGCCGACCACGAGATGGTCCTGCCCAATGGGGAGGGCGAGCGCTTGTTCGGCCGCCAGCGCTTCCTGAGGCATATCGCGGCGGATACGGGCTGGGCGCCGTTCATGGGGGCGGAATCGCAAGAGACCGGAATGGCCAAAGCAACGGCGGGGCTGGCAGAGGTTCGCACCATCCGGCCCGGTGGAGCGACGGAGCTAGCCATACCCGCGCATGATGGCGAACTCGTGTTCGGCTTCGTCCTCGACGGAACCGCCTTGCTCGATGAGGCTCAAATCAGCCCCAGCGACGCTTTCGTCATCCCTCCCGGCAAGCCCTGGTCGCTTCGTTCGATGAGCCGCGACTTTCGCTTGCTTCATGTCACGACAGCCCGTCTCGACGCCGCCGCCTGATGCCCTCTATAGCAAGGGCATTCGTGGAGGGGGTCTGCTTGAATAGCGTTGCGTCGCCGAGAATCGCCGTCCTGCTGCCTTGCTACAATGAGGAGGCGGCGATCGGGAAGACGGTGGCGGGATTCCGCGCCGCGCTCCCGGGAGCGACGGTCTACGTCTACGACAACAACAGCCGCGACCGGACGCGCGAGGTCGCGGCGCAGGCCGGGGCCATTGTTCGCAGCGAGCGCCAGCAGGGCAAGGGCCATGTCGTGCGGCGCATGTTCGCCGACATCGACGCCGACGTTTATGTGATGGCCGACGGCGACCTCACCTACGATCCCAGCGCCGCACCGCAGATGGTCGACCTCCTGCTCGCCGAGCAGCTGGACATGATCGTTGGCACGCGCCGGCATGAAGAGAAAGAAGCCTACCGCGGCGGTCACGTCCTCGGGAACAAGCTGTTCACCGGGCTGCTCTCGGGCCTGTTCGGGCGGAGCTTCAGCGATATCTTCTCCGGCTATCGCGTCTTCTCGCGCCGCTTCGTGAAAAGCTTTCCCGTGCTGAGCTCGGGCTTCGAGATCGAGACTGAGATGAGCGTTCACGCGCTCGAACTCCGAATGCCGGTGGGCGAGGTGGAGACCGTCTATCTGGCGCGGCCCGAGGGCTCCGAGTCCAAACTTTCCACCTATTCGGACGGCTGGCGCATCCTGAAGACGATCATCACCCTTTATCGGATCGAGCGGCCTGTCCTGTTCTACGGCGGCATTGGTGCGCTCCTGCTCGCGCTCGCCGTGTTGCTCGCGGTGCCGCTGGTGATCACCTACCTCAACACCGGTCTCGTTCCCCGTTTCCCGACGGCGATACTGGTCACCGGGATGACGATCGTCGCCGTGTTGTGCTTCTTCGCCGGGCTGATCCTGGACACGGTGACGCGGGGGCGGCGCGAGGTTCGACGCTTGTACTATCTTTCGTTAGCGGCTCCGCAGGAACTGTAATCGAATTACATCAGCGCTAAGCAATTGTGTCGAAATCGCGACACCGCGCTTCCTCGGATTCCTGACCTGAGTTAATTTCACGCCCGTGACGAAACGCGTGGCAACGCGCCGCGCGTGGAAACGGGGGGTTTTATGATGCGCTTTCAAACGGTTCTTCGTACCGGTGTCGCCTTCATCGCTTTGGGCGTGGGTGGCGTCGCCACAGCGCAGAGCACGCTGCCGCCTCCTGATATGGCCGCCGGCCAGGCAACCGGCCAGGCTTCGGGTGCCCCGGCCACACCGAATAGCGAGATCGTGATCACCGGCTCGCGCATTCGTCACAACCCGCTCGACCTCAACGCGCCGCGCGTCTTCATCGACCAGGCGGACATTCAGAAGACCGGTTTGAACTCGGTCAACGACGTCCTCCAGCGCATGCCGAGCGCCGGCGGTGGCCTCAACTCCCGCTTCAACAACTCGGGTAACCTCGGCAACCCGCCCAACGGCGCCGGCGTTGGCGCGGGCGCGGCCGAAATCGACCTTCGTTATCTCGGCTCGGTCCGCACGCTCGTCCTCGTCGACGGCCTGCGGTTCCTCAACGGCGCATCTGCCAGCGGCGTGCCAGGTTCGGTCGATCTCAACGCCATTCCGGAAAGCATGATCGAGCGCGTCGAAGTGCTGCAGGACGGCGCCTCGACGATTTACGGTTCCGACGCGATCGCCGGCGTCGTCAATATCATCACCAAAGCGAATCAGATGGGCTTCGCTGCCAGCGCGCAGGTCGGCGCATACCTCGACCATGACGACGGCTGGACACAGAATTACCAGGTGAGTTGGGGTAACGGCACCAACAGCCGCACCCAGATCGTCGTTGGCGGCAATTATGTGAAGGCGGACGGCGTCTTCGCCAGGGATCGCAAGATCTCGGCTTTCCCGGGACCGTACCAGACCGCTTGCGACAGCTCCTGCTCGAGCTTCCCGCTCACCACCCGCTTCCACTTTGTCGGTCACGGCCTCGAGACGCTGAACGTGCCGACCACAGGCCGGCCGAACTATCCGGCCGACTTCCGGCCGTTCGCGGTGACGGACCGGTTCAACTTCGCGCCGTACAATTACATCGAGATTCCGCTTAAACGGTACGGCGTGTTCGCGAACGTCGTGCAGGAATTCTCCGACACGACGCATCTCAGGATCAAGGCGCTCTGGAACCGGCGTGAATCGGTCAACCAGGCTGCTCCGATCCCGCTCGGCGTCGGACCGGACGTGGGCAACGGCAACCTGCTCGACACGCTCACCATCTCGGGCACCAACCCGTACAATCCGTTCGGTGTCGATCTCGTCCCGAACGTCGGCTATTTCGACATTCGCCGGCGCGTCATCGAGGCTGGGCCGCGACATTTCGAGCAGACGGTGAAGTCCTATTACGGCACCGCGACGCTGGACGGCCAGTTCAGCAGCAACTGGTTCTGGGACGTCAACGGGATCTGGGGCCAGAACAAGGCCAGCCAGATCATGCACGGCAATATCAATGCCCTGCATGTTGCGCAGGCACTCGGCCCCGTTGCCACTTGCGCAACGATTGCCGGCTGCGTCCCGCTGAACCTCTTCGGCACCCCCGGAGCAATCACGCAGCAGATGCTCGGCTTCATTGGCTTCGACCAGCACGACACCAGCAAGCAGGACATGTGGGGCGGAACCGCCAACGTGTCGGGCAGCTGGTTTGACGTGGGCGGCGGCCCGCTGGGTCTCGCCATGGGCGTAGAGTATCGCCGCCTGAAGGGCCGCTTCGATCCTGATCCGGTCGTGCAGGCTGGCTTCAGCTCGGACATTCCGGCCCAGGCGTCAAAGGGCGGCTATAAGGTCGCCGAGGTCTATGCCGAGTTCAACGCGCCCTTCATCAAGGACCGTCCCGGCGCCGAGCTTCTCGAGCTGAACGGCTCGGGCCGCTATTCGCACTACAAGACGGACTCAGGACACAGCTTCTCGCACTCGGTCTTCAAAGCCGACCTGAACTGGAAGCCGGTCAATGCGATCCGCCTGCGGGCCTCCTACGCGGAAGGCTTCCGGGCGCCGTCGATCGGCGAGCTGGAGGGTTCGCCCTCGCGCTTCGACTCCCAGCTAGACGATCCGTGCTCGAGCGCGAGCGCGCGGGCACAGCGGTACAACAATGACGCGACCGTTCGCGCAAATTGCACCGCGCAGGGCGTCCCGGTTGGCGGTTCCTCAACCGGACCGAACGACCAGCTATCGGTAATCACGGGCGGTAACGAGGCCCTGCATCCCGAGACGTCGACCAGCTACATCATGGGCGTCGTCGTGAACCCGATCCGGGGCTTCACCGCCGAGATGAACTGGTACAACATCAAGGTGAAGGACGCGATCCAGGCGGTTAGCGCGGCGACCACCCTGGAGCGCTGCGTCTATCAGAACGACCCGCTCGCATGCGCGAACGTGACCCGTTCGTCGGGTACCGGAAACGTCACCCAGATCCGCGGCATCCTGCAGAATATCGCAGCGATCCGCACCAACGGTATCGACCTCAACCTGGCGTATCGGACCCGCCTGTCGAACATGGGCGACCTGGGCCTGACCTGGAACAACACGTTCCTGACCAAGTATGACATCTCGACACCGACGGGGACGGGCAACCAGCTGGAGCATCGTGCGGGCGTCGAGACGGGTAGCCCGACGCAGGCCTTCCCGAAGTGGAAGTCGATTGGCGCGATCGATTGGAACGGCTTCGGCTGGGGCGCGACTCTGACCGGCCGCTATACTTCCAGCGTCAAGGAAATCCTGAACAACAACAACAAGATGGACTCGGTTTTCTACACGGATCTGCAGATCCGCTGGAAGCCGACCATCAACTTCTTCGTGAACGACCTCGAGCTCGCGGTTGGCGTGAACAACATGTTCAACATCCACACCCCGGGCTGCCTCAGCTGCGACGTCAGCAGCAATTTCGACCCGAACATCTACGACACGCCGGGCCGTTATTATTATGCGCGGATCAGCGTGAAGGTGGGCGCGAGCCATCCGGCTCCGGCTCCTTATGTGGCGCCTCCGGCACCGCCGCCGCCGCCGCCGGCAGCCGAGCCGGCTCCTCCGCCTCCGCCGCCGCCGCCACCGCCGGCGCCGGCTCCGGAGCGCGGCAAGTAAGTTAGGGTCATCGTTTAGGAGAAAGGCCTCGCCCGACCGGCGGGGCCTTTTTCTCTTGTGGCTCCGTCTGGTGGGCTGCCCGCGCCTTGAACCTTTCGGTTTTCGCGCCGATGTAGGCAGGACACCAAGGAGGGTCCGTTTCCCGTGATTGATCATCAGGACATCGTTTCGCAGCTCGTCCCCATCGTCATCGAGCAATCCAACCGGGGCGAACGCAGCTTCGACATCTATTCGCGGCTGCTGCGCGAGCGGATCGTCTTCATCACGGGCGCGATCGAGGACCATATGGCGAGCCTCGTCACCGCCCAATTGCTCTTCCTCGAGTCCGAGAACCCGAAGAAGGACGTCTTCATGTACATCAACTCGCCGGGCGGCGTGGTGACGGCCGGCCTCGCGATCCACGATACGATGCAGTACATCCGTCCGAAGATCAGCACCGTGTGCATCGGCCAGGCAGCATCGATGGGCAGCTTCCTCCTTGCAGCCGGTGAGCCGGGCATGCGCGTCGCGCTAACCAACAGCCGGATCATGATCCACCAGCCGTCGGGCGGCGCCCAGGGCATGGCCGCGGACATCGAGATCCAGGCGCGCGAGATTCTGCGCATGCGCCAGCGCCTCAATGAGCTTTACGCGAAGTACACCGGCCAGGCGCTCGAGGAGATCGAGAAGGCGATGGACCGCGACAAGTTCCTCGAGGCGGACGAAGCCAAGGCTTTCGGCCTCATCGACGAGGTCTTCGACAAGCGGCCCGAGGCTGGCGACGACAGCGGGACCGGCGCTGGGGACGTTACCCCGGCGTAGCTGCAGTTCCTCCCAGCGGGCTTGGCGCACGGGGAGGGGGCGCTCTCATCCTGGCCGAGAACCGGTCGATCGTGTCGAAGACGCTCTTCAGCTCGACGAATGGCGCATCGCTGACTCCGTTTCGATTTCGGAACGGATAGTCGACGCTAAGCAGGAACAGGAACAGCAGCCCGATCGTCAGAGATGTCCCCGCGATCATCAGCAAGGCGTACCGTGAGCTGACGAAGGCGGAAGCGTAAGCGATCGTCAGGATCGATCCGACCAGGGCGACGATCCAGAGGACGGGGGGCACGTCCTGTCGGGCTGCTGCAAGGCGCTGCCGCCGCATGGAGACAACCTCGTTCATCCGGGAAAATGCCTCACGGTAGATTGCGGACTCTCGCTCATCTGTCGGCGCGACGGAAGCGACCTCGTTGAAGACGATCAGGAGTTTTTCTTCCGTAACCGGGCTTCGCTTGCCCTCGCGCAGTAACGGCCAGGCGTCGACGACGACACTTTGGACATAGGCTCTCAGGGCCTGGCGGGCAGGGTCCATTGCCGGACCATAAGCAGCAAGATCGCGATAGAGTTGTGAGGTCACCGCAGCCTCGCTCTCGACGGCGGTGTCCGCGTCCTTGAAATCCTGCCAGGCGAGGACGCCTGCAAATGCCAGCAGGATGCCGATATAGGTCGACGTAACCTGCATGAGGTCGATGGCGAGATCCGCTTCCTGCACCGACGCACGAAGGCGGAAGACTTTCTGTATTCCGACGCTGAAGCCGAAGCCTACCGCCAGGGCGATGCCCAGCACCGTCACGGTCAACTGCCACAGCTCTAGGCTCAGAAGAAAATCGAGCATGGATGCCCCGGTCCCGCGTCCAACCGATGGAGCGTTGCATTGGCGTGGACGAGCGCAAATCAGGGCAATCCCTCAATGAGGGCTATCCCCGATACCCGAGGCGACAGGATTAGCGCGATAGGCACCCCGCGCATTCATGCGCGGAAAGGCGGGTGTCTCGTGCCTAGCCGCTTGTTCGTTGCCGGAGCATTGCTTCCGGTCGGCCTCCTGATTGCCACCCCGACTGCAACCTTGGCCCAAAATTATGGTGGTTGGCCGTACGGCGCGCCGGCCTATCGACCCGCCTATGTCGGCAGGTATCCGGGATATTATCCGCGCTATTACGGCCCGCGCTATTACGGACCTCGCTATTACTTCCCGATCGGTCCGATCGTCCCCCGATACGTTTACGCGCCGCCTCCGCCCGTCGTTTACGTGCTGCCACCGCCTCCGCCGCCGATGCAGCAATGCTCCGACGGCTCGACGATCCCGGCTGGCGCTTATTGCCCGGCACCGCCGGAGCCAGCGCCAACGCCAGCCGTTCCTCCGCCGGCCCCCGCCATCCCTCCGCCGACACCCGAGCGGGGCTGACGCGCCACTTGCCCGTCCGATCCTTCTGGCTCAGGTCAGGCCGATGAATTTCGATGATCAGATTCGCCGCTACTTCGGCATTTCCGACCTGGCGGCTGTCCCGCCCGAGGCCCTGAACGCCGGCATCGAGCATATGCGGGTCGATCTCGGGCTGACGAAGGATCGTGGCGAGAGGTTTGCTCTATGGGCGTTGCTCTATACGCTCGGATCGGCACCCGACCTCGACGTTGCATTTGAGTCGGAGGCTGATCGAGAGGCGGCGAGAAACTTCATGGACCTTATTCAGGACGCGGGCGGCGCTTAGGTCAGGTCATCGTCCGGCGTTACGTTCCATCCTGAACACGATCCGGTTGACGTAATAGCTCGGCACCTTCGTCCCATCCGCCAGCTCTGCAGGCTCGAAATGCGCGCGCTGCATGAATTTGTCGCACACGACTTGGTTGAACTCGGGCATCCTGAAGTGGCTGAGGCTCGTGCATTTCGTCACCCGTCCGGTCGCGTCGACCAGCAAGCGCACCTTCACCACCGACTCTTCCCCCCGCACTGCCATGCCGCGCGGATAATCCTCTGCGGTGAACCAGGCCTTGGGATCGGGCGCCCAGACCGGCCGGACGATCTTGTCTTCGACGTCTGGGTCGACGCCCCAGTCGCGCAGCGAGTCCCGGCTGCATTGGTCGAACGCCTTGATCGGCATCGCCAGCGACCCCGTCTCGAGGATGACCGGCCGGCTATGGCGCGCGTCGATTTCGAGGTCCTTTACCGCAGCGACAAAGGCCTGGCGCTCCGACTTCTTTTGCACTTCGACCGCGAGGTTGAGCGGGGGAGGGCGCTGGCCCGGATGGGCCCTGCGTTCGGCAGCTTCCTTCTCCGCGCGATCAGCCGCCTCCTCGGACCTGAGGTCGATGCGCGACCAGAACACTGCCGCATCGCCGTTGTCCGTCGACCGCGCAGCGCGCCCATGGAGCATTTCCCCCTGGACGGGCTCGAACTTCGCGGGAACCTCTTCCTGGAAGCTTTGCAGCGGCCTTCCAACGACGAGCATGTCCATGGTGCCGGGCGCTTCGCTTTCCAGCGCTAACTTCGTCTGCTGGTCGCCCTCGCCGAAGTTTCGGATCAATCGGCAGCTGTTCTCCGCATAATCGAGGACCCACTGGCTCGAGGGCTGGAGGCGGACGGGCTGCGCCGCGGCCATGAGCAATTGTGCCGACACGACAATTGCGATCAGTTTCTCGGTACGCATCACAACTCCCCAGCCGGCTCAGGACGCTAGACGGAGCGCATCCCTCTAGTCCAGAGGAGTCGTGCGGACGTCGGTCAGCGCGCGATGATTTCAGATCCCTCGAGCCAGTTTCTCAGCCGCTCGTGCTGGATGCGCGCGTAATCCGCATCATCCTGCCGGAGCCTTGCATCCTCGAGGAAAACGCGGACGAATTCGTCGGTATAATCGGGGGCGGACTGCGCGTTCAGACGCGCCAGCGTTGCTTTGCAGAGCTTTTCGACTTTGTCCCAATCGACGTCGGTAGCCCGCTCGGCTTCGAGAATGGCTTTAAGCGCGGATCTCAGTTCGTTCAGGGTCACCCGGCGCCGCTAGGCCGATCGCTGTCTCCGCCCTATCGGGCATTCCATTGAGGACGAGCGATTTGCCTGCCGCCCAGTCGGGCCGGCGTGCCCTCAGGCGAAGTGCAACGCTTCACGCCGGCGCCGCCGCATCGCGAACCCGATGCCCCCGAAACCGAGCAGCATCATTGCCCAGGTGGCAGGCTCCGGAACGGCTCCGTTCACGACCGTGATGCCGCCATGCCATTCGCCGGCGGTATTCGGCGACGTACCGGCGACACGAACCGTGTAATTGGTGTTCGCAAGCAGGTTGATCCCGAACTCCTGGAGCGACGTGATCGACGGCGGCGCGAAGGTCACGGTCGTTCCGCCGCCCGTGACCGTGACGAGCGTGAACAACAGCCCTTCGGTGCTGGTCCCGAGCTCGATGTTGTAGGACCCGCCGACATTATTGTTGAAAACGAAGCTGGTGTCGAAGCTCATCCCGACCGGGTTGACGCCGAAGACGATCGATCCCGACCCGCTATTATTGGAAACCGCGAGGTTCCCAGGGCTCGTCCCGCAGGCGGGATTGCAGGGATTGCCGCCGAGATCCGGATAGCCGCTTGAACTGGTGACGGTGACGGCGGCGCTGGCGCCCGTCGAACCCAAAGCAATCAGTGCAGAGACGGCAGCAGTATAAATTAGCCGACGCATACAAACCCTCCTCGACGGTCGTTTCGCGACAAAAGACTTCATGGATCGAAGGGATGGCATTCGACGGCGCACGTGTCTCTGCCGCCGTTGGGCTTGTCCCGAGCCGGGACGTCCCGATCTTCAGGGGCGATCGAGGATTGAAGAGCTATGCCCGCCGAGCATCCTCCAGCGGCATGAGCAGGCGTCGCAGGAGCGGCGTGGTGACCAACAAAGCCGCTCCGCCGGCAATTGGGACGAACGCGATCAACGTCCAGAAGAATGTCGGCCCTCGCTTCTCGTAGATTCCGCTCAAGGGGCCACTCAAGAAACCGGCGACGCTGACCGTCAGCATATTGAGACCCAGCATCGTCCCACGCCACCGTTCCGGCGAATAGGTAGCGACGAAGGCTGCACAGGTGGGGACGAACAATACCCAACCGGCATTCGAAACGATGTGGAAGGTGATCGGCAGCAGGATCGGGATGTTCGTCTCGCGGCCGGCAACGATCGGCGCACCGGCGAGGACGAGCATGCCGCCACCGAACAGGAAGCAGCCCCGAGCCATTCGCCCGTAATTCTCGGTACGTGGCGCTCCCCGGCGCCAGTAGAAGATGGCGGCAACCGCCATCACCATCGGCGCGAGGCTGTCGAAGGACTGCAGCCAGGGCACCGGAACGCGAAAGCCGTCGACCATCCGGTCGACGCGTTCGATCACCCATATGTTGTAGATGTTCCAGATCTGCACCTGGGCAGTCCAGAAGGAGAGGGGGGCGAGCAAGAAGAGAGACAGGATGACGATGTTGCGCTTTTCCCCGCTTGAAAGCGCCACATACTCAGGACCACGAGTTGTGCGCGGCGGATCGGGCGGCAGCGTCTTCATCCGGAGCAGGTACCAGACGAGGCCGATGAACATGCCGACCGCCGCGATGGCGAAGGCCGGGTGGAAGCCATAGCGCTCATTCACGACGCCGATGATCAGTGGGGAAATGAACCCGCCGCCTGAAACGGTCAGGTAGAAAATCTGGAAAGCCTCCGCGGTGCGCGGGTCTTCCGCGTCATAGAGCGCACGGATTTGCGGAGTGACGTTCCCGCGCAAAAGCCCTGCCCCAGAGACGACCAGTATCAGTCCGATCAGGAACGTCGGGGTGAATCCGAGCGAAACGTGCCCGGCACACATCAACATAGCGCCCGCGATCACGCCCGCCCGCCGCGAGATAAAGCGATCCCCAAGCCAGCCGCCGATGAGCGGAAGGAACGTCAGCACGGTCACGTAAAGCGCGAAGATCTGTGTAGCCTGGCCCTCGACGCTGAGTTGCCCGCGCAAGGCCGCGATCGCGGAGTTCAGGGCACCAAGCCCGATTACGCGTTCAGACTGGCCCGGGAGCAGCAAATATTGGGTCATGTAGAGGATCAGCAGCGCTTGCATGCCGTAGAAGCTGGCGCGGTCCCAGAGCTCGGTTGCGGCCAGGGTCCACAGGCCCGGCGGATGAGCGCGCACTGGCTGTGCCGCGTCGGCATGGAGCGCGATCGTCGCCACCTGGCAGCCCCCTCGCTATCGTTCGTGGAGACTGACCTGTTTCATGACCAGCGCAAGCGAATTCGCTGTCGCTCTGGTTCGACCCTTGGCGTCAGCCTTCCACCCGCTGCAGACTCAGCGGTCAGGCTTTTGATATTGCTTCGAGCTCGTCGGGAACCGAACGCCAGCCGTTCAACCTGGATTTGAACTGAGCTGCGACCCAGACTCCTTGCGCAGCCGCTCAACGCTCCGGCCGCGACGTCCAGTGGATGATGTTTCTTCCCCGCGATCCGGGAGAGCGAAACCGCCGCCGCCAGCGCGCAGGCGCTCGCACCAATCTTGCCGGGATGGTGGCGATCGTCAGTTCGCCGGCTATTTCGGCTTGCGGAATTTAAGGATGAACTGATCGGTCTTGCCGCGGATGCCGGCCTCCTGGACCTTGGCAGTGTGATCGTCCGCCGGATGGCGCAGGAGGTCGCTCTTGGCTTCGAGCTTGAACCCCGCGGCCTCGACTTCGCGCTGGACCACACTGTCCTCAATTCGGTGCAGCGTCGACGTCTGGCTGGCACCGGCGCCGGCCGCCGCTTCGTGGTCCACGATAAGGTAGGTTCCGCCCGGTTTCAGCACCCGGAACGCCTCGGCATCAAAGGCCTGGGCGACGTCGCCGCCGGACGGCAGCTTGTTGTTCTTGAAGTCGTGATAGTTGAGCGTCGTCCAGACGAGATCGACTTGCCCGGGCGCCGGAATTGTCCCCGGTGAACCTCCCGCCACGGTCAGATTGGACCGTTGCCCTGCAAGCGCCTGCACTCCTGGCGAGGGCTTGGCCGTGATCGCGTAGACATGGCCCTTGGAACCGACGGCGCTGGTCAGGATGCGGGTGAAATAGCCGCCGCCCGGCGCCAGTTCCGCAATCGACATGCCGCTGCGAACTCCGGCGAATGCCAGCAATTCCGCGGGCTTCCGGTCCGCATCGCGGGCGACGTCTTCAGGAGGGCGGATGGGATCGGCGATCGCGGACTTGAAAGCTGCCGCTCCCTGCGGGGCGGCAATGGCATAGCCGCCAAGCGCGATCGTCATTGAACCGAAGCATGCGAAGATCTTCATCCCGGGACGCATCGTCATCATGGGTCTCTCTCCCTTTGTGGGCGCGGTCATAAGACGCGCCGCCAGGAGTCACCAGAGCGTAGCCGCGAAATCGCGGCGCGCGGTGCAACCATCAGTCGAACCGCATCGACAAGGCGATGGATTCTAACGTCGTTAGTAGTTTCGGGTTTCTGCGCACCGCGTGGATGCTCTGCGGGTCTTGACACGCACAAACGGCGCGGGGCCATGCTAGCTGGCACGTCCAGCATTGAGGCCAGCCGAATGAAGCACCCCGTCTTGATCACCTTGATGACGATGATCTCATCTCAGGCAGTTTCGGGTCCGGTTTTGGCGCCTCCACCAACGCTTTCAGAAGCTGTGAATGCGTACGTCCAGGTGCCCGCTGGGCGAATTGCGCTGACACATGTGCGAGTAATCGACGGCACCGGAGCCCCACCAATTGAAGATCAGACCGTGTTGATTGACGGTCCAAAGATCGCGGGGATTCGACCTGGGTCAGAACCGGTTCCGCAGGACTATCGCACACTGAATCTTGCGGGCGCGAGCGTCATCCCAGGGATCGTCGGGATGCACAATCACCTCTACTATATCGCAAGACCGAACCTCGACGCGTCAGGTCATTCCGAGGATCCGCTCCTGGTCCCGCAAATGACGTTCAGCGCGCCTCGGCTCTACTTCGCCAACGGCGTGACCACGATGCGAACCACCGGCAGCGTGGAGCCCTATGCGGACATCAATATCAAGTCGAAGATCGATGCGGGGAAGTTGATCGGGCCGCACATGGACGTGACCGCGCCCTATCTCGAAGGTCCGGATAGCCCGTTCATCCAGATGCACCAGATCAGCTCGCCCGAAGACGCCCGCCGGACCGTCGCCTTTTGGGCAGATCAGGGTGCGACCTCGTTCAAGGCGTACATGAACATCACCCGTGCGCAGTTGAAAGCGGCGATCGACGAGGCTCATCGCCGCAAGCTCAAGATCACCGGCCATCTGTGCTCGGTCACCTATCCTGAGGCGGCGTCGCTCGGGATCGACGATCTGGAGCACGGCTTCTTCGTCAACACCCAGCTCGATCCCGGAAAGAAGCCGGATAAATGCTCTGAGGGCTCGGGCACGCCGACTTTGCTGGCGATGAAACCGGGAAGCGCGGAAGCGAACACGCTAATCAAGCTGCTGGTTGATCGAAAGGTGGCCGTCACCTCGACGCTGCCGGTATTCGAGCAAACGGTCCCGCTTCACGCGCCGCTGAACCCGAAGGCGATGGCGGTGCTGACGCCTGAGGCGCGGGAGGCCTATCTCTATTCCCGCAACCTGATCGTCAGCCGCGCCGCGACGCCGCGCATCCAGGCTTTCACCGAGGCGTACAAGAACGACCTCGGGCTCGAGAGGCAATTCTTCCTTGCGGGTGGGTTGCTGCTCGCGGGACCGGATCCGACCGGGAACGGCGGGGTGATCCCAGGCTTCGGTGATCAGCGCGCGCTCGAGCTGTTGGTGGAAGCAGGCTTCACGCCGCTTGAGGCCATCCGCGTCGGGACCCTTAATGGAGCAACCTATCTCGGTGTTGCCGACCGCATCGGCACGATTGCGCAAGGCAAGAACGCTGACCTGATCGTCATCCGCGGTAATCCCGCGACGAACATCAGCGACATTGAAAAGGTCGAAATAGTGTTCAAGGACGGCGTCGGCTTTGACAGCGTCAAGCTGATCCAAAGCGTCGAAGGGCGCTACGGGCAATACTGACTTGGTGCGGCGTCCCGTTTCCACCCAAAGCTGACGTCAGAACCGCGCCTTAAGAGTCTGCGGGCGCCTGACTGCCGCTGAGTTCGCGTCCCCGCAACGCTTCGATTTGCGCAGCCGTCTGCGCGCCTCCATCGGTGACGATCTGTTCCACCACGCGCAACCGTGCCTCAATGCGCTCGACGTGAGATGCGTATTGAGCCGCCCTCTCGGCGGTTTGATCGGCGATGAGCTTGCCCATCCTCTCTTTGTGCTGAAGCCAGCGCTGGAACGCGGCGATCGAAACGCCGCCCATCACCGGTATCGCCACGACGATGACGAAGAAGATGAGCAAGGAGGTCTCCACCGTGCGTCTCCATTGAGCTAATTCGCCAAGCCTAGCCTAATGGTTGCTGACGGTCACCAAAGTTGCGTCAGCCTCCACCCAAAACGATCAATGCGCCTCCAGCCATGCATTGCTGCACGTCAGTATGAGAGCTCGTCTCGAGCTCGGTTCGGAAAGGTACGCTTCGACAACTTGCCGATCTGGCTCCGAAAGCCGGCGCATTATCATTGCAACACTTTTGCATTGGCCGGACCTGGCTAGCTCAAGAGCGCGTTCAATTGCCGATCCGCTTGTCATTGCCATTGCCTAGCGCAAGAGGCCGGCGAGACGAAGCTTCCGCTTTCCAGCCATGGTAGACATCAGCGGCTGGACCGCTTCGCTCATCGATGCCTGGCCGGGTGACCGGCCGGCCGTCTGCATGTGTAAGGATCTACTCTTAAGCTTATCCCGGTCTGCTTCCCCTCGACGATGTCGCCGACTCTGCAATCATCGACGTCATCCTCGCGCAAGGAGCCCAGAGCTTCGATCGTGCCCGGCGCACGTGCGACAATCGCTGTGCGTGGAAATCGCGCACCAGACACATAGACATTTGTGACCGTCGCCAGAACGGGATGACTGGGGCCCTTGGGAGAAAGGCTCGATCCGATGCCCACAAACAACACCGCAGCGCCCAGGGACGCAAAGCTCAACAGTCCCTTGTCCCTTGCCTTCATTGCACGAAGCAGTTGGGCCAATTCTCCTTAATGTCCGGTTTCCACCCTTGTCCGTCTCAGGTCGATGTTCCCTACTTGTTCTCCTAGAACAAATAGAATACGAAGATTTTCGACAGGCGGGGATGGCCGTCGATTGATTGACGCTTGAACGGAGGCAGGGGAAATGGCAGCGCAGCTCAAAGTGATCGGCAACTCAACGGAAGCGACCAAATTGCAAAACTCGGGCACGGATCGTCAGAAGGCACTGGAAGCGGCACTCGCGCAGATCGACCGCGCCTTCGGCAAGGGCTCGGCCATGAAACTGGGCAGCCGCGAGAAGATGGAGGTCGAGACGATCTCGACCGGCAGCCTGGGACTCGACATCGCGCTAGGCGTCGGCGGTTTGCCGCGCGGCCGGGTCATCGAAATCTACGGGCCCGAAAGCTCGGGCAAGACGACCTTGGCACTGCACGCGATCGCCGAAGCGCAGCGCGCTGGGGGCACAGCCGCATTTGTCGACGCCGAACATGCGCTCGATCCCGTTTATGCCAAGAAGCTCGGTGTCGACATCGACGAGCTCATCGTGTCGCAGCCCGATACGGGCGAGCAGGCGCTCGAGATCGTGGACACTCTGGTGCGCTCGAATGCGATCGACGTGCTGGTGGTGGACTCCGTTGCCGCGCTGGTACCGCGCGCCGAGATCGAGGGCGAGATGGGCGACAGCCACGTGGGCCTTCAGGCGCGCCTGATGAGCCAGGCGCTGCGCAAGCTGACGGGATCGATCAGCCGGTCGCGCTGCATGGTGATCTTCATCAACCAGGTGCGGATGAAGATCGGCGTCATGTACGGCAACCCGGAGACGACTACGGGCGGCAACGCCCTGAAATTCTATGCTTCGGTGCGCCTCGACATTCGCCGCACCGGCCAGATCAAGGACCGAGAGGATATCGTCGGCAACACGACGCGGGTGAAGGTCGTGAAGAACAAGGTGGCACCGCCGTTCAAGCAGGTCGAGTTCGACATCATGTACGGCGAAGGGGTGTCCAAGGTCGGCGAGGTTCTGGACCTCGGCGTAAAAGCGGGGCTCGTTGAGAAATCGGGCGCCTGGTTCAGCTACGACTCCGTTCGCATCGGCCAGGGCCGTGAGAACGCCAAGACCTATCTCAAGGAAAATCCCGAAGTTGCTCAGCGCATCGAGAATGCGATCCGCGGGCGCACGGAGGAAGTCGGCGAGGCGATGATGATCGGCGCTGAGCCGGACGACGGCGAACTCGCCGAATAACGACAGAGATCCCCAGCGGCGGGCGGACGTCTCAGGGGCGCCGCCCGCTGCCCTTTTATGACCTCAGGCGAGGTCGTCCGCGACGCAGGTCGAGATTTCCTCACCCGTGTCGATGCGGATCGGCGCGAACAGGCGTTTCGGCTCAGTCATCGCGATGATCACCAAGCCCGAGAGGGCAGCCGCCGCGCAGCCGATCAGATAGGGACGCACGGTACCGTCGAAGGCCTGGCCGATTCCGAATCCGATGATCGCCGCTCCGAGCGTTCCCACCACACCCTGAACGGAGGAGGCCGTTCCCGCGATCGGGGCCATGCGCTCCATCGCCAGCGTGCCAAGGTTCGACGAGGTGAACGAGAAGCTCGCCATGGCCAGGCCCTGCATGACCACAAACACCGGCAAGCTCTCATGTCCGCTGAGACCGATGGCGGCATGAGCGCTCGTGAGGATCGCGAAGGCGGCGGCGCCAGTATGTCCGACCCGCCTCAGCCCGAACCGGCCGACGACGCGTGAATTGAACCAGGAAGCCAACGCCATCGGGGCCGCGATTGCCGCGAATACCAGTCCGATGAACCGGCCTTCGTGGAACACGTCGAACACGATCTGCTGAATGGAGGAGATATATGCGATCAGGGCCGAGAAGGTGACCGCCAGCGCAAGCGAATAGCCGCGAGACAGCGGGTCGCGGACGGTTTGGACCATGGCTGCTGTCATTTCCCGCCATTCAAGCGAACGGCGAAACTCGGGATGAAGCGTCTCGGGCAGGCGCCGTGAAGACCATGCCAGCATCGCCAAACCATAGCCGGCGAGCACCAGAAAGATGGCGCGCCACGACGCGACGGCGAGGATCGCCTGGCCGATGTTGGGGGCGAGCACGGGCACCAGCATGAATGTCATGAAGACGAGGCTCATGACCCGCGCCATGGCTTCCGCCTCGAACAGGTCGCGGACCATCGCGACGACCAGCACCCTCGTCACGGCCGCGGAAGCGCCCATGGCGAAACGTCCAGCGATGAGGAGCGGGAAGCTGCCAGCAAATGCGCAGAGCAAGGCGAAAAGCATGTAGAGGACGATGCCCGTCCCAAGCACCGGCTTGCGGCCGAACCGATCGGAGAGCGGGCCCCAGAGCAACTGCGTCGAAGCGAAGCCGACAAAATAGACGACGACCACCAGTTGGCGATGGTTCTCCTCGGCCACGTGCAGGGATTCGCCGATCGCGGGAAGCGCCGGAACCATTGCATCGATCGCGAACGCATTGAGCGCCATCAGCCCGGCGAGCATGACGGTCATCTCACGCGTGCCGGGGCGCTTCACGCCGTCATGAGCCAGGGAATCGAACATGGGACGCGCCTGCTGGCCGATTGCCCGCCGGCGTGCAACAGTGGCCGCATCTGGAGGCACGTGAAGATGACCGCAATTCCGACCCGTCGCCATTTTTTGCAGGGCGCGACTGCTTTCGCCGGGGCGATGACTTTGCCGCTGGGTAAGGTAACAGCCCAGGCCGCTGCCGAGCTGCCGACCATCCCGATCCCGCCTCCAATCGGCCAGGCGGAACGGCTTCAGCGGCTGGCTAAGGCGCGCGCGCTGATGGCGAAGAACGGAATCGGAGCGATCATCGTCGAGCCGGGCGCAAGCCTCGATTATTTCACCGGCGTCCAATGGTGGCGATCGGAGAGGCTGACTGCGGCGGTGATCCCCGCTCAGGGCGACCCCATCATCGTGACTCCTTTCTTCGAGCGCCCCTCGGTCGCCGAGAGCCTGTCCATTCCAGCCGAGATCCGGACCTGGAACGAGGATGAGGAGCCGCTGAAGCTCGTCGCCGGCTTCCTCCGCGAGCGGAAGGTCGCGACGCAGCACATCGGCTTCGAGGAGACTGACCGCTACTTCATCTTCGAGCGTCTTCGCCAGCAGCTACCGGCCTTGCGCGCCGTCAGCGCGAATCCGGTCGTTCGCGGCTGCCGGATGATCAAGTCGCCGGCGGAACTGGCGCTTATGCAGGCCGCGGCTGACATCACCCTCGCATCGCTGCGCTATGCAGGTCAGCGCACCCGCGAAGGCATGACCCCATCCGACATCGACGCGATGATCGGCGCTGCGCACAGGAGGCTGGGAGGCGCTTACGATGGCGGCCTGGTGCTTCTCGGTGAGGCTTCCGCTTACCCGCACGGCAGCCACAAGCCGCAGGCGGTGAAGCGCGGCGAGGTCGTGCTGATGGACGTTGGCTGTTCGGTGCACGGCTATCAGTCGGACATCTCACGAAGCTTCATCTACGGAGCCGACCCGTCGCCCGAGCAGCGCAAGGTCGCCCAGCAGGTCCGGCGCGGCCAGGACATCGCCATGTCAGCGGCCAAGGTCGGCGCGCCCGCGGGTAGCGTCGACGATGCCGTGCGCCATGCCTACGAAAGCTGGGGCTACGGTCCCGGCTACAAGCTCCCCGGTACTCCGCATCGGACGGGTCACGGGATCGGCATGGAAGGTCACGAGCCGGTGAACCTGGTTCACGGCGAAACCACGCCACTCGCCCCGGGCATGTGCTTCTCGAACGAGCCGGGGATCTACCTACCAGGCAAGTTCGGCATTCGCTTCGAGGATTGCTTCCACATCACGCCGGGCGGGCCGAAGTTCTTCACCATCCCGCCGCCCGCGATCGATCAGCCCTGGGCCTGACCCCGCTTTAGAAATGATCGTGGATCTTGCCTTCCCGCTTCACGTGGGAAGGTGCGTGCGGGGGCTCGATGTCGACGGGCTCGGGTTCATCGAGGTCGCCTTCCCAGCGAGCAACGACACTCGCGGCCACGGCATTGCCGACGACGTTGGTCGCAGAGCGGCCCATGTCGAGGAAATGGTCCACCGCGAGAATCAGTAGCAGGCCGGCTTCCGGGATCCGAAACATCGACATGGTCGCGGCGATGACCACGAGGCTTGCGCGGGGAACGCCCGCCATGCCCTTCGAGGTTATCATCAGCACCAGGAGCATCGTGATTTCCTGGCCGAGGGTGAGGTCGATGCCATAGGCCTGCGCGATGAAGATCGTCGCGAAGGTCATGTACATCATCGACCCGTCGAGGTTGAACGAATAGCCCAGCGGAAGGACGAAGCTCGCGATGCGCGGCGGCACGCCGAACCGGTCGAGAGCCTCGAGAGTCCGCGGGTAGGCAGCCTCTGACGAAGCCGTCGAGAATGCGAGGACCACAGGATCGCGGATGTAGCGCACCAGATGACGGGTCCGCGGGCCGACGATCAGGAACGCGGCGCCGATGAGGGCGGCCCAGAGGATCGCGAGGCCGAGGTAGAAGCTGCCGACGAACTTGCCGAGGCTGGCTAGGATCTGCGGACCGCGCTCCGCAAGTGCGCTGGCGACGGCCGTGAAGACCGCGAAGGGCGCAAACCGCATCACGTAATCCGTGACTTGCAGCATAACTTTCACGAGCGATTCGACCCCGCGCACGATCGGCTTTCCGCGCTCTCCGACGGCGGTCAGCGCGACCCCGAAGAAGATGGAAAAGATCACGATGGGCAGGATCTCGTTCGTGCTCATCGCGTCGAATATTGAGGCCGGAACGAGGTGAGTAATGAAGTCCTTGAGGTTGAAGGCAGCCGTCTCGACACCGCTCGCAGCTGAGGCTGGCGGGAGCGGGAGGTTCAGGCCGACGCCGGGCTGGAGAAAGCTGACGAGGATGAGGCCGAGCGTCAGCGAGACCAGGCTTGCGAGGATGAACCAGGCGAGCGAGCGCACGCCGACACGGCCGAGCGCGGCGACGTCGCCCATATGCGCGATCCCGGCGACGAGCGTCGAGAAGACCAGTGGCGCGATGATCATCTTGATGAGGCGCAGGAACAGCGCGGTGACGATGCTCAGATAGTCCGCGATCGACTTGAGGCGCTCGGCGCTGGCGGGCGTGCCGTCGTCGATGGCCGCATTGATCACCCAACCTACGATCAGGCCAAGAACGAGAGCGATCAGGATGTAACGGGTCAGTTTCTTGGCCATGGCGTTCCCCAGGTGGACGGCGACCCAAGCCGCTGGCGCTGTTGTCGTCAAGCGCTTGCGCGTTGCCGAAGCGAATGGCTAGGGCACTGCAAATGGCGGCAGACAACCCTCCGGTAATGGGCGTGATCGAGTTCGGACGTGCCGTTCTTCATGACGAAGCGCGGGCGCTCGATGCGCTTGCCGATGATTTGGGAGCCTCGTTCGAGCAAGCTGTGGACCTGATCTGCAGCTGCAACGGCAAGGTCATTGTGAGCGGCCTTGGCAAATCGGGGCATGTGGCGCGCAAGATTGCCGCGACCTTCGCCTCGACGGGTACGACCGCGGTATTTCTACACCTTGCCGAGGCGATCCACGGCGATCTCGGAATGGCCGCGCGCGGCGACGTCGCAATCCTGATCTCACAGAGCGGCGAGACTGCTGAGCTCGAGCCCGTGATCGATCATTTTCAGCAGGCGAAAATCCCGATCATCGCGATCACGGGATACGCCGGAACCATGCTTGCGGGCGCGGGCACGGCGACGCTGCTGCTGCCGCATTGGGCTGAAGTCGGGCCGGAATCCGTCGCTCCGACGACATCGACGACGATGACCCTGGCGCTTGGCGACGCGCTTGCCATGACGGTGATGCGGCAGAAGGGAGTGACACGGACGGAATTCGGTCGGCTTCATCCAGGCGGTTCGCTTGGCGCGCGGCTTCGGCCGATCCGAAAGGTCATGCACGGTGGCAAGGGACTTCCCCTCACGCGCCAGGACAGTTCGATGCACGATACCGTCGTCGAAATGACCGCGAAGCGGCTGGGAGTCGTCGGCGTGACGGATGAGCGGGGATACCTGGTCGGCATCATCACCGACGGCGACCTTCGCAGGAACATGGAGCGCGGCCTTGACCACAGCGCGGCCGAGTTCATGACCCGGGATCCGAAGACCACGACGCCCGACGACTTAG
>Ga0070671_100000233_pt1 | contig 37258 bp, 31 predicted proteins | sample KBSS73metaG_FD_65341 | JGI IMG/M metagenome (GOLD analysis project Ga0070671, IMG submission 65341) | Switchgrass rhizosphere microbial communities from Kellogg Biological Station, Michigan, USA - KBS S7-3 metaG | ecosystem: Host-associated > Plants > Roots > Rhizosphere > Soil ...
GGCGGATTCTAGCATGCGCCTAACCATCTCCCGATGTGATGGCTCACAACTCAAGCGGGTCCACATCGATCGACCATCGGACATTCGCGCTGCGCGCCGCGTCGAGCAGCACACGCCATTCGCGGAGAAACGTCTGCAAGGCGTTGCGCGATCGTGCCTGCACGGTTAGCTGCGCGCGTTCCATGCCGGACAAGCGCAGCAGCGTCGCGGGCACAGGGTCGAATATGGTGACTGCTCGGGCGATGTCATGGCCGAGTTCGGCCGCGCGCGCCAGAAACGAAAGTGCCGGATTTATGCGATGCGCTTCAGCTCGTAGTACCGCCAGATGCATGAAGGGCGGGAACCCGGCTTGTTTGCGCTCCTGCAGCAATTGGCGGGCGTAAGCGGCGTAATCAAGGCAACGCAACGCCTGATACAGGGGATGAGCAGGGTACTGCGTCTGAATCAGCACTTTGCCGCGCGTTGCTCCGCGACCGGCCCGACCGGCCACTTGAGTGAGTCGTGCAAACAGTCGTTCGGCGGCGCGAAAATCAGTGCTGTACAGCGAATTATCTGCGCCGATGACACCTACGAGGTTGATGAATGGAAAGTCATGACCTTTCGCAAGCATCTGCGTCCCGACCAGGATGTCGACTTCCTGCGACTGGATCTGCTCGCGCATATCGCGCCACGCATTTTTTCGGCTCGTCGTATCGCGATCGACGCGCAGGATGCGCGCGCGCGGGAATAAGCGCCCTATCGCTGATTCGACCCGTTGTGTGCCTTCCCCCAGCGCGACGAGATCATGATTGCCGCAATCAGGACAAGCTGTCGGCACCCGTTCATGATGACCGCAATGGTGACAGCGAAGGCTGCGCTTTAGGGCATGCAGTACGAGCCTTGTCGAACAGCGCTGGCAGCCCGCTGTCCAACTACAGTCACGGCAGATCAGTACTGGCGCAAAACCGCGTCGATTGATAAAGATCAGGCTCTGCTCGCGGCGCTTCAGCGCGGCGTGTATCTCTTGAATCAAGGTTTGTGACAACCCGTCAACCAGACGTTCTTGCCGTGTGTCGACGCATTCGATCTGCGGCGGCATCGCGTTGATGCGGTTCGGCAGTGTTAATATCTGGTAATCGCCGGTGACACTCTTTTGGAATGTTTCAAGCGCGGGCGTCGCCGAACCGAGTATTACGGGGATGCCGCGTTGTTTTGCGCGCACGAGCGCAAGGTCGCGCGCCGAATAACGAAGGCCGCTCGTTTGTTTAAACGACGCATCGTTTTCCTCGTCTACGACGATCAGCCCAAGCGAGGGCATGGGCGTGAAAACCGCGAGACGCGTGCCTAAGACGATATCGGCACTTCCGGACTGGGCCGCGATCCAGCTATGTAAGCGCTCGCCTTCGTTCAAGCCACTGTGCAATGATGCAATACGCGCGCGCGGAAAACGCGTACGCACTAGCCCTTCGAGTTGCGGCGTTAGATTGATTTCGGGAACGAGCAATAGCGCTTGTTTACGGCTATCAACCGCGCGCGCAATCAGCTGCAGATATACCTCGGTTTTGCCGCTGCCGGTTGCGCCTAACAGTAAAAACGGTGTGAAGCCTTCAGCCGATTTGACGGTATCGATAGCGGTCTGCTGCTCGACGTTAAGCGCCGGCCCGTTTTGAAGCGCACCGGAAGTCGTATCGTCTTCGAGTCGAACGGGAACCGAACATCGTTCGATCAAACCTTCTTTTTCGAGCGCCTTGAGCGCTGCCGGCGCACGGTTCGAAACGGCCCGCAAGCTCGATGCCGGTAATGAAGACGAGGCATGGCGCAGTGTCTCAAGTACCTCCCGCTTCGCGGTGGAACGTTTGGGCAACGCGCAGCTATCGATCTCCATTCCGGCGCGAGTCATGCAATAGTGAGAGCGCGCATCGTGCGTAAGCGCTTCCCGTCGGCGCAGGCGCGTCGGCAACGCGTTCATTACGACTTCGCCGATCGGATAGTGATAGTAATCGCTGCAAAATTTCAAAAGCTCGAGCACATCGCGAGAAACTGGCGGCACATCGCGTTGAACACTGATAACACTGCGCAGGCGCTTTGTCGGAAGCGTCGTGCTGCGCGCGATGTCGACGATGACGCCGACTGAAATTTTGTTCCCCAGCGGCACGAGCACGCGTAGACCGATATCAGCGGCCGTAACGCTACTCGCGCGGTATTCAAAAAGCGTTTGCACTGGCACGTCGAGCGCAACGCGAACAAATTCAGCAGCGACGTTGCGCAGCACAGGCTGTAGGCGCATGTTCGAGTGAATTCTAGTTTTTCTTATCAAGTCGCTTAACGGTATCGCTTTTTATTTGCGCTCAGTTAGCTGTGGATAAGTTTGTTAGTGGTTTCTAAGCCGGGTCAGGGATTGGCCGACAAGTTAGGTCGTTTGATTCATATGCGTTTTTTCCTGTAGGAAAAAAAAGCGTCCTGTAATCAGTATATTGTGTTCAGCCGGGATTTGTTTCTCGGCATACCGATGTGCCGCGGCCGCTATCGTTAGTTGCTGTGCATAACTAAGGCTTGCTGGCGCCAGTTACCCGAGCGCCTCTTTGTGGTACGACCGGCTTCGGTCGCGCACTGCCGCAACCAGTGCGGCAACATTCTCCGGCGGGGTGTGCTGGGAGATGCCGTGTCCCAGGTTAAATACATGACCAGCCCCCGTCCCATATGCCGCGAGTACTGCACTCACTTCACTTATTACTGCCTCAGTGTCGGTGAGCAGCACCGCGGGGTCCAAGTTTCCCTGCAGACACACACGATCGCCGACGCGCTGCCGCGCGGCGCGCAAATCAACAGTCCAATCAAGTCCAACTGCGTCGCTGCCGATCGCAGCAATTTTATCGAGCCATCCTCCGCCGCCTTTGGTAAACACGATGCTGGGTATCCGCGCACCGGCGTGGTGGCGCTTCAACCCTTCGATCACCTGCTGCGTGTAAGCAAGCGAGAAAGTCGCGAATGCGCGGTCGGAAAGCATGCCGCCCCACGTATCGAAAATCATCAGTGCCTGCGCACCGGCCTCGACCTGTGCGTTCAAGTAAGCGGTTACCGCGCTCGCATTGACTTGCAGAATGCGATGCAGCAGATCCGGGCGCTGATACAACATTTTTTTAACGCTCGCAAAGTCGGTCCGCCCCTCGCCTTCGATCATGTAGCACGCCAGTGTGTAAGGGCTACCGGAAAATCCTATAAGCGGAATACTATTGGCGAGGGCGCTTCTCGTCCGGCTGACGGCGTCGAGCACGTAGCGCAAATCGCTGTCAGGATCCGGTACTGCCAACCGACGGATAGCCGCCTCATCTCGCAATGGCCGCTCGAACTTCGGGCCTTCGCCCTCGGCGAAATATAATCCGAGCCCCATTGCGTCAGGGACAGTGAGGATGTCGGAAAACACGATCGCCGCATCTAGCTGAAAGCGAACCAACGGTTGCAGCGCGACCTCGGCTGCAAGATCCGCGTCTTTGCACAGCGCGATAAAACTCCCGGCCTTTGCGCGCGTCCGCTTGTATTCGGGCAGATAGCGTCCAGCCTGACGCATCAGCCAGACCGGCGTGTACTCAGTCGGCTCGCGAAGCAGCGCGCGGATGAAGGTATCGTTTTGTAGTTTCACAGAACCCGGACCACGCTAGTGCAATGCCGCGTGGCTTTGCCCGCGTTATAACACGGGGCGGCAACTCAACGCGGCAACGTCGAGCTGCCGGTCAGGAATTCATCCACGGCGCGTGCGCACTGGCGACCTTCGCGTATTGCCCACACGACGAGTGACTGGCCTCGGCGCATGTCGCCTGCGGCAAATACTTTGCCGACCGAGGTTGCATAACAGCCGGCTCCATCGGTCGTCGCCTTGGCGTTGCCGCGCGCATCTTTTTGAACTCTGAAGGCGTCCAGAACCGACTGTACCGGTGAAACGAAGCCCATGGCCAGCAATACGAGGTCGGCCTTCATCTCGAACTCCGTGTCGGGGATTTCCTGCATTTTGCCGTCTTTCCATTCGACGCGTGCCGCTACAAGCTTCTCGACTTTGCCATTGCGACCTTCGAAGCGCTTGGTCGCGACCGACCAGTCCCGGCTGGCGCCTTCTTCGTGAGAGGACGACGTCCGCAGCCGTTGCGGCCAGTACGGCCACACCGGGTTTTTATCCAGGTCCGGCGGCATCGAGAGTAACTCGAACTGTGTGACCGAAGCAGCGCCATGGCGATTTGAAGTGCCGACGCAATCCGATCCGGTGTCGCCGCCGCCAATGATCACAACATGTTTACCGGTCGCCCACAGTTCATGCACCTTGTCGTCTCCAGCGACGCGGCGATTCTGAAGAGGCAGGAAATCCATCGCAAAGTAAATGCCGTCGAGATCGCGCCCCGGAACGGGTAAGTCACGCGGCTGCTCGGCGCCACCGGCAAGCACTACGGCGTCGAACTCATCCGAGATCGTCGCCGCGTCGAGTACTGTCGGACTCGCGTTTCCCGCGCCTGCAGGCGCGACGCTAACCGTGTGGTTGGTCTTGAACTCGACGCCTTCTGCCTGCATCTGCGCTATCCGCCGGTCAATTAGCGCTTTCTCCATCTTAAAGTCGGGTATGCCGTAGCGCAGAAGTCCGCCGATGCGGTCGTTCTTTTCGAACACGACAACCCCATGACCCGCGCGCGCAAGCTGTTGCGCGCAGGCGAGGCCGGCCGGACCGGAGCCGATGACCGCCACGCGTTTTCCAGTGTGCGTTGCTGGTTGCTGTGGCAACACCCACCCCTCTTCCCACGCCTTGTCGATGATTGCATGCTCGATCGACTTAATGCCAACAGGGTCGCTGTTAATGCGCAGCGTACATGCTTCCTCACAGGGAGCCGGGCACACGCGCCCGGTAAATTCAGGGAAGTTGTTCGTCGAATGCAGCGTTTCGATCGCTGACTTCCAGTCCTGGTTGTAAACGAGGTCATTGAAATCAGGAATGATGTTATTGACCGGGCAGCCCGTCATGCAGAATGGGATGCCGCAATCCATGCAGCGCGCGCCTTGCGTCTTCGCATCATCGTCGTTGAGACGATGCACGAATTCCCGATAATGTTTTTTGCGCGAACGTGTATCTTCGCTGGCCTCTTGCAGGCGCTGGAACTCCAGGAAGCCAGTAACTTTTCCCATGTGACCGCTTCTAATCGTCAGGCTGCGGCTCTACGGCCGGCAGCGGCGAGCTCAGTAAGCGCTCGCTTATATTCTTTGGGAAAGACTTTCACAAAGCGCGGACGATGTGAATTCCACTTCTCAAGTATTTCGCGCGCGTGAAGACTGCCTGTATGGCGCACATGGTTTTCGATCAGGCGTTTCAAAACGATTTCATCCGCCAAACCTTGATGCCAGATGTCCCGCGCGATGCGCGCACCTTGCTCGTTCTCGGGTAGCACCGGCTCGAGTTCGACCATCGCCGTATTGCAGTAGCTGCTGAAAACACCGCTTTCATCGAGAACATACGCGATGCCGCCGGACATCCCGGCGGCGAAATTACGGCCGGTCCCGCCGAGCACGACGATGGTGCCGCCGGTCATGTATTCACACCCGTGATCACCCACACCTTCCACCACCGCGTTCGCGCCTGAGTTGCGGACGGCAAACCGCTCGCCCGCGACGCCGCGGAAGTAGGCTTCGCCTTCTATGGCGCCATATAGCACCACGTTGCCAGTGATGATGTTGGTCTGCGCATCGCCGCGAAATTTGGCCGACGGTTGTACGCTGATGCGGCCGCCCGAAAGCCCCTTGCCACAATAGTCGTTCGTGTCACCGATTAGGTCCAGAGTGACGCCGCGCGCAAGGAACGCCCCGAAGCTTTGCCCGGCCGAGCCCGCGAAGCGCACCCGTATCGTGTCGTCGGGCAGGCCTTCATGGCCATAACGACGCGCGATCTCACCGGACAACATCGTGCCGACCGTTCGGTTGATGTTGCGGATCGGCATTTCTATCGCGACTTTCTCTCCGCGCTCGAGCGCCGGCGTGGCTAGTTCGATCAAGCGATTGTCCAGCGCCCGGTCGAGCCCATGATCCTGGGACTCGCAGTGCCGGCGGGCGACCTGCGGCGGCATTGCCGGGAGATGGAAGATTTTGGAGAAGTCGAGTCCCTTCGCCTTCCAATGCTCGATGCCCTTCTTCGTGTCGAGCAAATCAGCGCGGCCGATCAGATCCTCGAACTTTCGGATGCCGAGTTGTGCCATCAGGGTACGCGCTTCTTCAGCGACGAAGAAGAAAAAATTGATCACATGCTCGGGTTTGCCGCGGAACTTGCGCCGCAGCACTGGATCCTGCGTTGCAACGCCGACCGGACACGTATTGAGGTGGCATTTGCGCATCATGATGCAGCCCGACACAACCAGCGGCGCCGTCGCAAATCCGAATTCATCGGCGCCGAGCAGCGCGCCCACGACGACGTCGCGGCCCGTTTTCATCTGGCCATCGGCCTGCACCGCAATCCGTCCGCGCAGACGGTTCAGCACCAGCGTTTGTTGGGTTTCTGCGAGTCCCAATTCCCAAGGCGTTCCAGCGTGCTTAATCGATGACCATGGCGAGGCGCCGGTACCGCCGTCGTGGCCGGAAATCGTGACATGGTCAGCCTTGGCTTTCGCCACGCCCGCCGCAATGGTGCCGACGCCCACTTCTGACACAAGCTTGACGCTGATTGACGCGCGGGAGTTAGCGTTCTTCAAATCGTGGATGAGCTGCGCGAGATCCTCGATTGAATAGATATCGTGATGCGGCGGTGGCGATATGAGCTCAACGCCCGGGGTCGAATAACGCAGCAGCGCGATATATTCCGAGACTTTGCGCCCCGGCAACTGGCCGCCTTCGCCGGGTTTAGCGCCCTGCGCCATTTTGATCTGAATCTGCTCAGCGGACGCCAGGTATTCCGCTGTGACACCGAAACGACCCGAGGCGACCTGCTTAATCTTCGATTTGAGCAGATCACCGGCCTTAAGCGCGATATCGCTCTCGACGTGCGCCTGCCCGAGCCGTGATGCCAGCGTTTCGCCGGCCGCAACGGGCGCGTAACGATTACGATCCTCTCCGCCTTCACCGGTGTTCGACTTGCCGCCGATGCGATTCATGGCCACCGCGAGGGTGGTATGTGCCTCGGTCGAAATCGACCCGAGCGACATTGCCCCGGTCGAAAATCGCCTGACAATGTTCGCGGCGGGCTCTACTTCCTCAATGGGCACGGGCGTGCATTGGTCGAAGCGCAAGTCGAACAATCCGCGAAATGTCATGTGCCGCGTCGACTGGTCATTGATGATTTGCGCGTACTCCTGATACGTCGAGTACGAATTAGTGCGCGCCGAATGTTGCAGCTTGGCTATCGCGTCGGGCGTCCACATGTGCTCCTCGCCGCGCACGCGAAATGCATACTCGCCGCCGGCGTCGAGTGCTTGAGCAAGTACGGGATCGGCGCTGAACGCCGCCTCGTGTATGCGAATCGCTTCTTCAGCAATCTCGAACACACCGATGCCCTCGACGTTCGACGTTGTTCCGGCGAAATACTTTTCGATTACAGCGCGCGAAAGACCGACGGCCTCGAAGATCTGTGCGCCCGTGTACGACATGTATGTGGAGATCCCCATTTTGGACATCACCTTCCGCAGGCCCTTGCCCGTTGCTTTAACGAAGTTCTTGATGGCCTTCTTGCCGTCGACCGTGCTACCGGCGAGTGAGCGCTGCGCCAGATCGAGCAATGTTTCCATCGCCAGGGATGGATGGACCGCTTCAGCGCCGTACGCGCCAAGCAGAGCGAAATGATGTACTTCGCGCGCTGATCCGGTCTCGACGACCAGCCCGGTAGAAGTGCGCAGGCCTTTGCCGACCAGGTGCTGATGGATTGCTGAAAGGGCAAGCAAAGTGGGCATGGCGACGTTTTCGCGGTCGACTTTGCGATCCGAGATGATCAGTATCGAAAAGCCGCTGCGTACGGCGTCTTCTGCTTGCGCGCGAAGCGAAGCAAGTCGTGCCTCGATTGCTTGTTTGCCCCATGCGACCGGATAACAAATGTCGAGCTCATAGGATCGGAACTTGCCCTGGGTGTAGCGATCGATATGCCGGATCTTCTCCATCTCATAAAAATCGAGCACCGGTTGGCTGACTTCAAGACGCAGCGGCGGATTCAGTTCATCGATACCAAGGAGATTGGGCTTCGGGCCGATGAATGACACCAGCGATGTGACCAGTTCTTCCCGTATCGGATCAATCGGCGGATTCGTGACCTGCGCAAACAACTGCTTGAAGTAGTGATACAGCGTTTTGTTCTTGCTCGAGAGTACGGCGAGTGGCGAATCATTGCCCATCGAGCCGATCGGCTCTTCGCCATTGACCGCCATTGGCGTCATGAGAAACTTCGTATCCTCCTGCGTATAGCCAAATGCCTGCTGGCGATCGAGCAGCGGCACGCTCGAGCGCTCCGGCTGTTGCCGGTCACTTTCGACGTCGTCGAGCTTGACGCGGATGCGATCAATCCACTCGCCATACGGCTTGGCATTGGCAAGCGTATCTTTCAACTCCTGGTCGTCGACGATACGACCCTTCTCGAGATCCACGAGAAACATCTTGCCCGGCTGCAGCCGCCACTTCTTGACGATTTTTTCTTCAGGAATCGGCAGACAACCGCACTCCGATCCCATAATTACGAGATCGTCTTCCGTGACGATGTAGCGCGCCGGACGCAGACCATTGCGATCGAGCGTCGCGCCGATCTGTCGGCCATTCGTAAAGGCGATCGCTGCGGGCCCGTCCCAAGGCTCCATCATCGCAGCGTGATATTCGTAGAATGCCCGCCGGTTCGCGTCCATGAGCGTGTGACTTTCCCACGCCTCCGGAATCATCATCATCACCGCGTGCGCGATAGAGTAGCCGCTCATTACAAGCAACTCCATCGCGTTGTCGAACGATGCCGAATCCGACTGCCCGTCGTAAATCAGCGGCCACAGTTTATCGAGGTCTTTGCCGAGTATCGGACTGGAAATCGCCCCCTGCCGAGCACGTATCCAGTTTACGTTTCCGCGCAGCGTATTGATTTCGCCATTGTGAGCGATCAGACGAAACGGATGCGCGAGATCCCAAGTCGGAAATGTGTTCGTCGAAAATCGTTGGTGCGCGAGGGCGAGCGCCGAAACCACGCGTGTATCTTGCAAATCCTTATAGTAAGTGCCGACTTGGGTAGCCAGTAGCATGCCCTTGTAAACGATGGTACGCGCCGACATCGAAGGAACATAGAACTCTTTGCCGTGAGCGAGATTCAATGCCTGGATGGCGTGTCCGGAGCTTTTGCGGATGATGTACAGCTTCCGTTCAAGCGCATCCGTCACCATCACGCCAGCGCCGCGGCCTATGAACACCTGCCGGATCACCGGCTCGATTTTTCTAACCGAGTCGCCGAGACCCGAATTGTCACGTGGCACGTCGCGCCATCCGAGCAACACCTGGCCCTCTTCCTTGATCGCCCGCTCAATCTCGTACTCACAGGCAAACCGTGATGCCGGCTCTTTGGGGAGGAAAACCATCCCAACCCCGTACTGTCCGAGCGGTGGAAGCGTGACGCCCTGACTAGACATCTCCCCGCGAAAGAAAGCGTCGGGAATTTGAATGAGAATACCGGCGCCATCGCCGGCAAGGGGATCCGCGCCTACGGCGCCACGATGCGTAAGGTTCTTGAGTATCTGCAGGCCCTGCTCGATGATGGCATGGGATTTCTTGCCCTTGATATGGGCGACAAACCCTACGCCGCAGGCGTCGTGCTCGTTGGCTGGGTCGTACAGACCTTGTGCGGCGGGCGGGTTGTGCACGGTAATCCTCTCGTTGCCGCGCTGTCTCGCAGCCATCATATATGTGACAAATTGCAGACAGCCGTCAAATATACAACGTGCCACGACAGACAGCAAGTCCTTAGAACCGCCTTCGCAATCAGGCGCTTACACGGATCACGGCAAGTCGATTGCTGCGCTGCGCAATCGAGCTAGATGTCGTCCACTGCGAAGAGCCGCCGGTACTCCCGCATCGCATACCGGTCAGTCATGCCGGCGATATAGTCGGCGACCGTGCGGGCGACATCGCCGCCTGTTGCCACATGGTATTGAGGCGGCATTAGACGCGGCTCGTCAAAAAACGCGTTGAACAACTCGGCGACGATACGCCGCGCCTTGTTCGTCATGCGTGCGACTTTATGATGCTGATACAGATTCACGCGCAGGAAGCGTTTCAATTCCTGCTGCTGCGTTTGCATCGACGTGCTGAATGAAATCATCGGCGGTGCCGCGCGTACATCTTCAATGGTGCGCGGGGCCCGTTTTCTTATGTTGCCGACTGACTGCCGGGTCAAATCGACCACGAGCGTACTGATCATGCGCCGGACTGTTTCGTGTACGAGGCGGCGTCGATCAATATGCGGGTGCTCATGCAGCACGAGCTCCATGTGCTCACGAAATATTGCGACTCCTAAGAGTTGGTCGACGGTCAGCAGTCCGGACCGCAGTCCGTCGTCTACGTCGTGGTTGTTATAGGCAATCTCGTCCGCGAGGTTTGCGAGCTGCGCCTCGAGCGACGGACGCCGCCGCCGGACGAAACGCGCGCCGACATCTCCGAGCAGCCGCGCGTTTTTGATCGAGCAATGCTTGAGTATACCCTCGCGCGTTTCGAAGCATAGATTCAAGCCATCGAATGCCGCGTAGCGTTGCTCGAGCAGATCAACCACGCGCAGGGACTGCAGATTATGTTCGAATCCGCCATGCGGCTTCATGCAGGCATGCAACGCATCCTGCCCGGCGTGTCCAAACGGCGTATGGCCGACGTCGTGCGCAAGTGAAATTGCTTCGACCAGATCCTCGTTAAGCCGCAGATTCCGGGCGACCGAACGCGCTATCTGCGCGACTTCGAGGCTGTGCGTCAAACGAGTGCGGAATAAATCGCCCTCGTGATTTACAAAAACCTGAGTCTTATATTCAAGACGCCGGAAGGCCGTCGAGTGAATGATGCGGTCACGATCACGCTGAAATTCGCTGCGGCCCGCGGGCGCCGGTTCGCGCTTTGCACGGCCGCGTGTATTCTCGGCACGCACAGCATAACCGGCGAGCTCACTCATCGCTTACAGAGGCGGAAATTCCAGCGCTAAGCGCGTCTGCCGGTACGTCGGAGGTGAGATAAGCCGAGCCAATCGAACGCAAAAGAATGAAGCGGATTTTTCCGCCCACGACTTTTTTATCAACGCCCATCAGCTCGATGTACCGCTCGATGCCAAGCGCAGGCGCACTGACCGGCAGGGCGGCTCTTCGCAGCAGCGCGACAACGCGCGCTACATCCGAGGCGCTTATCATGCCCATCGCTGCGGAAACGCGACCCGCGATCACCATTCCCGCTGCAACCGCTTCGCCGTGCAGCCATGTGCCAAACCCCAATCCAGCTTCGATAGCATGGCCGAAGGTGTGCCCTAGATTGAGCAAAGCACGCTGGCCATGTTCTTCGCGTTCGTCGATAACGACCACCTCAGATTTATTTTCGCAGGAACGCTGAACCGCATATGCGAGTGCCTGCGCATTGCGGGCCATCAGCGCATCGATGTTGTTTTCAAGCCATTCGAAGAATGGGAAATCGCGAATCAACCCGTATTTAATAACTTCCGCGAGTCCGGCGCTCAGTTCGCGCTGTGGCAATGTGTTTAGAGCGGTAGTGTCTGCCAAGACGGTCAGCGGCTGATAGAAGGCGCCGATCATGTTTTTACCGCGCGGGTGATTGATGCCGGTCTTGCCTCCTACCGACGAGTCGACCTGGGCGAGCAGCGTGGTGGGAATCTGGATAAAGGGAACGCCGCGCAAATAAGTTGCTGCCGCAAATCCGGTGATATCACCAATTACACCGCCACCCAGCGCGATCAGCGTTGTTTTCCGCTCGCACCGGCGAGCAAGCAGAGCGTCGAACAATGAGTTCAGTGTGTTCCAGTTTTTTTCCTGCTCGCCTGCAGGCAGGACAACTGGCATAACGTCTATGTCTGCAGCCTCGAGCGCGGCAGCGACTGGTTTGAGATGCAGGCACGCTACCGTCGTATCGGTAACGATCGCAACGCGTTTCTGCGGAACATGCGAGACGATCAGATCCGCGCGATTGAGCAAATCGTCGCCGATGTAAATGGGATAACTACGTTCCCGCAGGGGAACATGCACGGTATGCATGGTTGTCACTTGCCTATGAGACGGCTGCGAGTTAGATGTTCTGATGATGCTCGCTGGCTCTTGATTCACGCAGGCGTTGCTCGAGCCGGGTCGCCAGGCTGCGCAGGCTTTGGTTACCGGTGTCGATGACGACTGACGCCACCTCACGGTATAAGGGATCCCGTTCCGCAAACAGCTCATGGAGTCTGGTGCGGGGATCAGCCGTCTGCAGAAGCGGTCGGTTACGGTCGTGTCGCGTGCGCTGCCACAGGTCATCGAGCGATGCGCGCAGGTATACGACCGCACCATTGTCCATGAGCGCCCGCCGGTTGTCTTCGCGCAAGACCGCACCACCGCCGGTGGCAAGGACGATATTGTCAAGTTTGGTTAGTTCGCGCAACACCGCAGCCTCTCTAGCGCGAAATCCGGCTTCCCCCTCGATCTCAAAAATAACCGGTATCTTGACGCCGGTGCGACGCTCAATCTCGTGGTCGCAGTCGTAAAAGGTCTTGGCGAAATGTTTAGCAAGCAACCGTCCCACGGATGTCTTGCCGGCGCCCATTAACCCAACGAGAATGATGTTTCCTTGAATCGAAGGTGGCGGAGCCGCGGCTTGCGAGGCGTCGGACATGCGGAATTGTAACGTGAATCAGATGCACGCTAGCAGCCGGGGAGAGCACAAATGAAAAGCGCCCGGGTTTCCGGGCGCTTCGACCGCGACGGCGTTGCTCCTAACGCAGCGAAACCGTGTTCTTCATGATCTTCGGACTGATGAATATGAGCAGCTCGTTGCGATCATCCTGCTTGGAATTGGTTTTGAACAGGAAACCGAGATAAGGCAAGTCGCCCAGCACCGGCACTTTTGTCGTCTGATCGTTCTGCACTTGTTGATAGATACCGCCGATAACGACGGTGCCACCGTTCTGTACGAGCACGTTAGTGACGATCTGCTTGGTGTCGATGGACGGTCCTGCGGTGGTCACCACGCCGACGCTGTCTTTATGGATGTTCAAATCCATAATGATGTTATCGTCAGGTGTGATTTGCGGTTTCACTCTCAGGGACAGCGTTGCTTTCTTGAATGCAACCGATGTCGCACCACTCGACGTCGCCTGCTGATACGGCAACTCAGTGCCCTGTTCGATTGTGGCTTCGGTCTGGTCCGCGGTAATCACGCGTGGACTCGAGATGATCTTGCCTTTGCCGTCCGCTTGCAGGGCCGTTACCTCGAGATTGAGGAAGCGTGACAGCGCCTCATTAAACAGAATCACTGAGAACACACCGGGCGTTCGGCCGTTGATACCGTTCGCAGGCAAATTCACGCCGAGTGATTGCGCCAACGTTGGTATCGGAGTCGCAATCTGTGTCGTGGTATAGCCGGTCGTTTCAAGTTGGCCGCCGACCGTTACTTTAGTCGACCCTTTGCCCCCCACATAGTCACCAACCTGACGGTCGAACATTCCCAAACGCGCGCCCAGGTTACGGGTGAATGTATCCGAGGCTTCAACGATGCGCGCTTCGATCATGACCTGGCGCACCGGCACGTCGATCTTGCGAATGAGTGCGCGTACCTGCTCGAGTCGCGTAGCGGTGTCTTGTATGAACAAGGTGTTCGTTCGGGGGTCGCTGACCGCACTGCCGCGCCGGGAAAGGATGCGCTGATCCTTGTCAGCGAGTATCTTCTGGAACGCATCGGCCTTTTGATAATTCAACTGAAACGATTCGGTGCGCAGCGGCTCGATGTCAGAGATCTGCTGCTGAGCCTCGAGCGCGAGTTTTTCCTTCGTTGCGAGTTCATCGCGCGGTGCAATCCAAACGACATTGCCGTTCTTGCGCATGTCGAGACCTTTGGTTTGCAGGATGATATCGAGAGCCTGATCCCACGGCACGTCTTTAAGCCGCAGCGTTAAGTTACCGCCCACCGTGTCGCTTGTAATGAAGTTGAAGCCCGTGAAGTCTGCGATCACCTGCAGCACCGCCCGCACTTCGACGTTCTGGAAGTTGAGCGATAACTTCTCACCTGTGTAACCCACTCGCGAGCCTTGGATCAGCTTGGTAGCATCTTCGACGATCGGCTTGATCTCCACGATGAAGCGGTTATCGGTCTGATATGCCGAATGCTCCCACAAACCCTTCGGCTCGATTGCCACGCGTAAGCCGCCACCCTGCACTAAGGCGTCAATCGTCTGTACCGGTGTTCCAAAATCGACGACGTCAAGCCGGCGCTCGAGATTCTTGGGAAGTGCAGTGTTCGTGAAATCGACGAGCAGACTTCGTCCTTGCTGACGCAAGTCAATGCCCACGGAGCTGTCTGATAGATCGATGATGACGCGGCCTTCGCCATTCGGACCACGACGGAAACTAATGTCACGCACCGTATGGCGCGTGTCGTCGGGACGCGCTTCCGCGAAATGCGAAGTCACAGGTGCTGCGGCGACGTCGGTCGCTGCGCTTTGCAAGGTGATCAAAACCGCTTTACCGTCGACCTTGGCGTCGTAGCCCAAAGGTTTCGCGAGATTCATAACGACGCGCGTGCGATCACCCGCTTGCACGATGTTCATGTTGCGCAGCACGCCGTCGCCCACTTCCTGCGAATTCTTACCCAGCGCGTTATCAGTGTTAGGGAAGTCGAACGCTATGCGCGGCGGGCTGTTAATTTTGAAGCCGGCCGGTGGATTGGCAAGCGGCTGTTTGAGCATGATCTTCACGACGATATTGCCGTCCTGCTGGCCAACGATGTTGATCGCTTCAATGCTATTGCCCTCCGTCTGCGGTGCAGCCCCTTGCGCCCATCCGGGCACCGACGGCATAAAGCCCACGCTCAAGGCACACATCAGATGGCATATTCGTTTTGTTATTGTCTGCACGAGCTTCATTTTCCCTCCCGAGTTCAACGGGCATGCTGATGCAGCCCGCGCCCTGCCCCAGCGAATTATTTGGCGGCGTCTTCAGCCAGCGTCATTGTGCTGATTCGTTCAGTCCAGTCCCCGCCACTGTCCTGAATAATTTCCTTGAGCTTGATCGCCGATTCTGAAATATCGGTAACGAGGCCGAAATTTTGTCCAACGTAATTGCCGGATTTAACGCGGAACAAATTATTGTCAGGACTTTTCACTAATGCGTACGTCGCCTTGTTTTGCTGCAAGGTTCCGACCATGCGGAGGTTTTCTATCGGATAGGCCTCGAGCGGCTCTTTGCGGCGCGTGAGATTCGGCTGTATGCCGCTGCCGGCCCCGTTCTTCGGCGGCTCGATCTTGCGCGGCTTGAATGGGTCAAACAACGCATAAGCATCGTATGGAAACGGCTCGTAGGGTTTCACATCGGGCAACGGTGGCAACCGGCCATGCGGCAGATTGTTCGATTCCTTGACGAACTCCTTGAGATCCGAATATGGTTCCCCGCCGCACGAAGCCAGTATGGCGCACAGGACCAGGGAGCTTAAGATTCGGCGCTTCATTTCTTCGCCGCCGCGTCTTTGGTGGACTTTTTCTGCTTTGCCAGCTCTTCTTCGTCGAGGTAGCGATACGTTTTCGCCACCGCGTCCATCGCCAACCCGGTGTCTTTTGCAAGCATCAGATTGACATCGTTCAGGAGCACAATCCGCGACAGCTTGGATATGTCACTCGCAAACGCCCCCAGGTCATGATAACTACCGGTGACGCGAATCGTGATCGGCAGTTCGGCGTAAAAATCCGACACAACCTCGCTGGCAGCTGGTTTGAATAATTCGAACTGCAAGCCGCGACCCAAGCCCGCTTGGTTGATATCAGTCAGCAACGCTTCCATCTCCGATTTGCTCGGCAGTTGCTTCAACAACGTTGAGAATGCCTTTTCGATCTCCGACAGTTGCTGACGATACGCGTCGAGATTCAGCGCCTGCTTCTTCTTCTCGATGAAGGTGTCGCGCAAAGCAAGCTCGGTTCTCTTGGCGGCATCGATGGCCTCGATCTGATCCTGCCAGTCGAGGAAATAACTGCCCGTGATAATGACTGCAAACGTAAGCAGCAATACGCCGAGCTTGGGCAACACCGGCCAACTGCCGATTTGCTTCGGATCAAGGCGCCGCAGGTCGTCGAGATTCATCATTTTGTGGCCCCTTGCGCGGAGGCGCCGGTCGGCACCGCAATAACCTGGCCCGTCGGGATTGCCGGTTTCGCTGCAGCCGGCCGCGCGCCGCGCGTCCCAGCCGCTGCATCTTCTTTCGTGCGTGTAAGCATTACGCTAAGCGTAAATTCGCTCAGGCGCGTCGACTTATCAGTTACCGCATGGATTTCGACCAGGCTGGGCTTTTCGAGGTAAGGCGATGATTCGAGGTTCCGCATGAATGTTGACACTCGAGCGTTCGACTGCGCGAAACCATTCACGTTGACGCGGTTGCCCTTCTGCTGCACGCCCTTTAGAAAGACGCCGTCCGGCAACTGGCGCACCAACTGGTCGAGCAGGTATACGGTCTCCGCCCGGTTCGCCTGCAGGCTTTCTACAATCTTTTTGCGCTGTAATAGCGCGTCCGTCTGTTCTTTCACCTTTTTGATCTCGGCGATCTGTTTGTCGAGCGATACGATTTCAGTTTCCAAGTAAGTATTGCGGCCGGCCTGTTGTTCAAGGCGCGCAGACAGATAGTTATGATTTGTGAACCAGACTGTTGCGCCAAGCAAGACGACAACCCCCAACATTAGGAAGAATCTTTTCTGCTGCCGCGTTCGGCGAATCTCGCGGTACGGTAGCAAGTTGACGCGAATCATGCGTCGAACCTCCGCATTGCCAATCCGCACGCAATCATCAATGACGGCGCGTCGACTGCTAGGTTTCGTGGCCTAATCTTGGGAGACAGCACCATATTCGAGAATGGATTGGCGACAATGGTAGTAACCGACGTACGATGGCTCACGACTTCGTCGATGTTGGATATAGCGGCACAGCCGCCTGCCAGCACAATGTGGTTTACTTGGTTGTACTGCGTCGAGCTAAAGAAGAACTGAAGAGCGCGGGCGACTTCTAGCCCCATGGTATCCATGAAAGGCACAAGAAGATCCGTCTCGTAATTGTCTGGTAGGCGTCCGGAGCGTTTTGAAGCCTCAGCCTCATCCAATGACATCCCATACGCGCGTTCGATCTCCTGCGTCAGCGTATTACCCCCGAACGGCTGTTCACGCATGTAAATCGATTGACCATTCCGCACAATATTTACGTTCATCATCGTCGTGCCGACGTCAACGATCGCGATGTTCTGATCTTTGCCGTTTTCAGGCAGCGTGCGCTCGATCAGCTCAAATGCCGTTTGCGTCGCGAACGACTCGATGTCGATGACATGCGCTTTGAGACCGGCGGCTTCCGCGGCCGCTACCCGATCCTCAACCTTTTCCTTGCGCGAGGCTGCAATCAGTACTTCGACGTCCTCGGGACTGTTCGGCGCCGGACCGAGCACCTGAAAGTCAAGGTTCACCTCATCAAGTGCGAACGGAATATATTGGTTCGCTTCGGTTTGGACCTGCAGCTCGAGCTCCGCTTCCTGCTGGCCGCCCGGGACTATGATCTTCTTGGTAATGACTGCGGCAGACGGCAGCGCGAGCGCCAGATTCTTGATATTAGTACCCATCCGCTTCCAACCACGCTTCAGGCAGTCGCTCACGGCATCCAGATTATTGATATTCCCGTCGCTGACCGAGTCGCGGGGCAGCGGTTCGATCACATAGCGTTCAATGCGGTAGACGTTCTTGCCGGATTCTGCTATCTCGACCAGTTTGACCGACGACGAACTGATATCGCAGCCAATGACCGGTGGCGTTTTGCTTTTGAACAAACGCTCAAAAGCTTCCAAATCGAAATTGATTTTTCCCTTGAGCATTGGTCGCTTAGCGCCGCTTCTTATAATTTACATTAAAGGCTGACAACAACTGCACACGCTATAAAGCAAATGTGCTAGATTACTTTTAGGCAATGCAGAGCTTATAATCATCCTAGTTATATACGTAAGCATTTGTTCCTATGTGGCGCGAACCGAGCGCTGCGGCCACTAATGCGTTGGTTTTTTACAACAATCTCTTTCCTCGGTTAGTCGATGCTTTCACGTTGGTGGACTTTCCCGCTGGCTTTCCTGTCAGCGGTATTGCTGGCAGGGCTTTTACTCTTTGTTTTCGTAGTTGTTATTGTCGTACCGACGCTGCCTAGCCTCGAGGTCTTGACTGATTACCAGCCCAAGGTCCCGCTACGGGTCTACAGCCGCGAGGGACTGCTGATCGGAGAATTCGGCGAAGAGCGTCGCGCTCCGGTCCGCATTGCGGACGTACCTCAGGGCATGCGCGAGGCCATCCTGGCCGCCGAAGACGAGCGCTTCTACCAGCATGGCGGAGTCGACTATGTTGGTGTCATTCGTGCCGCGATGTCGAACTTCGCGTCGGGCGGAGCGCGTCAGGGCGCGAGCACGATCACCATGCAGGTTGCGCGAAACTTTTTTCTGTCAAAGGAGAAAACGCTAACCCGCAAATTCAACGAAATGCTGCTCGCGTTCAAGATTGAACACAGTCTGAGCAAAGACCAGATACTCGAGCTTTACATCAATCAAATCTATCTCGGCCAGCGTGCCTACGGCTTTGCCGCCGCGGCGCAAATTTACTTCGGCAAGACGCTGGACCAACTGACTGTCGCTGAAATGGCCATGCTGGCCGGACTGCCGAAAGCGCCCTCAAGCTTCAATCCCGTCGTCAATCCTAAGCGCGCGAAATTGCGTCAGCAATATGTGTTGCGCCGCATGCGCGAGCTCGACTTCATTTCAGACGAGCAGTGGCAGACCGCGGATAAACAGCCACTCAGCGTAAAGCATTCAGTCAACGAGTTCGCCATCAAAGCAGACTACTTCACGGAGATGGTGCGCCAGGTCTTGTACGAGCGCTTCCATGACGACGTCTATACGCGCGGCTTCAAAGTTCATACCACACTGTCGGCGACCCATCAGGCAGCTGCCTACGCCGCAGTGCGCGCGGGCGTCATGGATTACGAACGCCGGCATGGATACCGCGGCGCAGAGAGCTATGTGGAGTTGGGCGCCCAGCCGACGGAAGAGGATTTTGAAGATGCCCTGCAGGATGAAACCGAGAGCGATGACATTTACCCCGCGCTCGTGCTCGAGGCGAGCACCCGGGCGGTTAAGGTTTACGCAAAGGGCGGCGAAATCATTGAAGTCACCGCCGACGGTCTTAAGTTTGCGCAAAAAATGCTGGGTGATAAGGCGCCCGCCAATCAACGCGTCCGGCGCGGCGCCATTGTGCACATACAAAAAGACGACAAGGGGCGTTGGCTAATCACGCAGTTGCCGCAAGTCGAAGCGGCGCTCGTCTCCACCGATCCCGCTGACGGCGCAGTCCGGGCGCTTATCGGCGGCTTTGATTTTGGCCTCAATAAGTACAACCATGTGACCCAGGCATTACGTCAGCCGGGCTCGAGCTTCAAGCCGTTTATATACTCATCGGCGCTCGAGAAGGGATTTACGCCGGCAACCATCATCAATGACGCGCCGCTGGTGTTTGACGCGAGACAGACTGGCTCGGAGCCGTGGGAGCCTAAGAATTTCGACGGTAAATTCGAGGGGCCCATGCGCATGCGGATGGCTCTCGTCAAATCAAAAAATCTCGTCTCCGTGCGCATACTGCAAGCGGTGACGCCGCAGTATGCACAGGATTACGTTACGCGGTTCGGCTTCGACGCGAAGTACCATCCGCCTTATCTAACGATGGCGCTGGGTGCCGGTAATGTAACGCCCATGCAAATGGTGACCGGATACGGCGTGTTTGCAAACGGCGGTTTTCGCGTGCCGCCTTACTTTATTTCGCGTGTCGAAGACATCAAAGGCAATGTCGTCGTCGATGCGCGTCCGGAGCGCGCCGGCGAAAACGCGGAACGGGCGATCGACGCCCGCAATGCGTTCATCATGACCAGCATGATGCAGGACGTCGTAAAGATGGGCACCGCAGCACGCGCCATGCAGTTGGGCCGCACCGATCTCGCGGGCAAGACCGGTACCACAAACGATTTCATCGATGCGTGGTTCTGCGGGTTTGGTACAGGACTGGTCGCGGTGGCGTGGATAGGCTTTGACAATCCGCATACCTTAGGCCACAACGAGACCGGCGCGCAGGCGGCGCTCCCGATGTGGATGTCGTACATGGGAAAGGTCATGAAAGGGGTTCCCGAGGAACCGCGGACGCCGCCGGAAGGCATCATCCAGGCACGCATCGGCCGCGATTCCGGATTGCGCGAGACGGACGGACGCGGCGGCATTCCGGAGTACTTCTACCGGGAATTCCTGCCGCCCGAGCGCGAAAGCGAAACTGTTATCCCCACCGAAGCGCCGGGGGCAGTGAAGCCGCCGGAAGAAGTAAAAAGCCAGCTGTTTTAATTTCGCATGCCGCGCGAATCCGGACGTCACCGTACGCGCGAACGCATCGCGCACATCGCCGCGCGACTGATGGCCGAAGACGGGATCGAGGACCACGCGCTCGCCAAACGCAAGGCGGCCCGCCAAATGGGCGTCGCTGATGCGCGACAGATGCCGGGAAACGACGAGATCGATGAGGCCTTACGGACATACCGCGCGATTTACCGTCCGGAAAATGAGTCGGAGTTGCGGGCTCTCAGGCAAGCTGCACTCGCGATGATGCGCGAGCTCGCTGCATTCAATCCGCACTTGGTCGGGTCGGTGCTTAACGGTAGCGCCGGAAAATATGCGGCCATCCAGTTGCAGCTCTTTACCGATAGCACCAAGAGTGTCGAGCACTATCTCCTCGGTCAAGGAATACAGTTTCGCGGCGGCGAAGCGCGTCTTTTTGCGGGCGACCTGCCGATCAGCGCTCCAGTGCTTTCGTTTGACCGTGATGGCGACGAATTCCAGCTCACGGTGTTGACACCGCGCGATTTGCGTCTGCCGCTTCGAATGAGCGCGGGCGGGAAGCCGATCGATCGCGCGAAGCCCGCTGTCGTCGAAGCACTACTCGCCCAAAATCCCGACTAGGCGTCCTCTTTCAACCATCCTGCAGCCGCGACCGCGAAGTAAGTAAGAATAGCGTCGGCGCCCGCGCGCTTGAACGCGGTCAGTGCCTCCAGCACGCATTTTTTCTCTTCGAGCCAGCCATTCTGTATGGCTGCCATCAGCATCGAATATTCTCCGCTGACCTGGTAAACGCATGTCGGCGCTTTGAACTCATCTTTGATACGGCGAATGATATCGAGGTACGGCATCCCAGGCTTGATCATCACCATGTCTGCGCCTTCGGCAAGGTCGAGTCCCGCTTCCCACAGCGCTTCGTCGCTATTAGCGAAATCCATCTGATAGTTGTACTTGTTGCTCTTGCCGAGCTGTGCGGAAGATCCAACTGCATCGCGAAATGGACCATAGAATGCGGAAGCGTACTTTGCCGAGTAGGCGAGTATTCGCGTATGCACGTGCCCGTCCGCATCAAGCGCGCTGCGAATTGCGCCAATGCGGCCATCCATCATGTCGGAAGGCGCGACGATATCCACTCCGGCGGCGGCGTTGACGAGCGCCTGCTTCTGCAGCACCGCTATCGTTTCGTCGTTCAGAACGTAGCCCGATTTGTCGATGAGGCCGTCCTGTCCATGCGTCGTATAGGGGTCTAGTGCTACGTCCGTGATGACGCCAAGCTCGGGGAAGTTATTCTTCAGCGCGGATACGACTCTCGGCACGAGACCTTCAGGATTTACCGCCTCGCGCCCGTCCGCGCGCTTCAAGCCCGGTTCGATTGCCGGAAAGATCGCAACCGCCGGGATACCGAGCTTGACGCATTTTTCCGCATGCGGTAGCAATCGATCGAGTGTGTAACGCAGAACTCCGGGCATCGACCCGACTTTTTCGGTGCGTGCTTTGCCGTCGATGACAAAGACCGGATAAATAAGATCGTCGGTCGACAGCCGGTTTTCGCGCATCAGGCGGCGTGAGAACTCATGGCGGCGGTTGCGCCGCATCCGGCGCTGAGGGAAGCTGCTTAGTATCTTCATCGTCGTTGATAAGTGTCTGAAACACGGCGGGTTATTTTTTTGCTGCCCGCATTGGAACTCAACAGCGTAATCATAGTCTTAAAACACAGATGGTGACGAACCGTCTCCCGCTTCTCCTCCCTGAGCGGGCGCCTTAATCATATTAAGGCTTCGCCCCCGGTTTTACTCCCCTTTAACCGGGGGCCTTTTATTTCATGCTGTCGCCAAGCCAGCGCTGGATTTGTTTGGCCGCATCCGCAACGCCGAGTTTGCGCGTGCTCGAAAAGAGTTGCACGCTGCAGTTCGAGTACTGCGCGCGAAGCGCGGTATCGACGTCGCGCAGTGTCGAACCTGCGCTTTGCGCTCCCAGCTTGTCCGACTTGCTCAGCAGTACATGGATAGGCACGCCGGTGGGCGTCAGCCACGCCAGGAGTTGCTGGTCGAGGGGCGTCAGCGGGTGTCGGCTGTCCATCACAACGATCACGCCGCGTAGCGACGAGCGCGATTGAAGGTAGCCACCAACGAGTTCATGCCAATGTGCGCGCGCAGGGGGCGGTACTGCGGCGTAACCATAGCCGGGGAGGTCCACAAGATACCGATCGGGGCCGACGCGAAAAAAGTTGATGTGCTGCGTCCTGCCCGGCGTCTTGCTTACGAACGCCATGCGCTTGCGTTGTGCGAGCGCATTGATCGCACTCGACTTACCGGCGTTCGAGCGTCCCGCAAAGGCCACTTCCGCACCATGCGGCGGCAGCAGGTCACGGGCGTGCGCGACCGTAGTGACGAACTCGATATTGCGTAACGTCGACATACATGTCCAATCTGGCCTCTCGAGGACCTTTTCGATAGAATACGGCCTTTTCGTAAGTCCGCAAGGCCGCAGGAGTCCCTAATGAAATTGAGTAGCGCGCTGTTCGGCATCGTCTGCGCGGCGTATGTTTTGCCCGGCGTTAGCGCGGAGCCCGCGAGCGTTGCGGACGCGAGTCAGGGCCAGTCGATTGCCACCAAGGTGTGCGCCGCGTGCCACGCGGCGGACGGCAACAGCGCAAGTCCCGCGAATCCTGTGCTCGCGGGCCAGCATGCTGACTATGTAGCGAAGCAGCTCGCTGACTACAAGAGCAACACAGAACGAAAAAATCCAGTGATGCAGGCTATGGCTGCGCCGCTGTCGCCGCAGGACATGAAAAACCTGGGCGCTTATTTCGAGACGCAGAAAACGAAGCCCCGTGCCGGTAAGGATCCCGCGTTAGTTAAAGCGGGCCAGCAGATCTACCGTGGCGGCATCATGGCTAAGAGTGTTGCGCCGTGCGCTTCATGTCACGGGCCGGCCGGGGCGGGCATTCCCGCGCAGTTCCCGCATGTCGCGGGCCAATACGCGGAATACACGAGTGCGCAGTTGCAGGCCTTTCGCGCCGGCGACCGCGCCAACGATGCGAATAGAATGATGCGCACGATTGCGGCAAGGCTATCGGATCAGGAAATCAAGGCGGTCTCGGAGTACATGGCGGGATTGCGCTAGTCAAGCTCCGCGAAACAATCGCGGGCTGCAATTAGTGTTTCTTCAATGTCCGCTGTTGTATGCGCTGACGACACAAACCCTGCCTCGAACGCGGAAGGCGCAAAGTAAATGCCGCGCGCCAGCATGCCGTGAAAGAAGCGGTTGAAAGCCTGCACGTCGCATTGCATGACTTCGTCGTAGCTCGTCGGCGGCTCGCCACGAAAGTACATGCCGAACATGCCGCCGACCGCTTGAGCAGAAAAGGCGATGCCGCATCTGCGTGCGGCCGATGCAAGGCCGTCGGTTAGTTTGCGCGTGACGTCGTGTAGGCGTTCGAAGAAGCCCGGCGCATCGATAGCATCGAGTGTTGCCAGACCTGCGGCAACGGCAACCGGATTACCGGACAGCGTGCCCGCTTGATACACCGGTCCGAGCGGCGCGATTTTCGCCATGACGTCGCGGCGACCGCCGAATGCGCCCAGCGGCATGCCGCCACCAATGACTTTCCCGAGCGTGATGAGATCTCCGGTGATGCTGAAGAGCCCCTGTGCCCCGCGCGCCCCGACTCTGAAACCAGTCATGACCTCGTCGCATATGAGTAGCGCGCTATGCTGCGTGCATAGCGCGCGTAGTCGCTCCAGAAATCCCGCGCGCGGCGAAACTAGGTTCATATTTCCGGCCACCGGCTCGACGATGACGCCGGCTATAGCGTTGCCATCGCGCGCGAACGCCGCTTCGAGCGCATCTGTGTTGTTATAGGGAAGCACGAGTGTGTGTGCCGCGGTGTCACGAGGCACGCCGGCGGAGCTTGGATTGCCAAGCGTGAGAGCGCCTGATCCGGCCTTCACGAGTAATGCATCCGCGTGGCCGTGATAGCACCCTTCAAACTTTATGATCAAGTCGCGACCGGTGTACCCGCGTGCGAGACGGATTGCGCTCATCGTCGCTTCGGTACCTGAGCTTACCAGCCGTACTTGCTCCAGTCCGGGCACACGCGCGCACAGGACATCAGCTAACTTGACCTCCGCGGCAGTCGGCGCGCCGAAACTAAGGCCGCGCGCAGCCACGTCTTGCACTGCCTTTACGACAGCAGGATGACTGTGCCCGAGAATCAACGGTCCCCACGAGCCTACGTAATCAATGTACGACTTGCCATCCGCATCCCAGATACGCGCGCCGCTGCCCCGGCTGATAAACGGCGGCGTGCCGCCAACCGCGCGAAACGCACGCACCGGCGAATTGACGCCGCCCGGAATAACGCGCTGCGCTGCCTGGAACAATTCGTCGTTGCGGGAGCTCATGCGTTAGCTTGCGTGAAGAGCTCGCAAAATTCGCGCGCTGCAGTCTTCACATCGGACGCCGAAAAGAGCGCCGAGATCACTGCTAAAGCATCAGCGCCTGCGTGAATGAGTTGGCCTGCGTTGTCCAGCGTGATACCGCCGATCGCAGCAACCGGAATGCCGATATTGCGTGCGCTCGTGAGTAGCGCAACGGGTGCACGTACGGCATTTGGTTTAACGGAAGAAGCGAAGAAACTGCCGAATGCAATGTAATCGGCGCCTTCCGCAGCAGCGCATCGCGCACGCGCGAGATCGCTGTAACACGAGGCGCCGATAATTTTGTTGTCGCCCAGCCGTGCGCGCGCCGCGGAAACCGCCGCATCGTCCGCGCCCACGTGCACACCGTGCGCGTCGATTTCACAAGCAAGCTCGACATCGTCATTGATGATGAGTGTCGCACCGGCGTCGGCGCAAAGTTGCCGCAGCACTGCCGCCTGCTCACGTCGGAGATTCCGATCGGCCGCTTTGTTTCGATACTGCAAAAGACGCGCGCCGCCCGCCAACACCTGACGCACCTTTGACCTGAGCAACGCTGTGTCCGCTAAGTCGGGCGTGACTGCGTAAAGTCCTTTAACCCGGCTCATTCGCAGGTTCGTCCTCACGCGCCCAGAACAGGCGGTCCGGTATGTGCTGGCCCATGCCGGGACGAAACCCTGCTTTCAGCGTCTGCCACGTGTACTCCTGCGCATCCTTGACAGCGTCGCTTACACTGAGCCCGTTCGCAACCGTTGCTGCAATCGCAGATGCAAGCGTGCAGCCGGAGCCGTGATAGCTGCCGGGCAAGCGCTCCCAGCTGTCCGTGCGAACGACGCCCTCCTGGCCGTACAGCGTATTGACTACTTCCGGTGTATTCTCATGCGTGCCCGTGATCAGCACATACTCGCAGCCCAGCGCGAGTAAGCGCCGCGCGCATTCAGCGAGATCGAGATCGTCTTCCCCGTCTTCCTGCACCAGACGCCGGGCTTCGATGCTGTTAGGCGTGATGATTGTGGTCTGCGGTATCAGCAATTCACGCAGCGCGGAAATCATTTCATCCGTCACCAGTTCGTCACCGCGACCCGAGGCAAGGATCGGGTCGAGAATCAGCGGTATCTCCGGATAATCCGAGACCACTTCGGCAATCGCGGCGATATTCTCGGTGCTGCCGAGTAGACCGATCTTGAACGCGGTGACGGGCATGTCTTCGAGTACGCACCGCGCCTGATCGGCAACCCATTCTGCATCGAGCGCCATAATTTCTTCGACGCCCATCGTGTCCTGAATGGTGACGGCAGTGACAACAGATAGCGGATGACAACCCATGCTCGCGAGTGTGAGCACATCGGCCTGCAACCCTGCTCCCCCGCTCGGGTCAGTCGCGGCAAAGGCAAGCGCGATCGGGGGAAGAGCGGACGACGCGGGTGTTTCCATACTACCGACGCGATTTATTGTTCAAATGGAAGGCGTATCGCTAAAATGAATATTTTAACCTGATTCGCAAGCGTTCATGACGACGACCGACGTTAACGTATTCAAAACATACATGTGCCTTATCTGCGGTTTCATCTACGATGAGGCTGCGGGATTGCCGGACGAAAATATCGCACCCGGCACGCGCTGGGAGGACGTACCGATGAATTGGACGTGTCCCGAATGCGGCGCGCGCAAGGAGGACTTTGAGATGGTGCAGGTGTGAGAGTTTTGCATACGATGCTGCGCGTCGGCGATCTCGATCGCGCAATCGGCTTCTATACCCAAGTGCTCGGCATGCGGCTTCTGCGCCGCAGCGATTATCCCGACGGCCGCTTCACTAACGTATTCGTAGGTTATGACGATGAAACGAAGTCGGCCGTCATCGAGCTCACGCACAACTGGGACACGCGGTCATATGATCTCGGCGGCGGCTTCGGTCATGTCGCAATCGAAGTCGACGACGCATACAAGGCGTGTGAAAACATCAAGCAGCGCGGCGGCAAAGTCGTGCGTGAAGCCGGCCCCATGAAGCACGGCACGACGGTGATCGCTTTCGTCGAGGACCCGGACGGTTACAAACTGGAGCTCGTTCAGCGTAAATCGGCGTGAGCCGCGTCTGGCGCAGACTGTGCGCCCGCAACACCATCTGCCAACGCGACGAATTGCGCAACTGAAAGTTCCTGCGCTCGCGCGGTCGGCGCAATACGGACCTTCTCGAAGTCCTCATCGCTCACCAAGTTGGCGAGCGAGTTTCGCAGCGTCTTGCGGCGCTGAGAAAAGGCTGCCGCAACAACGCGGGAAAATGCGCGCTCGTCGCGTGCGCGCAGGGCCGGTGCGGATCGCGGCAGTAAACGCACGACCGCAGAATCGACTTGCGGCGCAGGATCGAAAGCTGCTGCGGAAATGTCGAGCAGTTTTTCCATCTCGAATCGATACTGCAGCATCACTGTCAACCGCCCGTAATCGCTATCGCCCGGTGCGGCGACCATGCGCGCGACGACTTCTCTCTGCAGCATGACATGGATGTCGCGAATACAGGCGATAAATTCAATGAGACGAAACAGCAGCGGTGATGAGATGTTGTAGGGTAGATTTCCGACGACGCGAAGCCCGTTCCCCAGCATAGAGAAGTCAAACGCAAGAACATCCGTGACGTACAGGTCGAGACGGCCGCCGAAGTCGTGTTGCAGTCGCGACGCGAGATCACGGTCGATCTCAATTGCGCGCAGCTCGTTTACTCGAGCCAGCAGCGGACGCGTCAGTGCGCCGAGTCCGGGACCGATCTCTACGAGATTGTCGCCTTGCTGCGGTGAGATTGCGTCGACGATGGCAGCGATGGCCCATTCGTCGACCAGGAAATTCTGGCCGAATCTTTTCCGCGGACGGTGCTTCACGCGGGCGATGCTTTGGTGTGACTAGACGTCACGCCGTTGCCAGTCAGGCGCGGCCACGTGCGAGCATTGCTGCGAGCTCGATTGCGGTGCGCAAACTGCCGGCGTCTGCGGTGCCTTTACCTGCGAGGTCGAGCGCCGTCCCGTGATCTACGGATGTGCGCACAATAGGCAGGCCGAGGGTCACATTGACGCCGCTGCCGAAGCTGGCGTATTTCAATACCGGCAGGCCTTGGTCATGGTACATCGCAAGTACGCAATCAAAGTTCTTCAGCCGGTCAGGATTGAACAATGTGTCAGCGGGCAATGGGCCGGTCAAATTGAGCCCTTGTGTCCGCATGTGCTCGAGCGACGGAATGATCGTGTCCAGTTCTTCGCGTCCCAAGTGCCCCGACTCACCCGCATGAGGATTCAATCCGGCCACTGCAATGCGCGGCTTTGCAATGCCGAAACGAGCCTTAAGGTCGCGATCGAGCACAGCTAATGTCTGGTCCAGACTTGAACGCGTAATGTGTCGTGCGATGTCTTTTACGGCAACATGAGTGGTCGCCAGCGCGACGCGCAATCCGCCGCCCACCAGCATCATGACGACGTGCGCGGTGTTGGTTCGTGCGGCCAGGAATTCGGTGTGGCCGGTAAACGGAATGCCGGCATCGTTGATGACCCCTTTGTGTACGGGCGCGGTCACCATGGCATCGAAAATACCGTTCATACAGCCGTCGGTCGCGACTTCAAGCGTACGCAGTACATATGAAGCGTTGGCAGCGTCGAGATGTCCAGCGACAGTGTCGTTGACGAGCGGGACGTGCAACACTCGCAGCGAGCCCGGCGCCAATTGAGCCTCGGCGGCGGGCGTGAAGGGCACACTCTGCCATGGCAGCCCCAGCTCACGCGCGCGGCGCTCGAGCAGGCTCGCATCTGCAATCACTACCAAGCGCTCGACGGGCGGCTGCTGAGCAAGCATCACACACAAGTCCGGGCCGATGCCGGCCGGCTCGCCCGGCGTGAGCGCGATTATCGGCGATCTGGAATCTGCTTTAGCAGTGATGGTAGTCCCCCGCGTGATGGCTGAGCCGCCGCTGCTACAGTACGACAGTTCGGGCGCGGGCGCTTACCGACAACTATCTTTCTTCGAGTCGGTAATCCACGAAAGCCTTGTCGCGTAACTGGCGCAGCCACTCCTGATACGCTTCTTCGGACTTCTGTGCGCGCAGGGACAAGCGCGCCTGCAGTCGTTGCTGTTGCTGCGACATGTCCTGCGTGCGGCGCTCCATCACCTGGATCAAATGCCAGCCGAATGGCGAGCGCACAGGGCCGCTGATCTGGCCGGGCTTGAGCTCATCCATTGCCTTCTCGAACTCGGGAACGGTATCGCCTGGCGACAGCCAGCCCAAGTCACCGCCGCGCGAAGCGCTCGCATCTTCCGATTGCAGACGTGCCAGCTCGGCGAAATCGGCGTTGTTGTCAAGACGCTCCTTCAACTTTACCAGCCGCTCCCTGGCGTCGTTCTCCGAGACCACTTCGCTCGTCTTGATCAGTATGTGCCGGGGGTGAGTCTGCGACACGATGTGCGGGGCGTTCTGACCGCGCCGATCATTCAAGCGCACGATGTGCAAACCGTTGGGGCTGCGCAGCACGCCGCTCACTTCACCGTTCTTGAGGCCCTTGATCGCCTCCGCGAAGATCGCCGGCAGCCTTGCCGGCTCGCGCCACCCCATGGACCCGCCCTGGATCGCATCCGGCGCTTCGGAAAAACTGGCCGCCACCTGGCGAAAGTCTGCGCCGCTGTTGATCTGCGCCAGCGCCTGCTCAGCACGTGCCCGTCGATCGCTGATCTGTTCAGGACTTGCCTGTTCCGGTACGCGGATCAGGATGTGCGATACATTGTATTCCTCCAGCTTGCCTTCCTGCTGCGTCGCGGTCAGCAGGTTATCGACTTCGCTGTCGGCTACGGTGATCTTGTTATCGACTTCCCGCTCGCGTAACCGCGACATCGTAATTTCGTCGCGAATGTCCTCACGAAACTTGGCGAAGCTGACGCCGTCCTTCTCGAGCGTCTCGCGCATTGTTGCAAGCGAAATCTTGTTATCTTCCGCTATGCGGGCGAGGGCCTTATCGAGCTGGCCGTCGTCGACGCGCAAGCCCGTTTCCTTAGCGAACTGAAGCTGCACGTGCGCGTAGATCATACGTTCCAGAACCTGCTTCTGCAGAACGTCAGCGGGCGGCGGAGTGGTGCCCTGTTGACGCAGTTGACCGACGACGACCTTGATGCGGTCGTCGAGGTCGCGGCGGGTAATTACGTCTTCGTTCACGACAGCGACAATACGGTCCAGCAAAACGACGCGGCTGGAGCCGGATTGCTGAGCGGTAGCAGCGCATGCAAAACCGTGCGCACAGGCGACAATTACACCAATACAGAAGGACAACGTTTTCATGCGGGAGCTCGCTGGTTTAGCGCGCCGGGAAAACGACATCTTCGGTTTGTACCGAAGGCGTGACGGGCCGGGAATAGCCGACGATGTTCCGGCGCAATAATTCAAGCGGATTAGAGCCGAGTTTCGAGACTCCGTTCAATTCCAGCTGCACAAAAAAGGAATTGACCGATGCGGTTGCCGTCGTTGCAAAAGTATGGCCGACGACGCGCAACGCCCAGCAGTCGCCGTCATATTCGATACCGCCAAGTCCCTCGAGCAAGCGGCTGTCCGAGGTCGAATAGTTCCATCGCGCGATCGCGGTCAGATGGCGAGTCAGCGGCCATTGGCCGGACACATCAACCTGGCGCAGCGTGTTCGACGGATTCAGCGGATTGACAAATGTCTGTATCGTCTGGCCGAGGGCGGTGGCCTGAGCGCCGGTCGTATAACGGTATGCAACGTTAACGACTTTGCCCGGCTGCGGTTGATAGCGTATGCCCGCATTAAGGCGCTGCGTCTGCGACAAGTCGGTCGTGTATTGCCAGCCGAGGTCGGCAATCCAATTCGGCGCGATCGTCCCGTTCAACGCTGCCAGCAGGTCCGAGTTGTTGCTGCCACGCGGCGCAATGCCCGGCAACGTCACTTCCTGCGCTTTGAAATAATAGCGTTGCGCAACTCCTACGCGCAGCCGCTCGATGCCATTTTCCTGCTGCAAGAATCGCGAAGTGACGCCGAGCGTAACCTGGTTAGCGTCGTTGATGCGGTCGTTGCCGCTGAACTGATTCTCGGTGTAGAGCGTTGCGAAACTGACGTCTTGAAGACTCGAATCGAACACTGGCAGCTGATTCTGCTGCCGCGTCGGAATGTAGACGTAGAAAATTTTCGGCTCGAGAGTCTGTCGCATGCCCAGTCCGGATAGGCTTCCGCTGCGCTCGAAGATGAGGCCGGTCTCCGCCGAAAAGATCGGCACTACCCGGTTGCGATCCGCGATGACTGTGTTGGTCTGATCGAAATCATAATGCGTTACGTGCAGGCCGACCTTGGGTGTCACATACGCGTAAGAAGTCTGCAACGGCAGGCTCATTTGCGGATAAGCATAGGTCCGTTTGCCGTTGATCAACGTGGGATGGGTGAAATCGGCAAAATTCGCCGTCAGCGTCGTGTCTATCACACCGCCAAATGGCTTCACGGCGGTGAACGTTCCCTGCGAACTGTTGTATGGCACGGCGACCGGCGTCAGTGGATCGACCTGCAGCGTCTGCCAGCGTTGTACCACGGCAGATAAGCCGTAGATTCCGTCGGTGCCGAACGAACCGCCCTTCGAGAGCATGCCGGTTCGCGGCAAAAGCACCTGGGACGTCGCAGTGATTTGTGTTGAGAGATCGGTAAAAAAATTATCGTCGGATACTTTTTGGACATTGACGTAGGCGCCCCACCCGTTGCCTAACGACTGAGTGTGCACGAGTGAAAGTGCGCTTCGCGTATCACCGTTCTTGACGCGGTCGTTCGGGAGCACTTCATAATGAATCTCGCCGCGGTACCGCGGCTCGAGATACCGGAACTCGTTTTGCAGCTCTACGCCGCGTTTAGCCATTACCCGTGGCGTAATGGTGGCGTCCCGGTTGGGCGCAATATTCCAGTAATAAGGAAGCGAGAATTCTGTGCCGGAATTTCCGGTGCTGCCAAACGTCGGCGACAAGAATCCGGACTTGCGCTGTCGATCGAGCGAAAAGCTCAAGTAGGGCGTATAGAGTATCGGCACACCAAGGAAATCAATGCGCGCGTTGTGCGCGGTGCCGATCTGCCGCTCTTTATCAATTTCAAAGTCCTTGGCACTTACAAACCAGTCATCCGTGCCGATGTCGCAGGACGTGTAGTTGCCCGAGCGCATCCGATATTTATTCGGGCCTTCGAACACCAGCTGCTCACCCTCGCCACGCCCGTTAGTCGCATTGAGCCGCACTTTATATTTCGGCTTTTCCATGGCGCCACGCTCGGTGTCGACTTTAAATTCGAGTTCGGTGCCCTCGATGACGTCGCCGCGCTGCTCAAGCAGCACATTGCCGCGCGCGTTCACCTGGTCGGTGGTCTGATCGTAACGCAACCAGTCGGCGTAGACCGCTTTGCCGCGCTTACGCAACCGCACGTTACCCTCTGCCTCAATCTCCTTTTCCTGATGTCCCTGAATGCTGTCCGCATCGACAAAGAGCGGTACCTCGTCTTTGTTGTCAGGGGGGATGCGAAGCAAAAAAGGTTGAGGCTTGATCTGCAATCCGCCGGCGTCAGGCTTCAGACCGATCGCGCCATCATCGGCTGCCGATGCGAGACTGCACGCGCACGACAGCAATAACGGCACTCGGGAAGCACGGAAGACGTTCATTATCAATATTATAAGAAGGGGATGATAAAATCGCACAGTTTATTGAAATAGGCAATGCACGCAGTGGATCGAAAACAACAGTTGCAGACCTGGCTCGAATCATCCATTGATGCATCGCCGATCGTTTTAGAACCCGCCTCCGCGGACGCAAGTTTTCGTCGCTATTTTCGTCTACGTACCGGCGCGGGATCGCTGATTGTGATGGATGCGCCGCCTGACCACGAAGACTGCCGTCCATTCGTTAAGGTCGCCAGCTTGATGGCGGACGCGGGTCTCAATGTCCCGCGCGTTATCGCGATGGATCTCGAAAACGGCTTTCTATTGCTGACCGATCTTGGCTGCGCAAATTATCTGCCCGCACTAAATGCGCAAAGCGCCGATGCACTTTTCAGCGACGCCATCGATGCTTTGCTGCGTTGGCAGCTCGCGAGCAAACCGGGCGTGCTGCCGCCTTATGACCGTGCGTTGCTGACGCGTGAGCTGCGCCTGTTTCCTGACTGGTATTTGAAGCGCCATCACGATGTTGCACTGACGCCTGCGCGCGAGCAGCTCTTAAGTGCGGTCTTCGAATCCATCCTGCAGAACAATCTGGCGCAGACGACTGTTTATGTGCATCGCGACTACATGCCGCGTAATTTGATGGTATGTGAGCCGAATCCGGGTGTGCTTGATTTTCAGGACGCCGTCTACGGACCCATCACCTACGACGTGGCGTCGCTCTTCAAGGACGCGTTCATAAGCTGGGAAGAAGAACGCGTGCTCGATTGGACGGTCCGTTACTGGGAGAAGGCGAAGCATGCGGGGCTGCCGGTCGATGCCGACTTCGGGATCTTCTACCGTGACTTTGAATGGATGGGGCTGCAGCGCCATCTCAAAGTGCTGGGAATTTTCGCGCGGCTCAATTACCGCGACGGCAAGAAAGCCTATCTTGAAGATACCCCGCGATTCGTACGCTATGCGCGAGCTGTGGCAGCACGGTATGCGTCACTGACGCCGCTGCTCAGACTGTTCGACGAGCTTGAAGGCAAAGCCCCGGCGCGCGCCGGTTACACGTTTTGAAAGCGTTCATCCTCGCGGCCGGCCGCGGTGAGCGTATGCGTCCACTAACCGATAATGTGCCAAAGGCGCTGCTTGAGGTCGGCGGCAAACCGCTGATCACCTGGCACATTGAAAAGCTGGCGGCAGCGGGTTTCACGCAGATCGTAATCAATCATGCTTATCTCGGCGCTAAGATCGAGCAGGCGATTGGAACCGGCGCCCGTTTTGGAATCCAAATCTCATATTCGGCTGAGGGCGAGGCGTTGGAGACCGCCGGTGGTATCGCGCATGCGCTGCCCTTGCTCGGTAGCGAAGCATTCGCCGCGGTGAATGCCGATGTCTTCAGCGATTACGATTACGCATTTCTCGCGCGTGCGGTAGGCGAACTGCCGCATGCCCATTGTCTCGCGCATCTAGTACTCGTCGATAACCCTGACCACAATGCCACCGGTGATTTCGCGCTCAACTCCGACACGGTCGTCGACGATGGCGCACGCCTCACATTCAGCGGCATCGCGGCTTATCAGCCGGTGATGTTTGAGGAAATAGCCCGCGGTAGTAAAGCGAAACTCGCTCCATTGCTGCGCCGGCATATTGCTGCTCGCCGTGTGACCGGTGAGCGGTACGCGGGACGCTGGTGCGATGTCGGCACGCCGGCGCGCTTGACCGCACTCAACGCGGAGTTGCGCGGGAACTGAGACGTCTTCGCGGCGCTATAATTACGCATGCCTGAATCTTCCGCCGCATCACGGGCCTCGCCTGTGTTCGCCGAGCGTCGTGCACGCCTCGCGCAACGCATGGGGCGCGGGATTGCAATCATTCCCACTGCCGCTGAGCGAGCGCGCAACCGTGACTCGCACTACCCATATCGTTACGACAGTTATTTCTATTACCTGACGGGTTTCACTGAGCCTGACGCTGTGCTCGTGATCGTCGCGGGAAGCTCTGTCGAACAGATTCTCTTTTGCCGTGACAAAGATACTGAGCGCGAGATCTGGGATGGCTATCGCTACGGGCCTGCAGCAGCTTGCGAACTGTTCCGCTTTAATCGCTGTTACACGGTCGGCGAACTCGATGCACGGTTGCCGGAACTCATTGCAAACCAGCCGCAGATCTGCTGCCACCTCGGGGCAGATGAGCAGTGGGACGCCCGCGTATTGACGTGGGTCAATGCGGTACGTCAGCAGGTGCGCACCGGCGTCAGCGCGCCCGCTGCAATCACCGACGTACATACATTGCTGGATGAGATGCGTCTGACTAAGGATTCGCATGAGTTGGGACTGATGCGGCGTGCCGCTGAAATCTCAACGGGTGCTCATGTGCGGGCGATGCGCGCAACAGCGCCCGGACGCGCCGAGTTTGAGATCGAAGCTGAACTGCTACACGAGTTCCGGCGCGGCGGCGCCCAGGCGCCAGCCTACACGCCGATCGTGGCGGGCGGCGCTAATGCCTGTGTATTACATTATGTTGCGAATAACTCCATTCTTAACGCAGGGGATTTGATCTTGATCGATGCCGGCTGTGAGTTGGACGGCTACGCCTCCGATATCACGCGCACGTTTCCGGTGAGCGGACAATTCACGACACCTCAACGCGAGATCTACGAGCTAGTCCTCGCCGCGCAGTCAGCAGCCATCAGCGAAGTGAAGCCGGGCGCTTCCTGGAATGCACCGCATGACGCGGCAGTGGCCGTTCTTGCGGCAGGCTTCATCGAACTTGGGTTATGCACGGGCACGGTCGAAGAAGTCATCGAATCGGGCGATTACAAAAAGTATTACATGCATCGCACCGGGCATTGGCTAGGACTCGACGTGCACGATGCCGGCGACTACAAGCGCGACGGAGACTGGCGCCGCCTCGAGCCCGGCATGGTGCTGACGGTTGAGCCGGGGTGTTATATACGTCCCGCGGACAGTATTCCTGCGCGCTACGCGAACATTGGGGTGCGCATCGAAGATGATGTTCTCGTTACCGCAACGGGTAATGAAGTGCTTACGCGTGCGGCGCCGAAAACCGTCGATGCCATTCAAACCGTAATGCGTGGCTGAAGCGTACGACATCGTCGTTGCAGGTGGCGGGCTGGTGGGTTGCGCTTTCGCGCTCGCGCTGCGCGGCCGGGAACATAGCGCCGCGCTGCTCGACGCCCGGCGCGGCCAGCATGCGGACGATGATAACCGGGCGATCGCACTGTCGCACGGCAGCCGACTACTCCTGGAACGACTCGGTGTCTGGCAGTCGCTGCCCTCTGTCACTCCGATAACTGAGATACTCGTCTCGCAGCAAGGCGGCTTCGGACGCGCCGAATTGACTGCGGCGGAAGCGCGCGTGCCTGCGCTGGGATATGTCGTGGGCTACACGGCGCTGCAACGGACGCTGATGTCAGCGCTCGCGACATCTGAAGTCGACGTGTTGCGTGAAGCGATCGTAGACAGAGTAAATGGCGGCGCCGATAGTGCGATGGTCTCTCTCCAAGCCGCAGGCCAAACACGGCACATCGTCGCGCGGCTCGTCGTCATTGCCGAGGGCGGGGCGAACCTGGCGTTGAGCAACGTTAAAACGCGCGACTACCGGCAGAGTGCGATCATCTGCAACGTTCGAAGTGAGCGGCCGCACCTGAATCGCGCGTATGAACGCTTCACGCCGGAGGGACCGCTCGCGCTATTGCCGAATGGCAATGAATTGTCGCTGATATGGACGGCAGAACACGGGCACGCGCAAGAACTTGCAACGTTGGACGATGCGGGGTTTTGTGCGCGTCTGCGTTCTACGTTCGGCGCTGCGCTTGGCGGGTTCAGTGCTCCCTATTCGCGGGAAGTATTTCCACTCACATTAAAATATGCGGCGCAACCGGTCGCCTCACGCAGCGTGCTGATCGGCAACGCGGCACAAACTTTGCACCCGGTAGCCGGGCAGGGATTCAATCTCGGTTTGCGCGACGCATGGGAATTGGCGCAAGCGATCGCATCGCAAGGCGATTGCGATCCGGGCAACGCAACGATGTTGAATCACTACTGCTCGCAACGACGTTTCGATCGAACTGCCACCATTTTATTCACGGATTCCCTGATCCGGTTGTTTTCCAAAGACAACCGATTAATGTCGCTCCTGCGCGGATGTGGACTCGCCGCATTAAGTGGTATTCCGCCGATGAAAAATTTCCTGACGCGACGCACTATGTTCAGTGCGCGCGGCTGAACAAAAAAGTTGCAGGCGCCGCTTTTCTTGCTGCGGTGACACGATTACAATGACGCGCTCCCCGGGATTCTCATAAGACGAAAATCAGTCGCATATGCGCGTCGGTCCTTATCAATTGAAAAATGCGCTGGTGGTTGCACCGATGGCCGGCGTTACAGACCGGCCGTTTCGTCAACTCTGCAAACGCATGGGCGCCGGTATGGCGGTGTCCGAAATGGTCGCCAGCAATTCGCTGCTGTGGGGTTCCGAGAAAACGCGCCGGCGCGCCAACCACGAAGGCGAAGTCGATCCCATTTCAGTACAAATCGCCGGCGCCGATCCTGCGATGATGGCAGAGGCGGCACAATACAATGTTGATCAGGGCGCCCAGATCATCGACATAAACATGGGCTGCCC
>Ga0070671_100000234_pt1 | contig 37246 bp, 35 predicted proteins | sample KBSS73metaG_FD_65341 | JGI IMG/M metagenome (GOLD analysis project Ga0070671, IMG submission 65341) | Switchgrass rhizosphere microbial communities from Kellogg Biological Station, Michigan, USA - KBS S7-3 metaG | ecosystem: Host-associated > Plants > Roots > Rhizosphere > Soil ...
TATTCACTGCGAATCCTCCGCTCCGTCGGTCCTAGTTTCACCTTCGCGCCGGCTCCGAGGATCGGCAACAGATTGAACGATACCTGTGCATCGTACTGCTCCTTGGGCAGACTCTGAAAAGAGAGAAGACTAACCGTCTGCTGGTGCATCTCGTCCATCGCTGATCGGCCATGCTCCGAAGCAGGTTCCATCACCGTCGCTGCTATGCTCACCAACTCCATCTGCGAACTTAGTCTTGCCGCGACCATCGCGATCATCACCGCCGCAGGATGCGCCGCCACCACCGCAGGAGTCTTCAAGTCCGCCTCTCGGCTGCCGTGGCTTCTTTCTCCCAGCGCCTCTGTCACCCACGGAGCCATTACCAGTACATCCTTCTCCTGTTCCAGCGCGTACGTCAGGTCCACAATGCTCGCTCCCGCTCGTCGCGCTTCTTGCCAATGACGTTTAGTTATCTCTGCATCGCCAGCAAAGAAAACGAAGTCCATCCGGTCAAAGGACTCAGGTTCGACCCGCTGGATAAAGGCCGGCTCCTCGCCGGCTGTCGTTACCTGCCCCGCAGCCTCTTCCTCGTCGTCGAGCAGGACTACGCTCGAAGCCGCTAGCGACGACTCGGCAAGTTCGTCGCTCAACTCTTTGCCCGCTAGCGACGCCGCACCCACAATTCCAATTCGATAAAGTCTGCTTTCCACCCGCAACCCTCGCCTTCGTCTGCCCGCTCCTACGGCTCTCTAACTCACCGAACTAATACGACGCCTCTTTTGCCCCCACGAGTAAGCTAGCCGAGCCAGCACTCCCGATACTAGGTATCCCAACGCGATGATGATCAGAACATACTCCGAATACAATGCGATCAGTACCCCTATCGCTACAATCACTGCCACAAGTTGGAAGGGATGCCGTTGTCCCAGGCTAATCTCCTTACCGCTCCAGAATCGCCACGTGCTAACCATCAGAAAGCCCGTAAACAAAATTAGACAGAGCCACACAATCGCCAGCCTGGGATCTTCGACGGGCGAGCCGCTCTCAAAATGAACCACAGATGCAATCACTCCCGCTCCGGCAGGAATTGGCATACCGACAAAGTATTTCTTACCCGGACGACCAGGATTTCGCGGCTGAGGATTAACGCTGATATTGAACCGCGCCAGACGGCTCGCGCCGCAGATCAGGTACAAAAAGCAGATAAATATTCCCAGGTGAATAACCCGCTCCCGCATCAGCGGATAACCCGTCTGAGTCAACTGACGAAAGCCCCATAGGTACGCAAGCAGGCTCGGCGCTACGCCAAACGTAATCACATCGGCCAGCGAATCCAACTCTTTGCCGAAGTCACTCGCAGTATTCGTCATCCTGGCGATCATCCCGTCCACGCCGTCGAACAACACCGCGAAACCGATCGCCAACGCAGCGTGATCGAAGAACGCCGGATCACCTGCCGTGCCCTGAATGCTCTGCGTAATCGCGTAGTACCCCGCAGCGATATTTCCCGCGGTGAACAATGACGGCAAGACATACATCCCCCTGCTCGGGCGTCGTCTCGGCCTTCCATCTGCACCTGTTTGCGCCATCTCGGGCGCTCCGGCTGCCATCATGCCACCACGGCTGCCGCCGATACGGCAGTCTGTCCCACAGGCTCCGCAATCTCAGCCAGTACCGAAGATCCACCTCGCACCCGCGAGCCGGTTTTTACCTTCAGATTCGCCGCGGCGGGAAGCAGAACATCTACACGAGAACCGAACTTGATCAGGCCCACGCGCTGTCCGCGCTCCACTCGATCGCCCGCCTTTACGTTGCACACGATCCGTCGCGCCAGCAACCCGGCGATCTGTTTGAAGCTCACCTCGTATTCGCCGGCATCAATCACAATCATCGTCTGCTCGTTGTTCAACACGGACTCGGACTTCATTGCATTCAGAAACAACCCCTTCCGAAACTCAACCAGCTTCACAGTTCCGGCAACGGGTGAGCGGTTCACGTGCACATCAAACACATTCAGAAAGATGCTCAGCCTTAAACGGCTGCCGCTCGTCGTCTCGATCCACTCCGCATCGGTCACCAGTCCATCCGCAGGAGAGACAATCTTCCCTGGACCTGCTGGAATCTGTCGCTCTGGATCACGGAAGAACCACAGGAAGAAAGCCGCCAGCACCAGCGGAAGCGCTATCAGAACAGACGAGTGCGTTAGCAGCCAGACCAGGACTGTAACCGCTGCCAAACCAAGCGCGTAAAAGTATCCATCTCGAACCATAAGTGACTCGATTATACGGCCCAACGCGCACACTAACTCTCGCGCGTCACCGGCCCTGAGTCTCGGCTGTCCGCAGTGCGATTCTCAGCCCTGCGACGCGGACGCTTCCATCCGCCGAATCCGCTCCATCTCATCCTTGAGACTGAGCTTCAGCTTTTTCAACCGCACCTCTTCCAGCTTCTCCGGCTCGGTCAAAAACAGCTTCGAGCGCAGCGTATCCAACCGGCGGTCGTACAAGCTATGTTCCTGCGCCAGCTGTTGCATTGAAGGGTGGAGGGCGGCCTTTGGAAGCTCCGTGAATTTGGCAGTCTGCATGAGACAGATACCTCCCAGCTCAGTCATCGTTCCCAACGCTGGCTCAACAAACTAACACACGCCTGCAAAGCGAAGCAAAGCTAGTTATCCACTATTTTTCCGCAGGTTTTCTGCGTCAGGAAGCCGACTTAGGACCCCGAAAACTGGCCCGCCCCCAACTCCCGCCGCATCAGCATCGCATCATCCACCGGATCGCGATAGTACCCCGTCCGCTTGCCCACCAACTCGAATCCCAGCTTCGCGTAAAGCGCGATCGCAGCTGTATTTGCTGACCTCACCTCAAGCTCCACCTCGGTTGCTCCCTCTCTTCTGCACCAGATAAATACTGCTTCGCACAGCGCCCTCCCCACACCACTCCGCCTCGTCACACCCGCCACAGCCAAGCTCTCCAACTCCGCCTGCGCATTCTCTCCCAACCCAATCACCTTACCCACCGCAAACCCCACCATCTCCCCGGCATGTTCCGCCACAAGAAAACACCGTCGCAAACCCTTACCTACAGCGCCTTCCAGCCCAGTCCGATATTCCTTCTCGCTCCAGTGCGGAGCCTCAACCACGCTGCGTTCCAACTCCAGCACCATCTCCAGATCGTCGAGCGTAGCAGGCCTGATCGTCATCCCCGCCAGGCTCACTTCGCCGCCTTCACGTCGTTCTTAGGTTTCGCAAAGATCTCCGCATCCGTCCGCCGCAGATAGTTCGCGTCCACCGTAGCCACATCATCAAACTCACCCGCCGCGATACGCTCCAGCGCAAACGGCAGTGCGTCTCCCGCAATCGGCTCCCCGACCAGGCGCGGCATCAGCGACTCCAGCGCCTTCGCCACCCCAGCTTCACACACCATCACTGTGCTCACATCCGCTGCCGCGGCCACAACCTCCTCGCTGCTCAGCAGCGCCTCCCTCACACATCGCATCCCCTTATACAAGCCGCAGTAAAACTCCTCGCGCCCGGCATCCAGAACCGCACACACCTGTCCCGAAACGTCACCTGCAGCTGCAGCCAACAACGCCAACCGCGAAACAGCGATGAGCCCTACTCGGCTCGCCTCACTCAAACCCTTCGCCGCGCTCAACCCCACGCGCACTCCCGTAAACGACCCTGGCCCGTGCACGACGACGATCGCGGCCAACTCGTCCAACCTCCACCTCGCGGCCTTCATCATCTCCCGCACCACCGCCACCAGCCGCTCCGACGCGCTCCTCCCGGGCAACGACTCCGCCGCAACAACCCGCGCCTCCCCCTCACCCTCGGCCAGCGCAATCGTCCCGACAGCCCCGCACGTATCAATCGACAGCAGCCGCATCACGCCTCGCCAACAATCGGGGTCCCCGGCGAGCTTGCTCGCTGGGGTGAAACAATCTCCAGCAGCACACCACCTGTGCTCGCCGGATGAACGAAGAAATACCGATGCCCTCCCGCACCCACCCTCACAGCATCGCTCGCCAGCCGTACCCCATCTGACTTTAGCCGTTCAAACATCGCGTCGATCCCATCCACGTGCACCGCAATGTGATGCAGCCCCTCACCCCTCTTCGCTAGAAATCTCCCAATCACCGAGTCCTCCGCCGTCGGCTCCAGCAGCTCAATCCTGCTCTCCCCCACCGGAAGCATCGCTGTCCTCACCTGCTCGTGTTCCACGGTCTCCTCGTGCGTCACCGTCATACCCAGCGCCTCGTAGAACCCCCGCGCAGCTTCAATACTCTTCACCGCCACTCCCAAATGATCCAGCCGAAGCCCGCGAGCCTCTACATGCGCCTGTCTCCGCACACCTCTCGTCGCCTCAGCGCACCTCTGCACCGCCTCCATCAATTCAGTAACACCAACACCTGTCGTCGCCACCGTCTGCACAATAGGAGCAACCCACTCATCACTCGCCGCGCTGAGTCCCTGCATCGCGACAATCTCGGCTACAACACGCTCCGCACCCTCTCGGTCGCTCTTGTTCACCACAAAAACGTCGGCCACCTCCATCACTCCCGCCTTCAGACTCTGTACGTCATCCCCCATACCCGGCACCAGCACCAGCACCGTCACGTCCGCCAGCCGAGCCACATCGACCTCGTCCTGCCCCACCCCCACTGTCTCAATCACGATCGCGTCACGCCCTGAAGCGGCCATCACATCGCATACATCTCCCACCGCGCGTGCCAGCCCCCCCATCGCTCCACGCGACGCCATACTCCGAACGTAAACACCATCGTCTCCCGCAATTCCCTGCATCCGTATACGGTCACCCAGCAGAGCCCCGCCCGTGTAAGGGCTCGACGGATCGACCGCAATCACCCCAACCATCTCTCCACGCCCCCGCAGCCATCGCACCACCTGCTCCACAAGAGTGCTCTTCCCCGCCCCCGGCGGTCCCGTCACACCAATCCGCAGCGCGGCCTCGCGATACGGACTGCACGCCGACACCAATTCCCTCGCGCCAGGCCCATCATCTTCTATAAGAGACACAGCCCTGGCCAGCGCACGCACATCGCCCGCACGCAGCCGTTCTAGCATCCCCCTCATCTGGTCGCGCGTTCCGGAATCCTCTTTCACCACAGCGATAATACCGCTGTGCGTCATACGCCCTTCGGGATTACACATCACCCATTCTTCGGAAGGTAAAACACCACCGTAAAACCGTCATACGCCGTGCACGGTGTATTCATCGTGCAGCGCCCCGTCGTCTGGTAGATCTGCGCGATAGCACCACTCTTCCTGTAGCAGCGCCGAAGGTTAGGAATCCCGGATCCGCCCTTACTCGTCTTGATCGCCACCCAGCGCTTCTGCTGCAGCAGCGCCACCACTTTCTGATCCAGTGCCTTCACCTTCGCCGTCGCAGCCGCGTCCTTCATCTCCTCATCTGCCTCAAAGTCCAGCCGCACAGCCTCGTACGCTCCGGCGTCTTTGATCTCGCACGCGTCTTCCGCGCTCCCCACATCCGGGTGCGACATCCGCCAAACCGCCATTGTCTGGATCTGCTTCAGTTCCGGTGGGTCCCCACTCGCCGCAATCGCTTCACTGCTCCCTATCGCCAGGCCCACGGTGATCATGGCGCACCACGCTACCCACACCCGAGTTATCCTCATCCCGCGATTTTAATCACGGTTTCCGAACTTATAGGGCATTTCCAACCATGAACGCACTCTTTCACCTATAATTCCGGTGCCGTCATATCACCCCAAGGACTCAGCGTGAATCTCTTGCACCGCAGCATCGCCACCGGACTCCTGATCGCCTCCGCCACTCTCGCCCACGCCCAGCTTCAGGGTTCCAAGCCCGACGAGACCCCCGTCAACCACCCTGTCCCCGCCATCCAGGACACTGAGACGCCAGCGCACCGCGACGCACGCATGGCCTGGTGGCGCGAAGCCCGCTTCGGCATGTTCATCCACTGGGGCCTCTACTCCATCCCCGCCGGTGAGTGGCACGGCAAGCGCACCGACCACATCGGCGAGTGGATCATGAACGACCTCTCCATTCCCGTCGCCGATTACAAAGCCTTCGCCAAGGACTTCAATCCCACCGGCTTCTCCGCCCACGACATCGTCGCCCTCGCCAAGTCTGCCGGCATGAAGTACATCGTCATCACCTCCAAACACCACGACGGCTTCGCCATGTTCGACTCCAAGGTCGATCCCTTCAACATCGTCGCCGCCACCCCCTTCAAGCGAGATCCCCTCAAAGAGCTCGCCGAAGAGTGCCGCAAGCAGGGAGTCAAACTCGGCTTCTACTACTCGCAGTCGCAGGACTGGACAGCCCCCGGCGGCGGCGCGGCCGTCCGCGGCGACCACAACAAGGAAACCGGCCACTGGGACAAGGCGCAGGACGGCTCCTTCGACGAATACCTCCACAAAAAGTCCATTCCTCAGATCAAAGAGCTCCTCGAGAACTACAAGGGCTACCCCGTCGTCGTCTGGTTCGACACGCCCGGCAAAGCTATGACTCCCGAGCGCTCCGCCGAGGTCGTCAAGCTCCTCAACAAATACCCCAACCTCATCTGGAACAACCGTCTCGGCGGAACCTACAAGGGCGACACCGAGACCCCCGAGCAGTACATCCCCGCTCAGGGCTACCCCGGCCGCGACTGGGAGTCCTGCATGACCATGAACGACACCTGGGGCTTCAAGTACTACGACACCAACTTCAAGTCCACCGAGGTCCTCCTCCGCAACCTCATCGACATCGCCAGCAAAGGCGGCAACTATCTACTTAACATCGGGCCTGACTCCAAGGGCGTCGTCCCGCAACCCGAAGTAGAACGCCTCCAGCAGATGGGCCAGTGGCTCAAAGTCAACGGCGAAGCCATCTACGGCACCTCCGCAACCATCTTCGACACGCCCACCGGAACCTTCTCCACCACCGAGAAGGGCCGCGACGGCAAGCCCAAATTCATCCCGACCTGGAACTGGCGCTCCACCACCAAAGGCAACAAAGTCTACGTCGAGATCTTCGACTGGACCGGCTCCTTCCACGTCGACAAGATGCCGCGTAAAGTCACCGGAGCTTATCTGCTTGGCGACAAGCTGAAAAAAGGTCTCAAGTTCACGCAGAGCGGTTCCGCAATCGATGTTCAGCTGCCCGCCAAGGCCCTCGACCCCATAGCCACCGTCCTCGTACTCACCACCGCAAGCTAACTCCAAACAGTCAACGCCCGCCCTTGCATTGCTTCATGCTGGGCGGGCTTACCATTCGTAAACTCAAAAACAGGCAAAATCCCCCAGCAAAAACGCTTGTCAAGCCCTGAAATGACATATCTCCCTCATTCCAAAAGAAATATAGAGTGCCGATTAATTACCGTCGGTTCGATATACTGGATACAGAGTCAGAAAAAGCCCCGGCCGATTTCAGCCGGGGTTTTCTTGTTGCTTCATAAACTTTGAAGAATCAATATTTTTGGACATTACCCCTTTGCGATCAATGTTTTGCAATGTGGAAATCGCGCAACATAAACAAAACAAGTAGCTTCAGAATAAGAGGTAGGGGAGGGGAAGGGGCTCATTGCTACGCTGCCCTGTAACGCCCTAGCACCTTCACCATCCGGCAGTGCTCCATCAGCGCAGCCACCGCGGCCTGAGCCTTACTCGGAGTATCGAACCGTACGTCGACATAAAAGAGATACTCCCAAGGACTCCCCGGAACCGGACGCGACTCGATCTTCGTCAGATCGACGCCCGCCCACGCCAGCCGCTGCAGCGCAGCCACCAGAGTTCCCGGCCTGTGCTCGATTGCAAACGCAATGCTCATCTTGTTCGCCGGCTCCGTCTCCTCCATCAACAGAGGATCCTCAAGCCGCCGAACCAAGTGAAATCGCGTGAAGTTCTGTTCGTTGTCCTCAACGCCGCCAACCAGAACATTCGCTCCATAGTGCGTCGCAGCTAGCTCCGGAGCGATGCCCGCAACATCCTTCAGGCCCGCGGTCATCAGGTGTTTCACCGCGCCGGCCGTGTCGTAAAAAGGCATCACCTCAAACTCCGGATGCGAGGCCAGAAACTTGCGGCACTGCGACAGTGCCACCGGATGCGAAATCACGCGCCTAATGTCTTTCAGCGAGACACCTGGCCCGGCAATGAGGTTATGACGGATGCGAAGAAGACTCTCGCGCTCAATTCGAACATCAAGCTCGAACAAGAGATCGTAGTGTTCCGCCACGGAACCATGCAGGCTGTTTTCAATCGGAAGAACCGCGGCATCCACTTCGCCCGAAACAACGCGCGCCATTACCTCCGCCGAAACATTGCACGGAACGATGCGGAGGTCCTTCACTTCGTTGCCCAGCATTGCAAATGTTGCCATGTGGCTGTTTGAGCCGAGTTCTCCCTGGATCGCTATCTTCAAAATGCCTCCGATAAAGCTTCTATTTTATGCACGAATGCAACCTAGCCTTCATCGAAAGCAACTTACAACAGGAAGGACGCGGCTGAGGCCCGGAAACCAACCGGTCCGAAGCATCAGCGCAAATCGAACTCCCTTCTCAGGAGATCTTCAAAATGCTTTGGACGATCACGATCATACTGTTCATTCTCTGGGTCCTTGGATTGGTCAGCAGCTATACCATGGGCGGCTGGATTCATATCCTCTTGGTCCTGGCAATTATCGTACTCATCTTCAACCTGCTGTCCGGTAGGAGAGCACTTTAGCGGGACAGCCTCAGCCCTCCCTAACAACCTAGGAGTTGCAGCATGAACAAAGAAACCATAGAAGGAAAATTCGATCAAGCTTCAGGCGCCGTCAAGCAGAAGGTCGGCGAGACATTTGGCAACCAGAAGCTCGCAAACACCGGCGCAGCAGAGCAGATCAAGGGCGCCGCGAAGGAAACTTGGGGCAAAGCGAAAGATGTTGCCGCCGATCGTCGCGATGATGTTGCAGTGCGAACTGACGCTCAAAAGGAAACTCTCACACAACGTACCGAAAATGCGGCTCATAACCTTCGCGAAGATCTAGTCGAAGGCACTCAGAACGCAAAAAATCGCATCAACGAAAAGTTAGAAGAGATTAGAGAGCGGCACGACAAAGCGTAGTTATCCTCCTGCTCTTTCAGGCCCGCCGCTCGGCGGGCTTTTTCTTTGTTACCGGCGAAGAAGAATATCGGCTGCAACAAACCCAAAGAAAACGACTGAAATCACGCCGTTCAAAGTAAAGAATGCCGCATTCATTCTCCGTAGATCGCCCGGAGAGATGATCAGGTGCTCGTACAAAAGCAATAGCGCAACTACGGCGATTCCCAGCATCGCAATCTTGCCCAGCCCGAATAGCATCACGAGCCAGCACAACATCCCGAGCATGCCAAGATGCATCGCGCGGGAGATCCAAAATGCTGCCTCCAGCCCGAAGGCCTGCGGAATGCTGTTCAATCCCACACTTCGATCATGCTCGAAATCCTGGCACGCATAGAGCACATCGAAGCCACCCACCCACAAAAGGACTGCAAAGGTCAGAACAACAATACGCGGGTCCAGAGAGCCGCGAACCGCGATCCATGCCGCTGACGGTGCAATGCCTAGTGCAAGTCCGAGCACCAGATGCGACCAGCGCGTAACTCGTTTCATGTAGCTGTAGACGAGCACCACCGCAACAGCCACTGGAGCAAGGAACAACGTTAAACGATTCAGCATGGCCGCACCGAAGACGAAAACAGCAATTGAGACCACAACGAAGCCGGCAACAAAGCTGTTAGACAGTGAACCAGCTGGAATCGCGCGCATCGCTGTTCTCGGATTCACCGCATCCAGCTTCGCATCAACCAGCCTGTTGAAGGCCATTGCAGCCGCTCGCGCCGCTACCATGCATACGATGATCCAGCCAAGCACACGCAGTGGAGGCCAAGCTCCAGCAGCAAGAAGAGCTCCAGTCAACGCAAACGGCAGCGCAAAAATAGAATGCTCCCACTTGATCATCTCCAGCGTAACGGCCGTACTCTTCCACAACGAACTCATATCTCCATCCTAAAAGAGTTCGAAATTCGTCATTTCTCCTGCTGTTGGCCGGCGACTTGAAGATTGTTGATCACTTTGAAGACACCCGGAACACCGTTCGCGCGAATGTTGGCGACATCCTTGTCGCCTTGACTGTCGACCATGCCTGACAACGTAACATTGCCATTCACAACCGTAATTCGAATGGGTTTTGCAGGATCAATGGCATATTTGTTCAATTGCGGCGCTCCATAAACAGCACGCGCAATCGCTTGACGGATGCGATCGTCCATAGGAGAAACCGGAGCAACCTCGATGTTGTCCACCACGTCCTTCACACCCGGATAGTTGGAGACAAGGCTGACCGCAGAGTCTTTATCTGTCGGCCCGTAAGCGACACCGCCGAGTGTTACAACCCCATTTTGCACGCCGATCGTAAAGGCGTTGAACGCTATGGTTCCATAGCCTACGCGGTCATAAGCTAGCTTCTCGGACAGCTTATTTCGCAGCGTCACATCCTCAACGGTCGGACCAGCCACTTCAATCAAATTCTGCACGCCCTTGACGTTTTTGCGATGATGCGCCTTATTGTCCGCGTCTTCTTTTTCGGCATAAAGACCTACAGCTCCGGTTAGAGTAACGACGCCATTTTGTACCGCGACCTTAACGTTCTTAAACTTCTGATTATCGAGAGCCTTGGTCACGTCTGCCTGAATCTGTGCATCCGGAGAACCGTCCGCCTGAGCAACGCCTGGCCTTCCCATCACAGTAAAAACGGCTCCCAACACCAAGACTGCAGCCGCTCCGCTTTTTCCTCCCAGCATGAACTTCCTCCAAAGACACCGCTCTGATATCCGCCGATCCTCAGTCATGCTTTGAGGATACGATGCACATTTCTGGTGCTACGTCGCACTAGCGATACCGTCTCCGCAACTTATATACGATGCTGAACACGCCATTTTCATCGCGGGTCACCACGATGGACGAATTGTGTGTCAAATCGTACTGCACCTGAATGAGTTGCTGTGCGGTGGAATTGACGTTGGTTGCGAAGGTCGCTGTGACCTGTTTAGAGATCTGTTCCTGGATCGTAATTCGCGCCGAGGAGTTACCCAGTGTCCCAACAAACGCTGGATCGATCTTCACGCTTCCCACACCGAACAGCTTTTCGACACGAGTACTAACGGTCGCATTTAAAGCTCCGCCCAGCAGCGCGCTCGTAGTTGGATCAGTTCCCGCCTGCACCTGCCGCTCCTGGTATATCTGCGCTTCTTCCTGCGTCCTCCCAAGCGCTAGCAATGCAAACACATCAGCTTCGCTAAGTGGGGGCTCGGAGCGATACGTCGGCTTCAGGTTGCTGGCCGTACCGTGAAGTCCGACCGTGACCTCGTAGTTTTCAACCTGCGCCGTAGCATCGATGTCGATGGTAGGATCGATGCGGACTGGGTTGGTGAAATAAATGTCTCCGCGCTGCAGTTGATACTTCGTATTCGCAAAGGTTGCGCTGCCGTCAGTAATCTGTACACGCCCGAGAATCGAAGGCGCAGCGACCGTACCTCGAATGCTGAGGTCGACTGACCCAGCGAGTTTCGCATAGGAGTTTTGAAAATCGAGTTGTGGCGAACTTGTAACGCGAACGTCCAGACGAACTTTGTTTGACGGCGCATTTGGGTCTGGTGGAGTGCTTATCGAACTTCCCATGCCAGCAAATGCAGCAAAATCGACGTCCTGTCCGACGCCAAATCGGGTGATCAAAATGTTGCCGCTGAGTAGCGTCCCCGAAGCAGTTCCCTGCAACTTTATGCCCGCGGTCGCCGTTGCGCTCAGACCATACATTCGGACACGGATGGCATCGCCAGTTGCCGTAAGGTCAGCATAGAAGCCATTTCGGAAACGGAGTGAGCCTCCCAGCTTCAGATCGCCGCCACCAGTCTTCCCGCTCACATTTTGCACTTGGAGACGATCTTCAGTGAAGACGAGGGTTCCGTTCATATCACTCAAGCCATTAGGAACTCCATCGAGCGCCATATTTACATGATCGAGTTGCACTTTGCCGCCGAGCTTCGGGTCCTTTACTGGCCCGTTTGCGGCAACCGTAAATTCGACCTTGCCGCTCGAGATGATGTCTGGATCGAGATTGTGTAGCAACGTCATGCTCACGCTTCCTGTTCCCTTTACATCAAGCTGACCGCCTCTCGGGTCTGTCCCGCCAAATAGCTGTGCAGTGCCTGAAAAGCGTGCATCTGTGTCCGGGCCGGTGATGTGAAGCTGTTCAAGCGTTGCCAAACCGTCACGGAGGCTCACGCGCAACGGCTCCGATGTCTTCAGTTCAATCCCCTGGAACTTTACGTCGACATTGTCCAACTCGGCCGAGCCACTCAGTTGCTTTGGCGTCTTCAAAGGACCGCTTATCGTCGCTGTGCCGCTTATCGACGATTGCGCCTTGACCGTGCCCGAACCGAACATGCTCAGCGGTCGGTTTATATCAAATTCCGCCACGGTCAGCTTTGCCTGCGTCTTGTAGTTATCAACAAGCTGTGTCTGACCTTGCAGATTCAACTTTGCCCCCAGGATAGTGGAATTCGCCGTAAAGAACATTGTCCCGCCCTGACTGTGCGCTTCGGCTGTGGCCTCGCCCATCGGCTGGCCGGCATAGATCACGTTCGTGAGTTGCAAATTGGCTTTTAAGCCTGGCTCCGTCAGAGTTCCGTCTGCATCGGCGATCACTGTCAATCTGCCGTCAGCGTTCATACCTGCCTTTTTCACCGTCTCGAACTTTGCCAGAGCAAGATCGCGCCCCTCGATGTGTCCATCCAGGTGCTTGGTTCCGAGATCGTAACCCCCTCGCCCGGCAACCTGCATGCCATGGAGCTTGATAAGGGCATGGGTTACTTCGATGCCCTTACCGTGCGCTGTTATATCGGCAGCGACTGACTCATAAGGTTCCCCATAAGCAGCACCGTTCGTCAGCAGTAGATGACCTCCACCACTCAGGTTCGCAATTGTGCCCGTAACATGGGCATTTGCCACAATCGTTCCGGTGACAGGAATGATCTGGCGCTGTCCCGCGATCTCGAGGAGGTCCTGCAGTTGAGCGTCGCCAAGTTGAAGCTGGGCGTCGACAGCCGTGCCGTCATCCCACACATATGTGGCTACGCCTCGGCGGGAGACCTCGCGCCTTGGCCGCACGGTTCCGGACGCATTCAAAACTGCAGTACCGCGATGGATCGTCGAACTAGCTACCGCCACACCTGTGCTCGGCGAATATTCTGCGTCAGCAAGCAGTGAGTCGATCAACGCGTCGGTCGAGCCCATCGCAAACTCGAGGTTAGCCGCCTGAAGATGTCCCTTGACATCTAGGTTGCGAGCGGCACCGTGAGCCATTCCAACGAAATGAAGCGCGCCATGTAGTTTCACGGGAACTGCAGCCGCGCCTTTCTTCCCATCGCCCTCGAGCCCGAGAGTCGTCAGCAACTGGTCATATTCAGCGAGGTCGCGCACCGTAAGGTCTACATGCAGCGCCGTAAGAGGATCGCCCAGATTGACGCCGAGGATGCCGGAAGCCTGCAACGTCGAATTGAGCGTCTGTGCGGTCAACTGCTGAATCCGCACCGTCTCGTCCCTGCCGGTGTAGTGTGCCAGAACATGGCCTGTGACTGGGGTGTTGGAAGGAGCGCCCTTGCGTCGCACGCCGGTCGGCGACAACGAAAGGTCGCCATCTACTTCAACAGTGTCGGCGACGTCTCTCCCGGCGCCTCCCCACTGCACCTTCACCGGCCCGCTCACGGCTGTATCGAATCCTAGATCGCCGTAGTGCTCCGCCGTGATGTCCATGATCGTTCGCAAAGGAACTTTAGTCAGCTTGGCGTCAATGAAGGCACGTGAAAACTTCGTTACAGGCACCTTTGCAACCGGTGGCTTCGCGTTCAACGACTTCGCCGTCGTGTTTGCCGTAGAAGCAGTTGCTTTGACAGTAGGGGAGGCGGCGGGTGAATCTGCGGGAACCTCACCAAGCCAGTCCAGTAAATGCAGATCGCCGGTTATCGCCCCTCCGCCTGGAAGGTTAGCCAACATCTCTGTCAGAGAGAGCTCAATTGGTGTCACGCGAATCTTCGCTGAGCCGTTGACATCTCGGACCGCTACATATTCGTCGCGATAGCCGGCTTCGCGAATCTTCGCAGATCCCACGACGAGAAATGCCACGGGGCAGGTTGGATCGAGCACAGTAGGAGCCTTTGCTGATTCCTTGCCGCGAGCCTTTGGCCGAAGTCGTTGCCAGAAAGGAGGACGCTTCTCCGCAGGCGGAGTTGTCTCCTGGCAGTTGCGCGCGGCGAGATCTAGATCTACTGCTCCGGACTTCAAAGTGTCGACGCCGGTCATCACTGCAATCTGATTCAAATCCAGCGAGCCTGTCGCCTTGGCAGTCCACTCAGGCTTTGCAAAGTGCTTCACCGATCCACTCAGCTCCATGCGAGAGGTTTTGCCTGTCTCTAGATTCAGCTGGTTCAATTGGGCCTCGTCCCTGCCAAGCTGCGCCTCCAGGTGCAAAGTGGATTGTGCCTCGGGTTCATTCTTGAGGCGGGTTCGCAGATCCTTCAGGTCGATGCTCGCTGTATAACGATCCGTATGAAAGACGTAATAAATTCTGGCATCCAGATCGTGCGCAGCAAGATCGAATGGAACCGCGCGGTTGTTGATTAAAGCGACTCCATTTACAACTTCAACTCGACGCGCACGCAAATCTAGAAGGGTATCCGTAACAGGTGTCGCGCTGGTCCGCGGATGTTTCGGCACGGGTTGGTTCGTACGACCATCTTTATCAATGATCAGATGGACCTGCGGATGCTCTACACGGAGATAGTTCAGCGCGACATGAGAGGCAATTCCCTTGCCTGCAACCCGTGAGAAGAAATTGAGAATCTTGACCCGAAGAAAGACCTTTTCGGCGGACAGATACGGAGCTTCGCCTGGCCCTTCAAGCCCGTGAATTACCAACCCATCCGCTTCCACGGCGAGATGCCACAAGTCGAAGCTAATTCGCTGTAACTCGACGCGGCCTCCTGTGGCATCCCCCAACACCTGGACGAGTTGAGAGTTCACCCGACGTTCGAAATCCTGCGTCGTCGTGTACCATGCAAATGCTCCGAACAATACTACGAGGAGGAGCAGTATGCCCCCGAGGGTCCAAAGCATTCCGCGTGTGATACGTGAAGCGATGGAGCGCTTGGCCTTTGCCAGTTTCTGCTCGATCTGTCCTTTCGTTGCATCAAGCCTGGCTTCAATATGCCGGCGCTTTTCTTCAATCTGTTCCTGGAACCTCGGCCGGTGCGATTCCGGCGGCGGAGCCTGTGGCGGATTGTTCGGGTCACTCACGGTGCCACCTCGCCCGGCCGCATTACCCACACATTCCCCTGTGCCCGAAGTGACTTAAGCCAGTCACGCAAAAGGTTTCCCACCTGCTGTTGCAGCAAAACCTCTTCTATTCGCGCAGAGACCGTCTCAAGTTTTGGGGGAGTTACCTTTTGCTTCGCATATTCCGGCAGCATCGTCTTTTCGTAGTAATCCTTGATCTCGTCATTAGAGATACGGATTCCTCCCCGGAAGCGCACTTCAATCAGCCGAAGCAGTGACATTCTCTTGCGCCAGCGATCACGGAACTCAGAAACAGTGAAGCCGTTCTCAGCAAGATATTTCGCCCAGCCATCGTCGGTCTCGCAATGGAACTGCTTGCACGCTGGAATATCCTTCCGCAAGGTCTGCAGTTGCCTGTCGAGATCCGTATCGGATATCGCGGTCTCTTCCGGTTCAAGAGCCGCCTGCTGCAGAATCAACGTGCGATCAATGAGGCGTTGCACGGCGCGATCGCGAGAAAACTCCCCACTCGAACCGCGATATGGTTGAATGTTGTCGAATCTGCGCTCTTCGTCGACGTCGCTCTCCAGAATTACGTCGCCATTCACTACAGCAACAACTCCATCGATTACGATTCCCTGTTCCGCTCCTGTTGGTGCTGTTGCGTGGCTGTTCTGTGCGCGATGCGATGGAATCTGGTTCGCCGGCAGAGACTGCTGTCCGTTGGCAATGGGTGTTATGAGCGCTAACCCAAGGCATCCGTCGATCCATCCCAACGCCGAATTTTGAATGCGAAGTCGCATTGTCAAAAGCTCTGGCCTATGCTGAAGAAGAAGTTGAAGTGATTACCTTGGCCCACATAGGGAGGTTTACCGTTGTAGTCCTGGATCACAGGATAGATGGGCGGATTCAGGTTATAGCTGAAATCAAATCGTATCGGACCCACGGGGGTCCTGTACCGTGCGCCGAGCCCAATCGCGTGGGAGAAGTAGTTAAAGTTACAAGTACCGATCGTCCCGGAGACATCCTTACAGGTGTCCCGATCAGGCTGATGAAAACGCAGGAAGCTCGGAAACATATCGGATGGGTTCTGAAACACATTGCCCATGTCATGAAAGAGGACGAAACTTACGCTGTCGCCAACGTAGGGCAGGGTCGGCGGAGGCATCCGTAATTCAAGAGTATTGACGAACGCTGCTGAGCCACCAACCGGATAGCCCGTCTGGAGATCGCGCGGCCCTGCTGCATTGATACCAAAGCCGCGATGCGAGGTTGCACCACCGGCGTAGAGTCTCTCCGGCAACGGAACAGCGTTGCAAGTCGGATTCGTAGTCAGCAGGTCGCCAACGCACACTTCGCTGCCCGCATTCGGATTTACGCCAGACGGATGTTCATAACCGATCCGGGTATTTCGAGCAAGTGTGTACCTTCGATGGAAGAGTTGATAGTAGGTCGAATTCGTCCCATCCAGTCTCCAGAAGTCGGTCTCTGAACCGAACTTTGAAGACGCCAGAAAAAACTGAAGTGTCGAGTAGGTTCCCTTTATTGCATCCAGAGGATTTGGTTGCCGAGTATCGTGAAACCAGGTGACACCCGGACCGCCAACGCGAACGGGCTGGGACAGCAGCGGAATGAGATCAGGCGCGACGCGCAGACTGTTCGGATCAACCTTCACGCGTCGGAACAGAAACTCGTAGATGAACGTGTCTGTCCTTCGCCACCTCTGAGTTACGCGATAGTCGGCCTGAAGCGTGGACGATGCAAAAGTAGTGATGTTCTGAATGTTGCTGTAGCCGCCCGAAAGTAGAGTAGAGAAGTTCTTCGAACCGAACATATGAGGGTTTTGAAACGTCAGGACGGCGATCTGTTCCAGAAGTCCATATGCTGAATGCAGCGTGATGGAATCCTCGGTCCCACGAAAGTTAATTCGTGATATATCCAGCGATACGCGTGGACTCACGCTGGCTCTACCTTCGGGCGAATAGGTGGCGTTAGAGTTAGTCTGCGTCGTTCCTCCCGGATTTCCTGTCTGGGCCTCAAAGCCAACGCCATAGGTCACATTCCAACGTTTGGCCTCAGTAACCTGGATGAGGACGTTCTTGCGCGGCGCATCTCCTGCCGGATTCTGGACTGCTGTAATCACTTCATTGAACAAGGCCAAGTTGTACAGGTTTCGCTGAGTTTCAAGCAGCGCCGTCTGGTCAAGTGGATCGCCTGGATGTACTAGTATCTGATTCTGGACGACCTTCGGTCGCGTGTTTTCGATTCCGGACAACAGCACACGGTCAATAAAAACTTGCTGTCCTTCGGCTACGGTCAAGGACACATCGGTTCTGGTCGGATCTGCACCTTCCTTATGAAGTTGGAGGTCTACTTTCGCCTGATCGAACCCCCGGCTAAGGTAATACGCCAGCACGGCGTCGCGATCGCCTGAAAGAGTCACGAGCGAAAAAGGCTGCCCTTCCTGTGCGTTCATCAGCGACTTGACGTCATAGAGCCGGCTAGCCGCCACCCCAATGAGTTCCACATTGCCGAACTTCCTCTGCGTCCCTTCCACAATGTTGTAGACGATTGAGATCTGACCTACCTTCATCTGTTTGCCGCCGCCCTGCTCTGTGTCCTTCACCTCAGTGGTAATCTGCGCCTCATCGAAGCCGTTGGCGCGATACAGTGCACGAATAGCAGCTACGTCGCTTGCTACCAATCCGGGGCTGTAGCGACCGCTTCGCAAATAGAGGTCGGCTTTCTTTACTTGTATTCGCTCAAGAAGGAGATCGTCCGAAAAATATTTATTCCCCTTCAGATCTATAGCGACCACCTTGTGTTTGATGCCCCGATCCACCGTAAAGACCACGCGCTCGTCCGATGTGTTCTGACCAATAACTTTCACGTCCACCTTTGCATCGAAATATCCCTGCTGCTTCACGTAGTTGGTGATGTTGTACACGCCCTCGTTCAGCAGGTCGTTGTCGATCGTGCCTTCCTCGAAGATCGGCACCAGAAGATGGAGGCGACTGCGAGATACTTTGACACCTTCAACCAGCACCTTCACCTGAGGCCCTTGGTTTACGCGAAAGTTGTAATTCAACTGTTTCGTTGATTCCATGTAGGTCTGCTTTTGCAGACTTACCGTTGCCTCCAGCCGATCTTTCTTTTGATACTGTTTTCGAAGGCGGGTAAGTGCCGTGCTTGTAGTCTCGCGAGTTACCTTGCTCCCTGGTTTCAGCTTGCCTTTCTTGCGGAATTCTTCCAGAGTCATGCCCAGATCCGGACTTTCGACAACTACATCTCCAATAATCGCGCGTGGACCGAGATCGACGTTATAGACCACATTGATCTGACTGTTCACGTTGTCGAGAGTCGTGCCGACAAAAACCTTCGGCTCGAAGTAGCCCTGCTGCGTCAAAATCTCCTTGATGCCCTCCGTGCCTGTTGGAATCGAAGTGTCGGTATAAGCCATTCCGGCATTCAGCTTCGTTGCGTATGTCAACAGCGAGGTGAGTCGGTCACTCTTTACGCCTACGACAGTTACACGACCAACATAGAACCGAGGCGTACCGCCAAAGATCAGGGTCATTCCCTCTCCCTGCCGAATGCCGCGCACGGTTATGTCGCGATACCGTCCGCTGTCGAAGAGCCGTCGCGTGCTGCTACGTACCTTCTCCGGATCAAGCGGTTCGCCGGCATGCTGAGTGATCTCAGTAGGAAGTGTGTCGGTCTCGTCAAAGCTCACCCCTTCGAACTCGACCCTGTTTACTCTCAGTCCCTTCCACTCCCATATTGAAGTACTAAGACCCGGGCCGGTCGAGATTCCTGGCAGATCCGCAGACCGTCGCCCGGGCGATTGAGTCTGAGCGGGCGCTGGAACAGTCGACGGACGCGTGGGTTGCCCTACAACGGCGGGCACCGGGGCTGGCGCGGAAGATGCGGGCGTTAACGTCGTCGACCCCGACGACGGACTTTGTGCCTCACAGACGCTAGATAGAAACAAAAATAGAAGAGATAGAAAACAGCTGCGCGCTGTGTTCAGGGTGCGTATTGGCGTCACTGTCCTCGGCCACCTCGCCGTCCGACCTCTTCGCCCCTCACCCAAAAAGACACCCGTCCTCTCCTGCGTTTCGCATTGCCGGCTAGGCCGGTCCTACCTTCAACCCGCTCAGAATTCCTCGTGGTTTGTATTGCACCTCGACGGATACCGCAAATCTGCCTGCCTCATTTGGATGCCGATTTCGGCGCATTGCAGCCTTCTATTCGCAGTGCCGCGACGCATTCCCTATACTACGAAAGAGCAGCGTCCTTGGGGCGCTTTAATGCCGAGACCATGCCGCATCCCCCACTCGAGTTCGCCTCCCACATTCCTCCTGCAGAGGAGACTTTCGGCGCTGCTATCGGCGAGCAGGAGAGGTATTCCCGTCAGATCCTCTTTCCGGGAATCGGAGCGCGGGGCCAGCGCGAACTCGCCCGGGCTCATGTCGGCATCGTTGGCTGCGGAGCCACAGGGGCCGCAGCCGCCTCGTTGCTTGCGCGCGCCGGGGTGGGAACCCTTACGCTGATCGATCGTGACTTCGTTGAGCCGTCAAACCTTCAGCGGCAGATTCTGTTCGATGAATCCGACGCGCTTCAGGCCCTTCCCAAAGCCGAAGCTGCGCGCCGGAAGATCGCACAGTTCAACTCGACGATCACCGTTCACGCACAGGTTACGGATTTGGTTCCTGCCAACATTGCTGATCTCCTGGATGACGCCCAGCTAATCCTCGATGCAACAGACAACTTTGAGACCCGCTACCTCATCAACGATTTCGCGGTTCAGCAGGGCAAACCATGGATCTATGCCGCGGCCATTGGGTCCTATGGCGCCACCATGAACATCCTTCCGGTCGCACCGAGTGCCCTTTGGAAACCCACCGCATGCTTGGCATGCCTCTTCCCAAAGCCTCCATCTGGCCCGGTCGAGACTTGCGACACCGCCGGCATTCTCTCCACCGCCGTGAATCTCGCTGCCTCGATCCAGGTGACCGAAGCCCTTAAGCTGCTAATCGGCCAGACTGAACTAATGCGTCGCACGCTCTTCTCCTACGATCTCTGGACGAGCGAACGATCCGAAGTCTCCACTTCCATTCCTCGCCCAGACTGCACTGTTTGCAGCGAACGAAATTTTACTCATCTGACCGGCGAAGGAAGGCCGCATATCACCCTCTGCGGCCGGAACTCCGTGCAGATCCACGAGCATCATCGGCCGATCGACTTTGCAGCCATGTGTGAGCGGCTGACGCCACACGGTCAGGTCCGGTTTAACGAACTCTTGCTTCGCTTCGAGCGTCCGCCTCACACGATGACATTGTTCGCCGACGGGCGCGCCATCATTCAAGGAACGACCGACATGACGGTTGCTCGATCTCTCTATGCGCGATTTATAGGGTCGTGATTCAATGCGGGCGAAGGGCGCGCTGAAGCTTGATTTTTGATGTATGCAAAGCATTTAGCCTCAACATTGAAGTGCCATCCACACAACCTTTCTCAATGCAATTGACTCATACTCGACTGCAGGAAAATTCCTCCCACTTTGCATTAGTCTGAGATGAGGCGAAACGAAGCGTTGCAGAAATCCACACAACCCGGAGTTAAGCCATGGAAATCCAAGGCCTACAAATGACAGAACCGAAAGCCTCCCCAGGCCTTTTCAAACGAAATCCCCCGATCGCTGGTGAAGCAGAGGCGATCGAGCGTGCCAAAGCGGGCGACGCAGAAGCGTTCTCCAAGCTTTACGCATTGCATAAGCGTCGCGTTTATACTCTTTGCCTCCGTATGCTTGGCAACGTCTCCGAAGCCGAGGATATGACTCAGGAGGCATTCCTCCATCTATTCCGCAAGATCGGCAGCTTCCGTGGTGAGAGTGCTTTCTCGACGTGGCTACATCGTCTTACCGTCAATCTCGTCCTGATGCATCTACGCAAGAAGGGCCTCCAGCTTGTCTCGCTCGAAGAAACCATCAATCCTTCAGAAGAAGATTCGCCGAAGCGTGACTTCGGGAGCCGCGACAGTCAGTTGGCCGGGTCAGTTGACCGTGTCGCGTTGGAGCGCGCCGTAGCCTCGCTTCCTCCCGGTTACAGGATGGTCTTCGTGCTTCACGACGTCGAAGGTTTTGAACACAACGAGATCGCCGTCATGCTTGAATGCTCTACCGGTAACAGTAAATCCCAGCTCCACAAAGCCCGCCTCAAGCTGCGGGAGTTGCTCCGTCAACCGGAGCGCACACCAGAAGCCGACTTTAAGGAAGCGGCCATATGACCTCGCAAAACTCCAAACAACCCGATTCTCCTGCTCCACTGTCGTGTGCTGAATTTCAGCAGCAGCTGCCTGACATGTTTGCCGCCGGAGCCGACGGGATCACTGACGATCCCGCCATTCTGGAGCATCTCAAGACCTGCGACAACTGTTCTGCGCTGGTACGCGATCTGCAATACATAGCCGATCAGGCCCGGCAGCTCCTTGAACCTACCCACGAGCCCAGCGATAACGTCTGGAAGAAAATACAGAAGAGTCTGGCGTCGGATCCGACCTACAAACAATAGTTGGCGCATTTGGCTATTGCAATCCCAATTACTTTGTGTGTAGCATTCAACCAGCATGACGAATCACACCCACTCCGCTCGATTTAGCTATTGCTATTGGCGCCAGTCTGCGGCCGGCGGAGCCCTCGCATGCATCTCTGAAAACAGCTAAATCTTCAGAGTCTTCGATCTTCCCTAGCCGCGACCCAAAAGGTCGCGGTTTTTGCTTGGAGTTCAGTACCCTATAACGGAGAGACCAGATGACTTCCAGCCGCTCAGACACTCTGATCAAAGCCGAAACCCCGGTCACGCATGCTGCCCCCGCTCACATCAGGCGAGTCGTGCTTACCGGATTTATGGGCGCAGGCAAATCCACGATCGGCCGCCTGCTCGCCTCGCGCCTTGGATGGGAGTTTCTTGATCTCGATACACACCTTGAAAACCGAACCGGCGCGACCATCCCCGAACTCTTCGCCCGTCACGGCGAAGCGCACTTCCGCCGGCTCGAGTCGACTGCGCTCGCCTCAGCTCTGGGACGCTCGCATACCGTGCTCGCACTTGGCGGCGGAACTCCCGAAGAGATTACGAACCGCCTGCTCATCGAACAGACGCCGGATACGTTTTCCATCTTCCTCGACGCTCCGTTCCCCACCTTGTTTGACCGCTGCATGCTGCAGGAGATCGCACGCCCTGTACTGGCCGATCCGGTCGCAGCCGAGGAACGGTTTGCACGCCGTCGTCCCCTGTACATCCGCATGTCGCGCCTTACGGTAGACACATCCGCCCTCTCCCCAGAGGAGACCGTCGATCACCTGCTGGCAAACCTGAACCACTCTTCGCACTCCCACCGCTAGACAAACACACTCTCGAGGCGCACCCTTTCTGCATCCAACCAACGCATACCAGGAGAGCAGGCACCTCGAGAGTGGATATTGAACTCACCCCCGAACAGCGGAGCGCTCGCGATATCGTTCGCGGGCATATCGTGTTCACCTTCGGCATCGTCCTGCTTCTGCTGCTGGCGTGGCTGCTCGTCAAGGAGGTGCTGATCATTTATGTCAGCGCACTCTTTGCTGTCGTATTGACGCCCGCGGTCACGCGAATTAGGTCCAAGAAGATTCTTGGTCATTATCTTTCGCGTCCTGCCGCTATCATTTTGCTTGTCGTCAGTGTTCTAGTTGTCGTCGGCGCCTTCTTTACCGTCGGCCTTCCTCCGGTATTGCACGACCTCAACGAATTCTCCACAGAACTGCCCACCCGTATACCGCAAATTGTGAATCGCCTCGATCAACTCCCGATCACCAAGCACTTAAACCTCAATGCTGTGGCACAGGAAGCCCAGGGAACTGTGACCTCCACCGCCAGCTACCTCCTCGGCTCGCTTCCGAACTGGATCACCCATCTCTTCGACATCCTTACGGCCGTCTTTCTCTGCATATACTTCATGCTCGAGGGCGAACACGCATATCTCTTCTTTCTTTCGCTGTTCCCTCCCGCCCCACGCCATCGTCTCGACGTCACTCTGCGCCGTGCCGAACACCGGATCAGCAAGTGGCTTGTAGGACAGGGCCTGCTAATGCTAATTCTCGGTGTCTGCTCAACCATCGCCTTCGGCCTTCTGAAGGTCCGCTATTTTCTTCTGCTGGGATTCCTGATGGGGTTATTCAACATCATCCCAATCGCAGGGGGCGTCTTCACCATCGCCCTGGCTGCCATCGTCGCGGCGCTTGATTCCTGGACCAAGATGTTCGCCGTGATTGGCTTCTATCTGGTGTACGTCAACATCGAGAACGCCTTCCTTACTCCGCGCATCATGCGTTCCAGTGTTGACCTCATGGGTCTGACCATCCTTATCGCCCTGCTTTGCGGCACCGCGCTGGCCGGAATCGTCGGCGCTCTGGTCGCCGTACCCACGGCAGTTCTCGTCGCCGTGCTGCTGGATGAGTACGCTGTCCGCAAGGACCATCCCCTCGCTTAACCGCTAACTCTTGCCTTTTCTTATGTGACCGGGAACAGCCAGTCTGTGACCAGTGGTATCCCACGAAAAAAAGTACCGGTATACAATATCGGCTTGTTATTCTTGTGCCAGTGTCCGAACCGAAGTTTGCCCAACCCGCCCGCCGTAATCTCTTGGCCCCCGTCCTCGTCGCCTTTGTAATTCTTGGCATCGCAATAGCTCTTGTGCTGCGATACACACCGCACACGATCGCTGATCTCACGATTCTGCGAACTTCCGTCTATCCGACACACACACTGTATAAAAGTGAATCGATCATTGTCGGCCGGGATCGCACCCAGGATGAGCTATATGTCCTGACTACTCTTCGCATCGAGGACAAGCTCAACCTGCCAATCTTTCTAAAGGACTTCACTGCCACGCTGTTTACCGCAGACGGCGAACAGCTGACCACCAGCGCTGTTGAAAAACAGGACCTTGATAACCTCTACACCACGTTTCCTGCTCTCAAACCGCTGTCGTCTACTCCTCTCCTTCGCGAAACGCTGATTGACCCGGGCCACGTTGCCGAGGGCATGATCCTTCTTCACTTCCCGGTGACCGAAGAGGTCTGGAACCGACGCCGTTCGGCCACACTGCACATCGACCTCTATCACCAGGGTCCGATCTCTATTACCATTCCGGCGAACAACCAAGTCTCTTCGTCTCGCACTCCTACGACCGGAGAGTAATGACCCGCCGCCGCTGGATAGCCGACACCTGGACCGCCACCACCGCTTCCCTCACCGGCGAACAGGCGGAACATCTTGCTCGCGTACTACGCGCGGCGCCGGGGCAGATTTACGACGTGGTTGCGGGCGGCTTTCTTCATCGCGCCGAGATTGTCAGTGTTCTACCCTCTTCCTCCACTCAATCCGCCGAGGTTTTGTTCAACCTTCATGAGGAACTCGAATCGGACTCCGCGCTGCCGCTGCACCTCTTGCTTGCGGTCTTCAAGTTCGACCATATGGAATGGGCGATCGAAAAGGCTACGGAATTGGGCGTCGCGCGAATTACTCCTGTTCTTGCCCGCCGCACGGAGAAGCATCTTGCTCAAGCCGCGAGAAAACGGGCTGAACGATGGCGCCGCATTGCGCTTGAGGCGTCGAAGCAGTCACGCCGGACCACGATTCCTGGCATCTCAGAACCCCTCGCACTCAAGGGAGCGTTGGAACTGGTCGACAGTCCGATGCGCATTCTGTTGTCGGAGACGGAGCAGACCACTAATATCGCTTCTGCCTTGCAGAAGACCAAGCACGCTGATCACGAGAGTGAGTTCACCCACGCCGTGGCGATCGGTCCCGAGGGCGGCTGGACGCCGGAGGAGATGGCGATCTTTACCGAGCACGGATGGCAACATGTGACGCTCGGTCCTCGCATCCTTCGTGCTGAGACCGCGGCGATAGCCGCCATCGCTATACTCTCCTCACATCTCGCGTGAGCTAGCCGCTCAGTTCGGACGTTCGCGTTCCGGCTTGCCGAACCTGGGGTCAAGGGGCTTTCGGCCGGCAAACCCATCCTCTATTGAGTGCCAGAATCCGATCTCCTTCTCACCAAGCTTCCAGCAGAGCAACACCGTTCGACCATCGATGAGGCAGGGGAAATCCAGCAGCCCCTTATCGAGATCCTTTACCTGCACACCGATCGCTTCCATCTCTGCCAGCGCATCTTTGGTGTCCTGCAGGGACTTGTCGCGCTCGGCACGGCGACGGGCCGTGGTGGCAACATCCACGTGTACTCCGCCTGAGAGGAATATTCGCTGGCGTAGTTGATCAAGGGCAACCTCGATCTCCGCAGCCCGTGTACCTGAGTTTTGCGCCTTGCGCACAAGCGTCTCAAGCACGGGCAACAGTGTCTGGGCCTCGTCGAGCGTAAACGTTCTGCTCAAGCCTTAACCTCCAGCATCCGGTCGAGCGCCACCTTCGCCCAGTGCTTCACGTCATCGTCTACTTTGATGCGGTTAACCACATTGCCTTGCACGAGATTCTCAAGCGCCCACGCCAGGTGCTGCGGCGAGATGCGGTACATCGTCGTGCAAAGGCAGCCGGAGTCATCCAGAGTGATGACATGTTTACCCAGCGGAGCACATCTCTTCGCCAGACGGTTGACCAAGTGAATCTCCGTTCCGACGGCAAAGCTCGAGCCTGCTGGCGCCTTTTCAATCACCTCGATGATCCGCTCCGTCGAGCCAATTGCATCGGCCTTCTGGCAGACCTCCCAGCGGCATTCAGGATGCACGATCACCTGCATCTCGGGCCGCTCGCGACGGATACGGTCGACGTGTTCCGGCAGGAAGCGCTGGTGAACCGAGCAGTGGCCCTTCCACAGGATGACCTTCGCGGCCTTGAGGCGTTCGGGCGTAACGCCACCATTGATTTGATAAGGATCCCAGACAACCATCTCGTTGAGAGGAATTCCCATCGCGAAGGCGGTGTTGCGGCCAAGGTGCTGGTCGGGGAGAAAGAGGATCTTTGGCTTGCGCGCAAAGGCCCAATCGAAGGCTCCGCGGGCGTTGGACGAGGTGCAAACCAAACCTCCATGTTCACCGCAGAAGGCTTTGATAGCCGCGGCGGAGTTCATGTAGGTGAGCGGGAGCAGATCATCGGTCAAGCCAGCGCGTTCGAGCGAGTCCCAGCAGTCCTCGACCTGGCCGATCTCGGCCATGTCCGCCATCGAGCAACCGGCGTTCAGGTCGGGCAGGATGACCTGCTGCCAAGGCTTGGCGAGCACATCGGCTGTTTCGGCCATAAAGTGCACGCCGCAGAAGAGCATATACTTCGCATCGGTTTGGGAGGCAATTTTTGACAACTTGTAGCTGTCGCCAGTGTAGTCGGCAAACCGGATGACCTCATCGCGCTGGTAGTGGTGTCCAAGCAGGACGACGTCGGTTCCCAGCGTGGCGCGCGCCGCAGCGATGCGGGCGTCCATGGTGTGGTCCGGCTGTGAGAGGTAGTTATCGAGCGAGCATGACTCGCCAGCAGAATCCATCGCGGACGGCGCCGCGACCTCTTCCATCAATAAACTCAAAGTACTCCGCCTTCAGTCTCACGGAAGCGTCAGGGCCGCATACGCGGCACCGTCATTTGCCTCTGAGACGGGGATGTTGAAAGCATGCACTGCACGGTTGCAGTGGGTTCACTGTTCCGGCTCGACTTTGAGCCATCACCCAACCCACGGGGATGTTGCAACCAAACGTCTACAACCTGTTTCTACTACCTGGCCAAGGCTTTCACCTTAGCTAGTAATTGGACGAAAACGGAACCGGAAAGATACATCTTTTCAACCGGAACGGTTCGTCCCTTACATCATCAATCTTACAACACGATAAAGGGCGTGGACTTACCATTGTTCGCCGGTGCTACTACGCCGTATCATGGAATCAATTATGCCGAGCTTCGGCGATAGCGCCTTCATCTTCATCCTTGCCCTGATCCTCTTCGGTCCGAAGAAGCTGCCTGAGCTTGCCCGTCAACTGGGCAAGCTGATGGGCGAGTTCCGCCGTGCCTCCAACGAGTTCCGCATGCAGATGGACGAGGAGCTGCGGCTGGCGGAGCAGGCAGAGCAACAAAAGAAGATCGCCGCAATGGAGGCTGCTGCGCCCTCCACGCCGGAGATTACGGATGGCTCGGAAAACACGATTGCCACCCCGGCGATCATCGACGATCCCCCGGAGATTCATCCCCACGCACGTGAGATCGAAGAACCGGTGCCGACCGCCCCACTGCCGATTGCAAGCTCTGGAGATTTGAACCTGATGCCTCCTTCCACGGGGCTTCCGGTTGAGAACACTTCGGTCTCGCATGCGTTCGACTCTGTTCCTCATGTTGAAGATCCAGAGCTAGCCTCAAACCATTTGGCTACCGATCGTTCTGAAGGACACACACCGGATGCTCCGGATCACATAGCAAGCGAGGCTCAAGTTCATGGCTGATCTGGTTGATCGCGCTCGTGCCGCAGTAACGGATCGCGCCGAGCTTCCAGGCATGAGCCTGATGGAGCACCTGTCGGAACTCCGCACACGGCTCATACACTCTGTTATCTATCTCCTGATCGGCTTTGCGGTCGCCTACGTCTTCCACGAGAGGCTGTATGGCTTCGTGCAGGCGCCGCTCGACCAGTTGAAGATTCCGCTGAACTTCACCCATCCGACCGACGGCCTGAACCTTTATTTGAAGACCTCACTGGTAGCTGGCGCGATTCTGGCCTCGCCGTTCATCCTTTACCAGATATGGCTTTTCATCTCGCCGGGAATGTATTCGAACGAGAAGAAGTACGTCGTGCCGTTCATGACGACGACGGTTTTGCTCTTTCTCACCGGCGCCTACTTCGGCTACAGGATTCTGCCGGGCATCATCAAGGTTCTGGTGATGGACTTCGGAAAGCAGTTTCATCCGATCCTGACCATTGAGGACTACACCGGTTTTTTTATGGCGGTCATTCTCGGCTTGGGGATATGTTTTGAGCTGCCGATTCTCATCTTCTTCCTCTCCATTCTTGGCATCGTCGACGCGAAATTCCTGCTCAAGCACATTCGCTACGCAATTCTTGTGATCTTTATTATCGCGGCGATTATCTGCCCGCTTCCCGATCCTGTAAGCATGTGCCTGTTCGCCACTCCAATGCTGGCGCTCTACATGATCGGAGTTGGAGTCGCATGGTTCTTCAATCCGAAACGCCGCAAAGAGGCAAAGACAGCGTGAGATTCCCGTATTCTCTTGTGAATCTGGCAGCGGTTGTTTGCGTTTTCCTCGCGGTAAATCCGGCCGTTGCCCAGAAGGCGGCTCCGGGGACCGCGGCAAGCAAATTCAGCGGACAGGCTGCGTATGACCTGACTAAGCAGTTTCTTGCGGCGGCTCCGCATCGCTGGGTCGGATCGCCGGACCATGCGAATGCGGAGGAGTTCATCAAGTCGCATTTCACGGCCGAGGCGACCAAGGGGAACTTCGAGACAGACAGCTTTACGGCTTCAACCCCTGCTGGGATGCTCGGGATGAAGAATTTCATCGTCAAGTATCCGGGCAAGAAAGACGGCATCATCGTCCTCGCAAGCCACTACGAGACTAACTACCCGCTGCGAAATATCAACTTTGTTGGGGCCAACGACGGGGCCGCCACCTCGGCGCTGTTGATTGAGCTGGGCAGCTACCTTCGCGCGCATCCGCCGGAGGGCTACAGCGTCTGGCTGGTCTTCGACGACGGCGAGGAGGCGATCCAGTCGTGGAGCGCTCGTGACTCGTTGTATGGAACGAGACATCTAGCGGCGAAATGGTCGCAGGACGGAACGCTTCAGAAGGTGAAGGCTTTCATCGTCACGGACATGATCGGGGACAAGGACCTGGACATAGACCGAGACGCGAATTCGACTCCGTGGCTTCTTGACCTTCTGGCGCAGGCGGCTAAGAATACCGGGCATTCGGCGAATGTCTTCAAAGACGAGACGGCTGCAGAGGACGACCACCTGCCGTTCAAGCAGCGGGGAGTGCCAGTGCTGGATATGATCGACTTCCACTACGGGCCGCCGACCCCCCAACAGGGCGAGGGCGCGTATCACCACTCCGCGCAGGACACGTTGGACAAGGTAAGCGCGCACTCGCTGCAGATATCTGGAGATCTGCTAGTGGAGATGATTCGGCTAATTAGTCAGCACGGGTGAACCCTCTACGCCGTTTTTGCATAAGTGCTCAATCTAAAATGCTTAGTTTGGTATTCCATATCCGGAATGAGCCAGTAGGGAATGAGCCAATAGATAGAAAAGCCCCGGACTGATCCCGGGCTTTTCTAATTTCTCTATCCAGAGAATCGGCCCTGAGATAATTAATCAGCACCTTGTTTCTCCTTTGGTTGCGTCAAGTTAGCCGAATCCGGACTTGACGGATCTCCACTATTTCGTGCACGGGTGGTTGTGGTCAGGGTGGCCGCCTTTGGCTTTGGCGTCAGCCTCGGACATGTAGGAGCCCTGCTTGGTCTTGCCGTAATACTGGGACCCCGGGCAGTGGTAGACCTTGGAGTCAGAGTTGAACCAGACCGTTCCTGGGCCGCCGCCTGGGGCTTGAGTTATTGTCGCCGAGGAGGCATGCGTGGTCGTTTTCGCGGCTGCGGTCGATGTCGAGGCTGCGGTTGAGGCTGAAGCCGCAGGAGCAGCGCTTACCGTTGCGGGCTTTGCGGGCTTGGGAGGAGTCGCGTCGGCGGTGGATTTTGCGGGTGGAGCACTGGCAGCCGGAGAAGTGGCAGGGGCCAACCATTCCTTGATGCCCTGATGACCACGACAGGCACCGCTCTTGCTCGCTGCGGTGGTGTAGGTGCCGTCTTTGCAGAGGCCGGTAGCACCAGCTGGTGGGGCCGCCTGGGCGAAGGTGACTGGAGCGGTAAAAAGGATCGTGGCGAGAGCCAAGATCGAGAATGACGATTGCAAGGGCTTCATGAGGGTTCCTTTCGCGAAGTGGATCGGTATTTGGGGTCTATATTTCGTCTATGTGACGACACCCGATGCTACGCCGAGGCCCGTGGTCTGTCATGAGTTAGTGAACCTTCGCGGTGACAGGTAGTGGTAAAGTTTTGCGGCTATGAGCCGATATTCCTCCTTTGTGGGATGGCATCTGGAAAACGAGGTGCCTAGGCTGTGGATAACTTGGAGGCAAAAGCAATGCAGACATCAACATTTGGATTGCGCAACCGTACTACGGAGAATTCTCCGGACCCCTGGAACGTCAAGCGGCAAAGTTTCTTCGATGCCCATCGGCTAGGAGAGATTGTGCGTGGGTTGGTGTTCTCATCGGTTCTCTGGGGACTTCTGGCTGTTGGAGTCTATACCGTATACGCGATGGTGCTTGGAGTTCGTTGAGGCCAGGAGAGCGTTAGGACTGGGCTGCGGCCCGGTCCTCATAGTCCGGGCTCAGGCGTATGCGGGTGAGACTTGCATAGGCTCAGAGAGCGGCGAATAGAACGCAGGCACGATAGCATCCTAATGTGACGGCTCATTCAACGCCTGCGAGTTACTGGATCTGGTTTCATGTTTTCGTCTTCGCGCTGATGGCAGTGGAATTCTTCTATATCCGCTGGCAGAGGGCGAAACACCCCGGCGTTGACACGACACATTCGACATCGCTTGCCGCGACCTTTTTGTGGGTTGGGGCGGCGCTGGCTCTTTCGCTGCTTGTGTTGCGAATGATGGGGGGCGACTCCGCCACGCAGTACCTGGCGGGCTACGCGATCGAAGAGGCACTTTCGATAGATAACCTGTTTGTTTTCCTGCTGCTGTTCAAGATGTTCCGCATCGAAACGCCAAACCAGCCGAAGGTGCTCTTCTGGGGCGTGACCGGCGCAATCGTGATGCGGGGCGCCTTCATCGCGGTGGGAATCGGATTGCTGAGGCGGTTTGAGTGGGTCAGCTACATCTTCGCAATGATCTTGTTAATTGCATCGATCCGGCTGGTGCTGCCGGAAGATGAACAGAAAAAGGAAGAAAACCCGAGTTGGCTGCAGTGGATTGCCAATCTGCATCCGGTGAGCCTGCGTCAGGACCGATTTGTCGTGAGAGAGAACGGACGGCGCATGGCAACTGTGTTGCTGCTGACCCTGATGGCGATTGAGGTCACAGACCTGGTGTTTGCCATCGATTCGATTCCGGCCGTCCTGTCAATTACACGGCAGCCGTTCCTGGCCTACACTTCGAACATCATGGCGGTCATGGGGCTGCGTTCGCTGTACTTCCTGCTTGCGCATCTGCTGACGAAGTTGCGGTACCTTCACTATGGGCTGGCAGCAGTGCTGGCGTTTGCCGCGTTGAAGATGCTGGCAGCGCACTGGTACCAGATCAGTCCGATGCTCTCTCTGGGGATCGTGGTGGTGATGCTGGGGATTACTGTGGCGGTATCGCTGCTGGTGAAGGGAAAGCCCGCAGGAAAGACAATCGTCTGATCCCTGCGCGGATCCTTATAAGGAATGCTAGAAACGGTTCAGACTTCTGCACGGCTGGAGGGCTGCGGCTCGAAGGTCAGTTTTTCGTTGCGCATCATGGAGTGGCGAGCGATTGGATCGCGTTTCGGGTAATCGTTGCGGTAATGAGCTCCGCGGCTTTCGTGGCGGGCGAGCGCGGAGGCGACGATGATTGAGGCAACGGCGTGGAGGTTGCGGGCCTCGATGGCGCGGCGGGAGAGGCCGCGGGGCAGGGTGGCGGCAAGCGCTTCGAGTTTGCGTTGCATGGTCTCCAGCCCTTCGGCATCGCGGAGGAGGCCGGCGTATCGCCACATACTGTTGCGGAGGTTTTCGATCCAGCGCTCAGTGTCGGCATCGGGAGTGTTGCCCTCGATAGGTGGCAGGAGGCTCGGTATGGAAATCATGGGGTTGGGCTGACTGGCGGTATCGGCGATCATAGCGTCGGCGGCGAGGGCTCCGAAGACGAGGCCTTCGAGGAGAGAATTTGACGCGAGACGGTTGGCTCCGTGAACACCGGTGCAGGCTGCCTCGCCGGCGGCGTAGAGGCCGGGGACAGTAGTGCGGCCGTGGACGTCGGTGAGGATGCCTCCCATGAGATAGTGCGCGGCGGGACGGACGGGGATAAGGTCGCGGTTGAGCTCGAGGCGGTACTTCGCGAGGAAACGCGAGATGCCGGGGAAGCGTTCGTGGAGGTCTCTGGTTGCTTTGCGCATATCGAGGTAGACGGGGCCATCTATGCCTTCGCGGGTGATTGCACGGGCGACGACGTCGCGAGGAGCGAGTTCGAGCAGCGGATGATAGCGATGCATGAAGCGTTCGCCTTTTGCGTTGACTAGGTACGCGCCTTCGCCTCGAAGGGCTTCGCTCAAGAGGAAGCGCGGTGCCCCGGGCTGCGAAAAGGCGGTGGGGTGGAACTGGTAGAACTCCATGTCGGAGACGGCTGCTCCCGCGCGGTAGGCCATGGCGATGCCGTCACCAGTGGCAACGGCGGGGTTGGTGGTGTCGCTGTAGACCTGACCGGCGCCTCCGCTGGCGAGCAGCGTTGCGCGCGCATGAACGGAGAGGATTCCTCCTTCGCCGTCGAGGAGGGTTGCGCCGATGATGCGACCCTTGTCGGTGAGCAGATCGATTCCGGTGGTCCACTCCATTAGGCGGATGTTGGGGATGGTGCGGACGTGGCGGAGGAGAGAGACGGCGATTTCCTTGCCGGTAGCGTCGCCGTTGGCGTGGAGGATCCGCGAGCGGCTGTGTGCACCTTCGCGGGTAAGCATCAGCTCGCCGTTTTCGCGGTCGAAGTCGGTACCCCAAGCAAGGAGTTCTTCGACCCGCTGCGGGCCCTGTTCGACGAGGACGTGGGCGGCTTCGGGGTTGACGAGCCCGTCCCCGGCGGCGAGAGTGTCCTGGTAGTGAAGGGCTACGTCTTCTTCTCCGCCGATAGCTACTGCGATTCCGCCCTGCGCGTAAGCAGTATTGGATTCGGCGAGTTCTTCTTTGGTGATGACGAGAACAGAGCCTGCACGAGAGAGACGTATCGCTGCGCTGAGTCCGGCGATTCCGGCTCCGATGACGAGAAAGTCAGTGTGCTGTTGAGAGGTCGCGAGACTAGCGGGATCGACGGACGATGTTACCTGCGGCGTAAGGGATGACACTGCGTTTCCTCATCTTCGATGCTACTAGGTGAGACGGTTTGGGCGAAGTGCTTACGGTAGGATGAAGGTATTGTGCCTTCGATTTCACTCAAGACGCCAAGCGCCAGTTATGACATTACGATTGCACCGGGGCTGATCAAAACGCTTCCGGTGCGGTTGAAAAAACTTAGAGGCAGCAAGCCGTTTCGCACATTCATCGTTACTTCGCCTGAGATATGGGGGCTGTGGGGACAGCAGGTTCAGGCTGCGTTCGCAAAGAGCGAGCAACCGACGGTTTTGTTCCTGCCAGCGGGTGAGCGGCACAAGCGGTTGCGCACGCTGGAGTCGCTGCTGGAGCAGATGGCCGCGGCCGGCGCGGACCGCGATGCTTTGCTGGTTGCCTTCGGCGGCGGTGTGGTGGGCGATGTGACAGGATTTCTGGCTGCGGTGTACATGCGCGGGGTTCCATACGTGCAGGTTCCGACAACGCTGCTGGCACAGGTGGACTCTTCGGTCGGCGGAAAGACGGGAGTGAATCTTGCGGTCGGGAAGAATCTTGTGGGTAGCTTTCATCATCCGCTGGCGGTGCTCGCTGATACCGATGTGCTGACAACGCTACCGGCCGCAGAGCTTCGCGCGGGGCTGCAGGAGTCGGTGAAGGCGGGGATTATTCGCGATGCGAAGCTTTTTGCATATCTGGAGAAGAATGCCGATGCCGTGCTGCGCGGAGATGCAAAGTCGCTCACTCATGTGGTGTCGGCGAGCGTGCGCGTAAAGGCCGATGTAGTGGCGAACGACGAGCGCGAGTCCGGCTTGCGCATGATTCTGAACTACGGTCACACGCTGGGCCACGCGATTGAGGCAGCAACGAGCTACAAGCAACTGCTGCACGGCGAAGCGGTGGGCTGGGGAAGCATTGCAGCGACGCGACTGGGGCTGATGCGTGGGATGATCTCGGAGGCTGAGGCGGACCGCATGATCAAGTTGATTCTGCGGTATGGGCCTTTGAGCAGCTTCAAGGCGACGGCGGAGAAACTGGTAACGCTGACCACGAATGATAAGAAGAATCGCAGCGGGCAGTTGAGCTTCGTTCTGCCGGTGAAGATCGGTGAGGTCGCGATTGTGCGCGACGTGAGACGCGATGAAATGAAGGCCGCGGCCGAGTGGACGCTGGCGCTGATGCGAGAGCAGAACGGCACGTCTTCAAAGAAGGCAGCTACAAAGAAGAAGACACGATGATGGCGGAGCGTATGGAGCACGAGCTTTCGACGGGAGCGCGGCCAGTGGGCGCGACGACAGAGGAGGCAGCTGCGACGAACGTGCAGCACATGTTCGATTCCATTGCTCCTAAGTACGACCTGCTGAATCACCTATTGTCGATGGGGTTAGATCGACAATGGTGGGCGCGTGCAGCGAGGACTTTTCGCGATCTCCTGGCGCGGCCAGATGCGGCAGCTCTGGATCTTTGCTGTGGCACGGGTGACATGACGCTGGCGCTGATGAAGTATCGGCCGGTGGGAGTAGGCGAAGGACCTGTCTATGCGGTTGACTTTTCTCACGAGATGCTGGAACGCGGACGTGCAAAGTTCGCCGGAAAGAACATCGTTGCGATCGAGGCGGACGCTCTGCACTTGCCGATGAGCGATGGTTCGCTTGACCTGGTGGTTTCGGCGTTCGGGTTTCGCAACCTGGCGAACTACGAAGAGGGACTCGCGGAGTTGTATCGCGTGCTAGGACCGGGCGGTCAGATCGGAATATTGGACTGCAATCAACCAGAGGGATTTGTGGGCGCAATGTATGACGTCTACTTCAAGCGCGTGCTGCCGCGGATAGGCGGAATGATTTCGGGGGATGCAGGCGCTTATCGCTATCTGCCCGCTTCGGTGGAACGCTTCCCTCGCCCGAGGCGCATGCTGGAGATGGTTCGCACAGCCGGGTTTCGGGATGCCAGCTGGACCAGCTATACGTTCGGCACAGCCGGCCTGTATCGGGCGACAAAGCCATGATCTCTATGGGTGCGCAGATTGCACCGAACCGTTAGGATTGAGGTTCGATGAGCTATACCGCTATCCCGGAAGATACCTCACAGACGCACTCGGAGAAGCGTTCGGCGGCGTTGTTTTCAGTCCTGGCTGCCCTTGGGATCACGCTCCTGAAGTTATTGACGGGCGTACTGACAGGCTCGTTGGGCATGCTGTCGGAGGCAGCGCACTCCACTGTGGACTTGGTGGCGGCGGGGATTACGCTTTTTTCGGTACAAGTTTCAGACCGTCCGGCAGACGATACGCATAACTACGGGCACGGTAAGGTGGAGAGCCTTTCGGCGTTTGTGGAAGCCGTCCTGATGCTGGGCTCTTGCGTGTGGATCGTGACAGAGGCAGTGCGAAGGATCGTATATCGCGAGCGGTTATCTCTGGCCGTGTCGGTGTGGCCGTTTGCGGTGCTGCTGCTTTCGATCGTGGTGGACTTCACGCGATCGCGAAAGCTGCACCGGATCGCGCAGGAGCATTCGAGCCAAGCGCTGGAAGCGGATGCGATTCACTTCAGCACCGACATCTGGTCGTCGACTGCAGTGCTGATTGGGCTTGCGACTTCCTATGCGGGAGCGCGCTGGAAGATACCAGCGCTGCAACTGGCGGACCCGTTTGCGGCGCTGGTGGTCTCGGGGATCATCTTGTACGTGACCTGGGGGCTGGGCCAGCGGACGGTCGATGCGCTACTGGATGCGACACCGAAGGAGACCCGTGAGGCGACACGGGCCGAGATCGATAACGACCTGATGGGGATTGATGGCGTGCTCGCGGTGAACCGTCTGCGGACGCGCCGCTCCGGGTCGAGCTACTTCGCAGATCTGACGCTGGGACTATCGCGGAACCTGACGTTCCAGCGCACTGAGCAGATCACAACGGAAGCAACGGCGGTCGTGGAACGCCATCTCCCGGGAGCCGATGTTGTGATCCATACCGTGCCGATGGCCCCAGTGGCGGAGAGCGTGCACGACAGGATTCGCGCGGTGGCGGCGCGGCGAAACCTGACGATTCATGATGTCGCGGTGCAGCAGTTCGGCAATGAACTGCACGTGGAACAACATCTTGAGGTGAATGAGAAGATGCTTCTGCGCCAGGCACATGAACTGGCATCGCGGCTGGAGGCGGACATACAGCGGGAGATTCCCGAGGTGTCCTCGATACTGACGCATATCGAAAGCGAACCGGCGACGATTGAGCAACCGGAGTCGCAGGAGCGCGACCGTCAGCTGGAGGTCAGACTGCGCCGAGTGGCCGCTGCGTTTCCGGAGATCCTCGATATACACGATGTGATGGTGACGCGCATGGGCACGCATCTGAAGATGAGCTGCCACTGCACCATGCCCGACGATTTGTCGATGGAGCGTGTGCATACGGCGATTACCGCGCTTGAAGGAGCATTCAAACTTGATGCGCCGGAGGTGGATCGTTTGCTGATTCATCCGGAACCGGCTACGGATAATCGCCGATGAAGGTCCGGGTACGGGTTCCGGGATGGGGAATGGTTCGACGCTTTTTTAACGTGGTGTTGGGAGCGATGGCGATGGTGGTCGTGGCGCTCGTGTCGGCGTTTCTTGCGATGCGCCTGGCGATCCACGGCCGCGAGGTGAAGGTGCCTGACCTGGCGCATATGACGATCTCGGAGGCAAGCCGGAAGGCCAGCTCGATGGGCCTGCGGCTGCAATTGGAGAATAAGTTTTATTCGTCGGACATTCCTCCGGGACAGGTGCTGGCGCAGTTTCCAGCGGCAGGAATGACCGTGCGACGGCAGTGGCCGGTGCGCGTGACGGAGAG
>Ga0070671_100000236_pt1 | contig 37141 bp, 33 predicted proteins | sample KBSS73metaG_FD_65341 | JGI IMG/M metagenome (GOLD analysis project Ga0070671, IMG submission 65341) | Switchgrass rhizosphere microbial communities from Kellogg Biological Station, Michigan, USA - KBS S7-3 metaG | ecosystem: Host-associated > Plants > Roots > Rhizosphere > Soil ...
CCCAACCGCGTGGTCAGGTCGCTGAGCCTGCCCGATGACGAGCTCAGCCGCATCGAGCGCGCCGTGCGGGCTCGGTTCGGCGAAGTCACGCGTGCCCAGGTCGCCACCCTCGACGTGTTCACCGCCGTTCGCTTGCGGTGAAAGCGCTCCCATCAGCGTTGTAACGGTGTAATCATGTAATTATGCGACATCATCACCTTCATGGCCGACGGTCGGGCCGCTCCGGCGGCTGGCAGCAGGCCGAACAACCCGATGCAAGCGATGCCGCCGACTGGTTTGCCGGCCGGCTGCCCGACGGCTGGTTCGCCGGCGACCCGACGGTCGTCGTCGACCGCGAAGAGATCACTGTGATCGGCCGACTACCGGTGGCCGACGGAGAAGAGAGCGAGGCGCGCGCCTCAGGCAGAGTCTCCCGCTTCCGCGAAGAGACTCGATCTGAGCGCATGCACATCGCCGACGAAGCCGAGGCCCGATACGGCCGCAAGGTCGCCTGGGGCATAGAAATAGGGGCGGTCGACAACCCAGAGCGAATCCTGTTCACCCACATCGCTGTTCCCGTGATGACCCGGCTCAAGCAGCCGGAACGTCAGGTGCTCGACACGCTGGTCGACGCCGGTGTGGCGCGGTCGCGCTCTGATGCGTTGGCCTGGTCGGTCCGCCTGGTCGGCGAGCACGCCGACGAATGGCTGGGCAAGCTGCGCGACGCGATGAAGAACGTCGACGACCTGCGCGCCGAGGGCCCGGAACTCTAGGCCAGTCGTTCTATCCCGACGTACGACGAGCTCAGCGCGGCGGTCTGCGACAGCGGGTCGACGGGTCCGCCGTCGATCAGCAGATTGCGGTTGGCGCCGTAGGACTCCGATTTCGAGCCGCCGCGAGGGTCGAAAATCCTTGAGCCCCAGCCATGGTCGATGACGACCACCCCACGCCGGGGCCGCGCGTCGACCGACGCCGCCAGTTCGATCGCGCCGACAGGGGAGTAGACCCTCACTCTGTCGCCGTCACGGACGCCAAGCGCGGCCGCATCGTCGGGATGAATCACCACCTCGTTGTCCTTGCCGGACGGATGCAGACCAGGCAACTCGTTGAGCCATGAGTTCATCGAGTGACGGTTTCGCCGGTTCGCGAGCTGGAACGGATACTCCGCAGGCGCCTGCGGCGTCTTTTCGGCGAGCAGCTCGCGCGCCCGCTGCACGAACTCCGCAGGCGCCGCGTGCACCTTCTTGTCGTCCGTGCGCAGCGCTTGCCCGAAGTGTCCGAACTCGCGGGGGCCGAGCACCCAGCCGTGCGGGTGGGCCATCACGTCACGCCATCTGATCCTGCGGCCGTTGACCTTTCGCCCGGTTGCGACCACCAGCCTGTCAACCCAGTGCGGCCCGAACTCCCACGACGGCCTGCCCGTCAGCCGCGCGAGTCGGCGGGTCGCCTTGATGAATCCGTTGAGCCCCTTGGCGCCGAACAGCGGCTTGTGCATGGCGATCGCGAGGTCGACGAAGATGCGCCATTCCTGACGCGCGCCGGGCGGTGGTTCGACGGCCTTTCGTCCGTACTGCAGGTATGGCTCGTCGTGCATGTTGCTGGTGAACGCGAGCAGGTCGTCCCGTTCGAGCCAATGGACGGCGGGCAGCAGCCAGTGCGCATGCCGGTGGCTTTCGCGCTGCACAAAGTCGATGGCCACCAACAGATCCAGTTGCGCCAGCGCCTCGTCGAGCTTTGCGCCGTCGGGTCCCGAGACCACCGGATTGCCACAGTTGATCAGCATCGCCTTGATCTGGCCGGGGCCCGGAGTTGTTATCTCATCGGGTAATTCGCTGAGCGCGTGCGCGCCGGCAACCATGCCGCGCCCGGCGACGCGACTTCTATGGGGTGACTCCTTGATCATCCCGGACAGTCGGATGGCGTCCACGTAGCCGGGCTCATACCTGCGACCGCCGGGACGATCCATCCTGCCGGTGATCACGTTGAGCACATGCCCGAGCCACTCCGCGATGGTGCCGGCCAGATGCAGCGACACCCCGGTCCGTGTCACGACCATCGCGGCGCGCGCTGCGGCGAACTCGCGCGCCACCTGTTCGATCTGAGCGCGCGGAAGGTCGCACCGCACTGCCAGATCGTCGAGGTCGGCATCGGCGACAAGCCGCCGCAGATCGTCGACGCCCGTGGCCAGTTCCGTGCAGTCCTGCTCATGTTCGAGGCGCTCGTCGAGGATCACCTTGACCATCGCGAGCAGCAGTGCCCAGTCCTGCCCGGGCCGCACCGCGAGGTGGACGTCGGCCTTCTCGGCGGTCTCGGTCCGCAATGGGTCGACGACGACGATCGTCGCGCCCCGCTTTTGTCGCTCCACCGCGCGCCGCCATCCGCCAGGCACCGTCTCCAACCAATTCCACGCGCTGACAGCGGGATTAGTGCCGACGAGCAGAAAGTAGTCGCAGTTGTCGATGTCGGAAACCGGCGCCATCAGCATCGAACCGTACATCGCCGTTGCGACGACGTGCATCGCGTTCTGGTCAACCGAGCCGACGAAGTACCTGTTGTGCGTGCCGACCGCGTCCAGCCATGCGTTCATGAAGATGATGTTCGACGACGAAAAGCCGGACGGATTTCCGTAATAGATGCCGACCGTATCGGGTCCATCGGCGTCGATCAGCGCGTTCATTCGGGCGGCGATGTCACCGATCGCCTCCTCCCAACTGGCCTCTACGTACGTATCGCCGACCCGGCGCATGGGGTTGAGGATTCGGCGGGGATGCTCGACAAGCTGGTTTGCGGTGCGGCCCTTGGCGCAGAAGTCCTGCCAAGTGTGGGGGTTCTGCTTGTCGGGTGAGATCTTGGTGACCCGGTTGTCCTCAACCGTTACTTCGAGACCACAGCAGGCCAGGCAGTATCGGCAGAACGTGTGCACCGTGGCGGTCATTGACGCACCATAGCCCCGCTAGACCTGCGTCATCTCCCAATAAGCGCCATGCTTAGCCAATAGTTCCTGATGGCTGCCTCGCTCGATGATCCGGCCCGCCTCCATCACCAGGATCACGTCGGCATCGCGGATCGTCGAAAGCCGGTGCGCGATGATGAAACTCGTTCGATCGCGCCGCAGTTCGCCCATCGCATGCTGGATCAGCAGCTCCGTTCTGGTGTCCACCGAGCTGGTGGCTTCGTCGAGAACCAGCAGCTGCGGGCGGGCCAGGAAGGCGCGGGCGATGGTGATCAGCTGCTTCTCACCGGCACTGATGTTGCCGCCGTCGTCGCTGACGATCGTCTGGTAGCCGTCGGGCAGCGTGTGCACGAACCGGTCGACGTAGGCGGCCGTCGCGGCGGCGATCACGTCGTCCTCGCCGGCGTCGGGTCTGCCGTAGGCGATGTTGTCGTAGATCGTCCCGCCCAATAGCCAGGTGTCCTGCAGCACCATGCCGATCCTTGATCGCAGCGACTGCCGGTCCACCGACGAGATGTCAACGCCGTCAACGAGAATGCGCCCCGAGTCCACGTCGTAAAACCGCATCAGCAGGTTCACCAGCGTCGTCTTGCCTGCGCCGGTCGGCCCGACGATCGCCACGGTGCTGCCCGGCTCCGCCACCAGTGACAGGTCTTCGATCACCGGAGTGCCGGGTTGGTAGCTGAAGTCGACGTGCTGAAACTCGACCCGGCCGCGCGGACCGCCGTCCACCGACGGCAGCGTGACGCCCGGGTCCGGCGACTCTTCCTCGGCATCCAGCAGATCGAAAACCCGCTCGGCACTTGCCACTCCGGACTGCAGGGTGTTGTACATCCCCGCGACCTGACTCAGCGGTTGATTGAACTGGCGGACGTACTGGATGAATGCCTGGATGCTGCCCAGCGTGATCTGACCCGTCGCGACCTGCACACCGCCGACCACCGCGACCGCCACGTAGCTCAGGTTTCCGACGAACGTGGTTGCGGGGCCGACCAATCCCGAGAAGAACTGCGCGCCACGGCTGGCCTGGTAGACGTCGTCGTTGAACTGTTCGAACTGCTCGAGCGCCCTGGCCCGGTGGCCGAAGGTCTTGACCACCGTGAACCCGCTGTAGGTCTCCTCGATGTGGGCGTTGAGGCGGCCGGTGTTGCGCCATTGCGCGACGAACAACCGCTGTGAGCGGCGGGCGATCGCGCGTGTCACCCACAGCGACAGCGGCACGGTGATGACCGTGAGCAACGTCAGCAGCGGCGAGATGGTCAGCATCATCACCAAGACCGCCACCACGGTCAGCACCGAGGTCAGCAGCTGGCTGATCGTCATCGACAACGACTGCTGAAGGTTGTCGATGTCGTTGGTGACCCTGCTCAGCACCTCACCGCGTTGGCGGGAGTCGAAGTAGCGCAACGGCAGTCGATGCACCTTGTTCTCGACGTCGGAACGCAGGCCGACCATGGTGCGCTGCACCACCACGTTGAGAATGCGGGCCTGCAGCCACACCATCAGCGCAGCAACCAGATACAGCGCGAGAGCCAGCAGCAGCGTGCGGCCGATCGCGCCGAAGTCCACGCCACGGCCCGGCACGACGTTCATTCCCGACAGCAGATCGGCGAAGGTGTTGTCGCCGCGCGCCCGAGCTGCCGCGATGGCCTGTTCCTTCGTCAGGCCGGCGGGCAGTTGGCGCCCGATCACGCCGTTGAACAGCAGATCGGTCGCGTGTCCGAGGATGCGCGGGCCTACCACCCCGATCGCGATCCCGCCGACCCCCAACAGGATCACGACCGCGGTGAGCCCGCGCTGCGGCGTCAGCCGTTTGACCAATCGGACCGCCGACCCCTTGAAGTCGCGCGACCGCTCCGTCGGTGCCTGCACCACGCCGCGGATCGGCCGTGTCATCGGCCCGGCGGTCATCAGTGGCCTCCCGTCCCGGCGGCCAGCGACTGCGAGTCGGCGAACTCGGCGTAGGTGGGACAGGTGGCCAGTAGCGTCTCGTGCGTGCCGATTCCCACCACCCGACCGTCGTCGACGACCACGATCTGGTCAGCCTCGGCGACCGTCGAGATGCGTTGCGACACAATGACGACCGTCGAAGCTGCCGACACCTCGCGCAGCGACGCGCGGACGCGGGCGTCGGTGTGCACATCGAGTGCGGAGAACGCGTCGTCGAACAGATAGATCGCCGGACGGCGGATCACGGCGCGTGCGATCGCCAACCGTTGCCGTTGGCCGCCCGAAAAATTGATGCCGGCCTGCGCGACCGGCATCGCCAAACCGTCGGGGTGGGCACGGACGAAATCGTCCGCCGCCGCCACCCGCAACGCGTCCCACATCTCCTCGTCGGTCGCATCGGCCTTGCCGTACCGCAGGTTGTCGGCGACCGTGCCGGAGAACAGGTAGCCCCGCTGCGGTACCAGGCCGACGGCCGACCACAGCTGTTCGGTGTCGTAGTCGCGCACGTCGACGCCGTCGATGCGGACCGATCCTGCGGTGACGTCGTACAGTCGGCAGATCAGCGCGATCAAGGTGGACTTTCCCGAACCCGTCGACCCGACGATCGCGGTGGTGGCGCCGGGTAGCGCAGTGAACGAAACATCCTGCAGCACAGGGCGGTCGGCGCCGGGGTAGCTGAATGTCGCACCGTCCAACCGGGTTTCGCCGCGAACGGTGTCGGGTCGCACCGGCGACGGTGGGCTGGTGATGCCGGGCGTAGTGGACAGCACGCCGGTGATCCGTTCGGCGCACACCGACGCGCGGGGCAGCAGCACCAGCATGAACGTGGCCAGCAATACGGCCATCAGGATCTGCATGAAATAGGACAGGAACGCGATCAGCGAGCCCACCTGCATCTGCCCGGCGTCGATTCGCAAGCCGCCGAACCAGATCAGCGCGACACTGGAGACGTTGATCACCAGCGTGGTGACCGGCAACATCAACGCCTGCAGCCGGCCGGCTTCCAGCGCGGAGTCCGAAAGGCCCTGGTTTGCAACGCCGAATCGGTTGCGCTCGAACGCTTCCCGCGCGAAGGCCCGGATCACCCGTAGGCCGGAGAGCTGTTCGCGCATCACCCGGTTGATGCTGTCGATCTGACGCTGCACCCGGCGGAAGATGGGCAGCAGTCGCGACACGATCAGATAGTTGGCGAACGCCAGCACCGGCACACTGATCAACAGCAGCCACGACAGGCCCGCGTCCTGATGTATCGCCATGAAGATGCCGCCGATCGACATGATCGGCGCGGTGATCAGCATCGTGCAGGTCAGCTGCACGAACTGCTGGATCTGCTGGACGTCGTTGGTGGTTCGGGTCAGCAGCGACGGGGCGCCGAATCGAGCCGTCTCCTCTGCCGAGAAGCTGGTGACGTGGCTGAAGATCGACCTGCGCAGGTCACGACCGACACCCATGCCCGCCCGCGACCCGAAGTACACCGCGCCGACCGCGCAGACCACCTGCATCCCGGTGACGGCGAGCATCACGCCGCCGAGTTCGGCGATCCGCCGCAGATTCCCTTGGGCGACGCCGTCGTCGATGATCGCGGCGTTGACGGTAGGCAGGTACAGCGAGGCGAGCGTGCTGATCAATTGGAGGCCCGCCACGGTCGCGAGCAGAGAGCGGTACGGACGCGTATACCGTCGCAGCAACGCCCAAAGCATCCCGTTACTGTCGCATACCGCGCCCACCGAAGTTGTGTTCGGCAGGGCCACCTGAGAATTCGCTAAATAAGCTGGTCAATCGGCATGTCGGTGGTTGAGGTGTTGGGGTGCCGCTACAGTGCATGGCGTGACCCCCAGCAAGTGCGCGACCGGGAAGCCGCGGTCCGCGAAGGCGCTGGCCGCAATGGCCGCGGCCATGATGCCGCTGTTTGCGGCGTGCTCCGGCGATTCCGGGGGCTCCACTTCGCCTAGCGTTCCGCAGTCGCCAGGCCCTTCGCAGAATGCGACACACGGCCCGATGTTTCCCGAATGCGGCGGCGTCACCGACCAGACGATCGCCGAACAGACCCGGGTCACCGGCCTGGTGAACACGGCGCGCAACTCGGTGGGCTGCCAGTGGCTGCAGGGCGGCGGCATCCTGGGCCCGCACTTCTCCTTCACGTGGTATCGCGGCAGCCCGATCGGGCGCGAGCGCAAGACAGAGGAACTGTCGCGCGCCAGCGTCGAGGACATCAACATCGAGGGGCACAGCGGGTTCATCGCCTTGGGGACCGATCCCACGATCGGCAACAATCTGTGCGAGGTCGGCATCCAATTCCAAGACGATTTCATCGAGTGGTCGATCAGCTTCAACGAACAGCCGTTCCCGGATCCCTGTGATGTGGCCAAGGAACTGACCCGCCAATCGATTGTGAATGCGAAATGAGCCGCTTGCGCCGTCGCGCACTGGCCGGCATGGTCGCCGCCATGTCGGTGCTGGTGCTGCTGACCGGCTGCACGTCAACGGTTCAGGGAACCGCGACGAAGTCGGGAACGGGCGACGTGCCCCGCAACGACGACTCGGCCAAGCAGTACCCCAACCTGCTCAAGGAATGTGAGGTGCTGACCGAGGACATCCTCGCCAAGACCGTCGGCGCCGATCCGCTGGACATTCAGAGCACGTTCGTCGGTGCGGTGTGCCGCTGGCAGGCGGCCAACCCTGCGGGTCTGATCGACATCACCCGGTTCTGGTACGAGCAGGGCAGCCTCGACAACGAGAAGAAGGTCGCGCAGAGCCTGAACTATCAGATCGAGAACCGCTCGATCGCGGGTGTGCCGTCGATCGTGATGAAGCCCAACGACCCCAACGGGGCGTGCGGAGTCGCCAGCGACGCCGGCGGTGTGGTCGGTTGGTGGGTGAACCCGCAGACGCCGGGCATCGACGCGTGCGGGATGGTCATCAAGCTGATGGAACTGACGCTGGCCACCAGTTCCTGATCACCTGGGCACGTGGAAGCCGACAAGTGTGGCGCCGCTGGGCGTCAGCTTGTCCCACGGCTCGCCGGTGCGCAGCACCGCGATCGCAGAGGTCGGAAACTTCGCCGAAATGCGTTCGGCCGCTGTGCTATTGCTTCCGTCAACGGAGGCCAGGCCGAGTGCCAACGACGACATCGTCGGCTCGTGTCCGATGACCAGCAGGGTTTCGACGTCGGGTGCGACCCGGTTGATCTCCTCGATCACCGTGCCCGGAGTTGCGTCGTATAGCCGGTCAAGGTAGTCAACCGGGGCGTCGATACGGGTCCGCGCCAGCGTCTCGCGGGTGCGGGTCGCCGTCGAGCAGAGCACCGCGTCCACCGCGGGCGCGTTGGCCCGCAGCCAATCGCCTGCCAGCGTGGCCTCCCGTTCACCCCTCGGGGCCAGCGGGCGCTCGTGGTCGGCCACACCGGTCGGATAGTCCGATTTGGCGTGCCGAAGCAATAGCAGCGTGCGGTAGCGGTCGGTCACACCAATAACGGTAGGGCATGCCGACGCACGTCCCGAGACTTGTCGGCGGGCAGACCTACACTCGCGATGCCGAGGAAGATCCGGGATGGCCACAAAGAATAGGAGAGCCGAGATGCGATTCGTGCACACCGCCGACTGGCAGCTCGGCATGACCCGATACTTCCTGAACGGCGAGGCCCAGCCGCGGTATTCGGCTGCCCGCCGCGACGTCGTCGCGGGCATCGGGCCGCTCGCGGCTGACGCGGGCGCCGAATTCGTGGTGGTGGCAGGCGATGTCTTCGAAGACAACCAACTCGCGCCACGTGACGTCAGCCAGTCGCTGGAAGCCATGCGCGCCATCGGCATTCCGGTGTATCTGCTTCCCGGCAACCACGACCCACTAGACGCTTCGTCGGTGTATACCAGTGCGCTGTTCACCGCCGAATGCCCCGACAACGTCACGGTTCTCGACCGCGCAGGCGTCCACGAGGTGCGCCCAGGCCTGGAAATCGTTGCCGCGCCGTGGCGCTCGAAGAAGCCGACCACCGATCTGGTTGCCGAAGTGCTCGACGGACTGCAGGCCGACGGCGTCACGCGAATCGTGGTGGGGCACGGCGGTGTCGACATCTTCGAACCCGACAAGGACAAGCCGTCGCTGGTCCGGCTCGCCACGCTGGAGGCGGCGATCGACCGTGGTGCTGTGCACTATGTTGCGTTGGGGGACAAGCATTCCCGTACTCAGGTCGGCTCGACGGGCCGCATCTGGTACTCCGGCTCACCCGAGGTCACCAACTACGACGACATCGAGCCCGATCCTGGCCACGTGCTGCTGGTGGACATCGATGAGGACGACCCACGACGGCCGGTGCAGGTGGGCGCGCAACGCGTCGGACTGTGGCGCTTTGTCACGCTGTGCCGCACCGTGGACAACAGTCGCGACATCGCCGACCTCGATATCAACCTCGACCTGATGCCCGACAAGGAGCGCACTGTCGTGCGGCTGGGGCTCAGCGGATCGCTGACCGTCACCGACAAGGCCGCACTCGACGCGTGCCTCGACAAGTACGCCCGGCTGTTCGCCGCGTTGGTGCCGTGGGACAAGCAGACCGACATCGCGGTCATCCCCGCCGACGGTGAGTTCGACGACCTCGGCATCGGCGGGTTCGCCGCCGCCGCGGTCGACGAGCTGGTCGACACCGCACGCGCCGACGGTGAGGACGCCGACGACGCCCGCGCGGCTTTGGCGCTGCTGCTGCGCCTGGTGGACCGGGGCGTGGCGTGAAACTGCATCGGCTCGTACTGACGAATTACCGCGGCATCACCCACCGCGAGATCGAGTTTCCCGACCACGGCGTGGTCGTCGTCAGCGGCGCCAACGAGATCGGCAAGTCGTCGATGATCGAGGCGCTCGACCTGCTGATCAACTCCAAGGACCGGTCGAACAAGAAGGACGTCAAGCAGGTCAAGCCGACCCACGCCGACGTCGGCGCCGAGATCACCGCCGAAATCTCAACCGGCGCTTATCGATTCGTCTACCACAAGCGTTTTCACAAGCGTTGCGAGACGCAGCTGACGGTGCTCGCGCCGCGCCGCGAGCAGCTCACCGGCGACGAGGCGCATGAGCGGGTCCTCGCGCTGCTCGACGAGACGGTCGACATGGAGTTGTGGCAGGCGCAACGGGTGCTGCAGGCGACCTCCACCGCGGTGGTGGACCTGTCAGGGTGCGACGCACTCTCGCGCGCGCTGGATGCGGCGGCCGGCGAAACGCAGGCGCCGTCCGGCGCTACGGATGGACTGCTGATCGACCGCATCGACGCCGAATACCTGCGGTACTACACGCAGACCGGCCGGCCGACCGCCGAATGGGCCGCCGCCATCAAGCGGCTGCGCGACGCCGACGACGAGGTGGCCCGGTGCGCTGCCGCGGTAGCCGAGGTCGACGACGCAGTGCGCAAGCACAGCGCGCTGACCGAGAGCCTGTCGGTGCTGGCCGAGGAGCGGGCTGAGGCGGCGAAACGTCTCGCCGAGGCGCGTGCTGCGGCGGAGGCCGTCGCCGCGCTGACCCAGCAGCTCAAGCAGGCCCAGGTGGTCGCCGCAGCAGCCGACGCCACGATGACCGCGTCGGTCGCCGCGCTCACCGAACGCCGACGGCTGCGCGCCGACATCGATCAGCGCACGGCGGCGATCGCCGAACTGCAGGCCGCAGCGGCGGAAGCTGTCGAGGACCTCGCCACTGCCGCCGAAGTGCAGGAGGCGGCCGAGGCCGCAGCGGGGGAGGCGCGTGCCGCAGTCGAGGCAGCCCAGACTCGGGTCGACGCCGCCCGGCGTGCCGTCGAGCGCGTATCCGACCGGGACGAGGCCGACCGCCTCGAAAGCCGCCTTGCCAAGCTCGATGCCGCGCGGCGCGAGCTCGCCCGGGTGGCTCGCGAGCTCGCGGACATTGCGCTGACCGACGACACCATGCGCGCGATCGAAGCCGCGGCCATCGCGGTTGAACGAGCTGCGGGGCAAGCCGAACTCGCCTCAGCCCACGTCGAACTCGTCGCGATCGCCGACGTTGAGGTACGCGTCGAGGGCGAGCCGGTTTCCCTCGAGGCGGGTGGCAGCTGGGCGGCAAATGTCGGCGCGCCGACCGACATCGAACTGCCTGGAGTGCTGCATGCCCGCGTCGTGCCGGGAACTCCCGCGGCGGATTCACAGGCCAAACTCGAAGCGGCACAAGAGGTTCTCGCTGATGCATTGGCGAGGGCGCGGGTCGCGGATGTGGATGCCGCGCGACTGCTGGATGAGCGCCGCCGCGAATTACTTGCTGCGCATACCAAGCTGAGCGCCACTTGCGAAGCGCTGACAGGCGATGACGTCGTCGACCAATTGCGAACGCGGCTAGCCGAATTGCGCGCGGGCGAGCCTGCCGACCTCGGTCTGTGGGACGACCCGACGACTGCCCGCGCCGACCTCAACGCCGCGGTGGTCGCGCACAAGCAGGCCATGGCGGACTGTGAGACGCATCGCAAGGTGGCCGAGGCCGCAGCGAAGCGATTGGGGGAGCAGACCACCCGCGCCAACGTCGCCCGCGAGAAGCTCGCCGCGGCTCAGATCGAACTGAGCGCAGCGCAGGAGCGGTTGGTCCACCTGCGATCCGTCGCTACCGACGACGACCTCGCGGTAAAGGCAGAGGCCGACGGTGAGGCGGCCCGACGCGCAACAGGACTCGTCGCGGAACTGGGCGCCGAATTGGCGAAGAGCGCACCGGACACCGTCGGCGCCGCGCTGAGCGATGCGGTTCGCCGGGCCGACTCGCTGGACAGCAGGCACGAGGAGGCATCCGAGGCGCTTCGCGAGGTGACCACACAGCTCAAGGTTTACGGCACCGAGGGCCGCAAGGGTCACCTCGACGCAGCGCAGACCGAACGCGAGCGCGCAGAGGCCGAGTATTTGCGTATGCATCGCCGTGCCCGTGCTGCACAACTGCTGCGCTCGGTGATGGTGCGACACCGCGACGCCACCAGGCAGCGCTACGTCGACCCGTTCCGCAACCAAGTCGAGCGGTTGGGCCGCATCGTGTTTGGCGACAGCTTCGAAGTCGAGATCGACAGCGCGCTCCGCATCTGTAACCGGACACTGGCGGGCCGCACCGTGCCCTACGAGTCGTTGTCCGGCGGCGCCAAGGAGCAGATGGGCATCGTCGCGCGATTGGCCGGCGCGGTGTTGGTGGCCAAGGAAGACAGCGTTCCGGTGGTCATCGACGACGCGCTCGGTTTCACCGACCCGCAGCGGTTGACGAAGATGGGCGCGGTGTTCGACGCCGTCGGCGGCGACGGTCAGGTGATCGTGCTGACCTGCAGCCCGGAGCGCTACGCCAGCGTGACGGGGGCCCATCACATCGAGCTCACGGCCTAGCCGGCCAATCCGCTGACCCGGCCCGCCAACGGTGCAATAGTTGGTACACGACGGCCGTGGGGGCTGACTTGCGTGCGAGCGACGTTCGTGGGGTTGCGGGTAACCGCGACATCTGGTTGCAGGCTGGGCTGCTGATCCTCGCGGCACTCGGTTGGTGGTGGTCGGCCTACACCGCCGGTGAAATGGCCGGCGACGAGGCGTCGATGGACGGCATGCCGATGGCGCAACAGCCGGCCATGTCGTTCGTCGCGTTCCTGGTCGCGTGGGTGGCGATGATGGCGGCGATGATGTTCCCGGCGGTGCTGCCGGTGGTCCGCCTCTACGCGAGGGCGGCCGCTAACGGGCAGGCGGCGCCGGTGGCAGTCTTCGTCGGCGGATACATCGCGCTGTGGGGACTGGTCGGCGTTCCGGCGTACTTCGCGTGGAGTCGCTTGAATGAGCCGCTGATGACGGGCAGCTCGTGGGCCGGACGCGTCGCGGGCGGCGTCGCGCTGGCCGCGGGTTTGTATCAGCTGACGCCACTGAAATCGGTGTGCCTGCGACACTGCCGATCGCCGCTGTCGTTCTTCATGCGCCACGGCAAGCATCTGGATCGCCCGGTGGGCGCGTTCGTCGCAGGCGCGCGGCACGGGATGTTCTGCATCGGATGCTGCTGGATGCTGATGGCGCTGCTGATCGCCTTCGGCGCAATGCAATTGGTATGGATGGTGGTTTTCGCGGTGCTGATCCTGCTCGAGAAACTCGCGCCGTTCGGAGAACAGCTCGCCCGGGTGACGGGGGTCGCGCTGGTGATTTTGGGCGCCACGTTGTTGGTGCGCCCCGATTTTGTTACTTACCTGCTCTGATCGAAAGGTTTGCCATGACAACGACCGAACAAAGCACTCGTTGGTACCTCAAGGGAAACGGCTATGAGTTCTGCAACTGTGCGCCGGGGTGTGGGTGCAACTTTCACGGGTTCCCGACGTCGGCCGACGGCAGCTGCCGGGCGATGGTCGGTAACCACATCCTCGAGGGATCGTGCGGTGACGTGGACCTCTCCGGTGTGAAAGCGATCGCGGTGATCGACTGGCCGAAGGCGATTCACGACGGCAACGGCAGGGCGGTGTTCATCGTCGCCCCGGAGACCACCGACGAGCAGATCGAGTGTCTGTCACAGATTTACACCGGCCAGCTCGGTGGCGACCCGTGGGGAATCCTCGGCACGACGTACGAGGTCGTCGGGCTCGCGAAGGCGCCGATCAGTTTCGAGGGTGAGGGCGTGACCGTGACGATGACGGCCGAGGGCCTCGGGCGCGCCACAGGCGACAGCTTGAAGAACCCCGTGACCGGTGAGCCACATCAGGCGCAGATCGTGCTGCCGGATGGGTTCATCTGGACGAAGGGTGAATGCGGCATCGGCTCGTTCCAGGTCGAGGCCGAAGGTGTTCGACTGGACTTCACCGACACGAATTGGATCTTCTACGAGTTCGACTGGTCGAACGCTTAGGCCGCCCGCAGACCAGGATCGCCGGACAGGCCGAACACGCGTCGCATGTCGCCGACTGCGTCCGCGTCGCCGTCGAACTTGATCCGCCGAAGAGCAGCCTTGCGCTCGGCCGCGGTCGCGCCAAGCCGTGCGGAGATCAGGTCGGCCGCCGTCGTCGTCACGGTGACGGCGGGCGAACCCTGTGCGGCGCTCAAGCCGGCGGGGTCGACGGCGAACTCGAACCGGCGTTTGTCGATCTCGACGCGATACGACGCGCGCACGTCACCGATGGCGCCGGAATCAATGCCCAGCAAGATGCCGGCAAGGAACCCGTTGAGCGGCGTCAGCGCGGTGGCATCCGGCACGACCATGTCGAGGCCGAACGTGGCGATCGCCTTGACCACCGGCAGCACCTTGCGCCAGCCCGTCTGGCTCAGCGTGTACACCGTCCGCGCGACCGGCGGCGGCAGCTCCTCGCGATCGACCAGACCGGCGTCCTCGAGCTCGCGCAGTCGGTCGGCCAACAGGTTGGTGGCGATCCCGGGCAGCTGTCCGCGCAGGTCACTGTAGCGGCGAGGCCCACCGATCAGCTCGCGCAGGATCAGCAGCGTCCATCGCTCGCCGAGCACATCGAGGCCTTTGGCGATCGGGCAGTTCTGCTGGTAGCTCCGTGGCATGGGAATAACCTTACCACTTAGACAAGTAATAGGTCTTATCGCTTGAAAAACGTGTCTGAAAGGTTTACGGTTCTGGCCATGAGCACCCCAATCTTCAAAGACCGCCCGGTCGCCGCGCTCGTCTTCATCTGCCTCAGCGTCTTCGTCATCAGCGTCGACGCCACCATCGTCAACGTTGCGCTACCCACGCTCTCGCGGGACTTGGACGCCGACACTGCACAGCTGCAATGGATCGTCGACGCCTACACCCTCGTGATGGCCGGACTGATGCTGTCGGCGGGCAGCCTGTCCGACCGCTTCGGTCGTCGCGGCTGGCTCAGCGCCGGCCTCGCGCTGTTCGCGATCACCTCCGCCGTTGCCGCACAAGTGAACTCGGCTGATGCGCTGATCGCTTCGCGGGCAGCCATGGGCGTCGGCGCCGCCGTCATCTTCCCAACCACATTGTCATTGATCACCAACATCTTCCCCGACCCGGTGAAGCGCGCGAAGGCGATCGGGCTGTGGGCCGCCATGGTCGGCGTCGGTGTGGCCGCGGGGCCGATCTCCGGCGGCTGGCTGCTCGAGCACTTCTCATGGGGTTCGGTATTCATGGTCAACGTGCCGCTGGCAGCGGTGGCGATCATCGGCGGCGTGCTGTTCATCCCGACGTCACGTGATCCCGCGGCACCGCCGGTCGATGTGCCGGGCCTGGTGCTGTCCTCGATCGGCATCACCGCGCTGGTCTACGCCGTCATCGAGGCGCCGAACTGGGGCTGGGGCAGCGCGCACACCACCGCGGGCTTCGTAAGTGCCATTGCAGTGCTCGCGGTCTTCGCGCTGTGGGAGCGGCGCACCCCGCACCCGATGCTCGACGTGACGGTGTTCTTCAACCGGCGGTTCTCCGGCGGCAGCCTGGCGGTGACCGCGGGGTTTCTGACCTTGTTCGGGTTCATTTTTGTCATCACCCAGTACTTCCAATTCATCAAGGGCTACAGCGCATTTGAGACCGGCCTACGGCTGCTGCCCGTCGCAGTCTCGATTGCGGTCGCCAGCATCGTCGGACCGCGCATCGTCGAACGGATCGGCACCACCGCGGTCGTCGCAGGCGGGCTGGCCACCTTCGCGGCTGGACTCGCGTGGGCATCGACAGCCGACGCTGCCACGCCGTACCTCGAAATCACCTTGCAGATGGTGCTTCTCGGCGGTGGCCTCGGCCTGACCACCGCCCCCGGCACCGAGGCGATCATGGGCTCGCTGTCCGCGGACAAGGCCGGCGTTGGCTCGGCGGTCAACGACACCACCCGTGAACTCGGTGGAACGCTGGGCGTCGCGATCGTCGGCAGCGTGTTCGCCTCGATCTATTCGAGTCGGCTTTCCGGCAGCCCGGCGTTGGCCAACCTGCCCGCCGACGCCCGCGCAACAATGGAACGGTCGATGGCCGCCGCGCAGCGAGTCATCGGTCAGCTTCCGCAGCCGCTGATTCCCGACGCCCGCGCCGCGGTCAACACGGCGTTTCTCGACGGTTTGCAGATCGGTTCGCTTGTCAGCGCGGGAATCGCGCTGGGTGCCGCGATCGTCGTCGCCTGGTTGCTTCCCGCCCGGGCACCCCAGGCCGGGCAACCAGAGGCCGAGTCGGTGCCGCATGGCACACCTGTGCCGACGAATTGACCGTGCAACCACTGCCGGACTCATAGACTCCGGCAGGTGGATGCCGACTACATCGTGGTGGGGACCGGCTCGGCCGGCTCGGTGGTGGCCAACAGGCTCAGCGCAGATCCGGCCGTGTCGGTCGTGGTGCTCGAGGCGGGCCCGCGGGACAAGGACAAGTTCATTCACATCCCTGCGGGTTTCGCGAAGCTCTTTCGCAGCGCCATGGACTGGGATTACCTGACCGAACCGCAGAAGGAACTCGACGGCCGCGAAATCTATTGGCCGCGAGGCAAGGTGTTGGGCGGCTCATCGTCGATGAACGCGATGATGTGGGTCAGGGGCTTTCCCGCCGACTACGACGAATGGGCCGAACACGCCGGCGAGCAGTGGAACTACGGGAACATCGAGAAATACTTTCAGCGCATCGAAAGCGGACCGCTCGTCATCTCGCCGCAGCGTAGCCCACGCAGCGCAACGGCGGCCTGGTTGGAAGCCGCTCGAGAGTGCGGTCACAGGGGTTTCGTCGAAACCCGCGTCACGCAGCGTAGGGGCGCGCGGTGGAGCACCGCCGACGCGTATCTCAAACCGGCGCTGCGGCGGCGAAACCTGACCTTGCACACCGAGGCCACCGTGACGCGCGTGCTCTTCGACGGAAAGCGCTCAGCCGGTGTGGAATTCGAGCAGCTCGGCGCTCGCCGCGTCGTGAAGGCCCGTCGCGAGGTGATCCTGTGCGGCGGTGCGATCAACAGCCCGCAGTTGCTGATGCTGTCCGGCATCGGGCCGGGCGACGAGCTCACCGAACACGGCATCGGCGTGGTGGCCGATGCACCCGGCGTGGGCACCAACCTGTTGGACCATCTGGTGGTTCCGCTTGGTTTCGACGTGCCCAACGACACTCTGTTCACGGCGGAGAAGCCGCTGGAACTGGTGAATTACTTTGCGCGCAGGCGCGGCATGCTTACGTCCAACGTCGGGGAGGCCTACGGCTTCGCCAAGAGCCGCGCGGACCTCCAACACCCCGATCTGGAGCTGATTTTCGCGCCTGCTCCGTACTTCGAGGAAGGACTCGGCGATCCCTACGATCGCCATGCCGTGGTGATGGGGCCGATCCTGCTCAAGCCGCACAGCAGCGGCACCATCACCCTGCGGTCGGTGGATCCGAAAGACAAGCCGATCATCGACCCCCGGTATCTGACCGACGCCGCCGGGGCCGACCGTGCGGCGCTGATGTCCGGGCTGAGGATGTGTGCCGACATCGCCAAGGCCGCCGCGCTCAAGGGCATCATCGGAAAGATCGCTCGGCCGCTCGGCGCGACGGAACTCGATGATGAGACGCTCGAAAAGGCTCTGAACTCGCTGTCGCACACGCTTTATCACCCGGTTGGCACGTGCCGGATGGGCAGCGACGACGCCAGCGTCGTCGACCCTGAGCTACGCGTACGCGGGGTGGACGGGCTGCGGGTTGCCGATGCGTCGGTGATGCCGACCATCATCCGCGGTCACACCCACGCGCCGAGTGTGCTGATCGGGGAGAAGGCCGCAGATCTGATCCGCTCCTCAGTCGGCTAAGGCCAGTACTTCGTCGAAGCCGTCGACGAGGCAATCCTGGAAGACGTCGAAGTCGGGAATTGCTCCAGTGTCGACGTTGATGCCGAAGCTGCAGACGTCGACGTAGGTGAGAAGTGTGATGTTGACGGCCGCGCCGATCGTCGGCCCAAACGCATACTGCGCGCGGACGCGTGCGCCGCCGAGGAAGACGGGCACAGGAATACCAGGTACGTCGCTGGCGACGAAGTCGACGTGGCGCAGGATAGAGCCGATATACCAACGCGGCATGAGATTGAGCGCCCCAGCGATCAACTGTGTGTGAGGTAGCGACCGCTCGTGGCGGACATTGCTTGCGCGCCGGTGGATCTCGGCGATCCGCTCCCTTGGATCCGCCACGCCCGCAGGCACATCGAACCGCATGAGGGTGATCCGGTTGCCGCCCATCTCGTCGGTCTCGGTGCGCAGGCTGATCGGCATCGTCAGGTGCAGATCGGCGATGGCGGCTCCGTGCTTTTCGTGATATCGACGCAGTCCGCCTGTGATGCCTGCGACGAATGCATCGTTGAGCGCGCCGCCGCCGCGATGGGCGGCCTCGCGCAACTGATGCATCGGTACCTCATGAACTCCGAGGTGACGAACTAGACTGCGCCGCTTCATCAACGGCGATCCGGTGCTGTTCAGGGGACGGACGGTCCGATAGATCGAAGCTGTCGTCGCGGCCGCTGCGCTGATGGTAGCGACTGGTCGACGGATGCCGTTGAAGAGCAGATCCGGAGCCGACTTGGCTGCTGTCGTAAACGCTTTTCCTGCCAATTCCGCGTTGTAGCGCAGGGTGTCTCGATAGCCGCCCAGCCATGATGAGCCGCCGCCCGACGGCTCGGCCGGTAGCGAGGCCGGCTGATGCGCCGACGGTTGGAGGTCGAACATCGTCATCCCGATCTGGACGCCTCCCACACCGTCGGTCAACGAGTGATGGAACGTGCACAAGATCGCGGCTCCACCATCCGCCAGACCATCGACCAGAGTGGCCTTCCACAGCGGCCGCGCCCGATCGAAGTCCTCCATCTGCGCGAGCCGGGCCATCTCCAGCACGGTATCGAGGGTGGCGGGCTTGGCGGCAGTTACCCGCCGCGTGTGGAAGTTCAGATCGAAATCGGGGCAGGGCTCCCACCGCGGCGGAGCAGGCGACGGCGACTGCACAACTCGCTGCCGAAACATCGGCAACTTGCGGCTGATCAGATCGAACCGAGCGCGCACCTCGTCCCAGTCTGGCGACTTGTCGAGCACAATCACGGTTACCACCGTTGATCTCAACCGTGGATCGCTTTCCATCGCCCAGGTGAAGGCGTCGGTGTTGCGCATGAAATCTGCCATTGTGTGCTCCTGACGACACGCTATGGCCGCGCACAACCGTCGTCACCCCTTTGGGCGCGGTTGAGGACTTTGTGCCTTACAAGTGGCTACGGAGGTCATCTGCCTTGGCGCCGTGAACTAGACGCGGTTTTCGGCCGGAACGAGTCGGCCAATCTCGTCCAGCAGGGATTCCGCCAGCGCGATATCCCCGCGGAGGTCTCGGTCGTCGGTGGCGCAGGGCAGAACGCCGGCAAGCTCGAGCGCCTCGCCAACCACACCGCCGACCTGACCGTCGAGCCGTCGGTGACGCAGAAGCCGCACTGCGCCAACGAGTTCGCAGCACAGCAAGACCCGGTATGCGGCGATGGACCGCTCGAGTTGCTGTGCGCCCTGAGACGCGAAGGTGGCGTCCTCCTCTGCGCCCCGCGAGAGCACGAGCGTGCCGGCAGACGCAGGCTGCGCGGCGTTGCGGATCTCCGCGATCGCGCCTGCGGCCACGTACTCGACCATCATCAGCCCGGACGATCCCGGCGCATCTGCTGCGAGAAAAGCGTTGCCGCCGTTGGTGTCCGGGTCGTTGATCATTCTGATTCGGGAGTGCGTGATGGGTGCGGTGAGCGCGAGCGCCAACGTGGTGCCATCCAATTCGAGCGACAACGACGCCTGGTAGAAGGCACCGTGATGGACGACTGCGCCCTTGTCGATATCGAACAGCGGATTCTCCTGCGCGGAGTTGAGCGTTCGCTCCAGTTGCCCCTCCAGCGTGTGCATGGACGCGAGCACCGTCGCCTGCGCAACCGGGTACACCCGCAGGCCGTAGGGATCCTGGATGCGGGCAGGTGGTCGATCCAGCCCGTTCGCCAGCAATGAGCACAGGCGATCGGCGACGGCGGCGACATACGGGGCGGCCGACGCCTGCGCGGCAACGGAAGACAGTGCCTCGGGATTGCCGTCGAGCGCGATAAAACTCAGCGCGTAGATCATGCTCGACGCTCGTTCCAGACGTGAAAGCTCGTCCAGCGCAAGGCAACCACGGCCAACGGTGAGCGCGCTGCTGCTCATGAACGGCAGCGCGCTGTCGGCGCCCCACGGCGCCATCGGCGTCAGTGGCTTCGACGCGGGCCGCTCACCGATCAACGTCAATGCGGTGCCCGCAAGGGGGGCGAGGTCCCCGGTCCCAATTGACGCGTACTGACGAAGCTCCGGCAGCGCGTCGTCGTTGAGCATGGTCTCGAGCCCGGACAAGATTTCCGGATCGAGGCCCGCGCCAGGAACGCACAACTGGGCCAGCCGCACCGCGAGCATCGCCCGCACCGTCCTGTCGTCCAGCGGGTCGCCCGCATCCACCGCGTGGCTGCGCAGCAGGCGCATGCCGTATTCGGTGTCGGTCGGCGATACGGCCGTGTTTCGATTCGCGCCCACGCCGGTGGTTCGGCCGTAAATGGGGAAGCGGGTGCCCAGCTCCGCCGCCACTCGATGCGCATGGTCGACGGCCTCGACAACGCGCGGCGAGACCGAAACCTGCTCGCGGCGGTCCGCGAGCGCCACCACGTCGGCGATACTCGCGGATCCGTTAAGTACAAGCATGGAATTCTCCTCGTTACCTATCGCACGCGCGCGACGAGTCCTATCATCACCGAAACCGGGTATTGCCGCTAGATGGAATTTGAATTTTACTTAGTGGAAATCGCCGAGGCGTTCTTCGCAACAAACCCCTCGTAGATTGCAAGCCGGTGAGAGGAGGTCACGGTGGCCGAACCGTCCACGCGGACCGTGGAGCGCGCACTCGCCCTGCTTGCCACGATCTGCGACCGGGGTGGCGCGAACCTCGCCGAAAGCGCGAGGGAGTGCGATCTCGCGCCGAGTACGGCGCTTCGGCTGCTCCGCACACTGGAGAACACCGGCTTCGTCACCAAGGAAGAAGTCGGCGGCACCTACCGGCCCGGCAGCCGCCTGATCCAGCTCGGGGCGCAGGCCCTTTCCAACGAATCGTTGATCGACTTCGCCAAGCCCGTGATGGAGAAGCTGGTCGCCGAGGCGGGGGAGTCCGCATACCTGAGCGTCGAGGGACACGGTGGCACTGCGCTCTACATCAGCATCGTCGAGGGCACTCATTCTGTGCGGCATGCCAGCTGGGTCGGTCGCACCGTTCCGTTGGACAAGTCAGCGGCCGGGCACGCATTGCGAGGTCGGGTGCCCGATGAGGGTTACGTGATCGTTGAACGTGGTGTCGAGGCGGATGTCACCGCGATCGCATGCCCCGTCTACTCCGAGGCACGCATCGTCGCCGCGCTGAGTCTGGTGATCCCCAGCTACCGACTCGACTCTTCGCAATCCGCCCAATACGGCCGAATGCTCGGCGCGGCAGCGGCTTCGCTGTCGGCCGGCTTGAGTCGTCGACCGAATTTCACCGCGCCAGAAGGACACTCATGATCACGTTCGACAACGTCTCCAAGGTCTATCCCGACGGCACCGTCGCCGTCGACAAGCTCACGATCACCGCGCCGAACGGCAAGATCACCACCCTGGTCGGCCCGTCGGGATGCGGCAAGACGACCTCGATGCGGATGATCAACCGGCTCATCGAACCGACCTCGGGCAGCATCACACTCGACGGGGTCGACACCCAGACGCTCGACAAGGTGGCGCTGCGCCGCAGGATCGGGTACGTCATCCAGAACGCAGGCCTGTTCCCGCACCGCACGGTCGTCGACAACGTCGCCGCGCTGCCGCGGTTGCTCGGCGGCGGAAAGCGGGAAAGCCGTTCCAAGGCAATCGAACTCCTGGAGCGCGTCGGGCTGGATGCGAAGTTCGCCCGGCGCTACCCGTGGCAGCTGTCCGGTGGCCAGCAGCAGCGTGTCGGGGTGGCTCGAGCATTGGCGACGGATCCGCCGTTCCTGCTGATGGACGAGCCGTTCAGCGCCGTCGACCCGATCGTGCGCAACCAGCTGCAGGACGAGTTTCTGCGACTGCAGGCCGACATCTCCAAGACCATCGTGATGGTCACCCACGACATCGACGAGGCGCTCAAACTCGGTGACCAGGTGGTGGTGCTTCGGCAGGGCGGAACGCTGGCACAGGCAGCCACGCCGGCCGAGCTGCTTGCCGCGCCGAATGACGCGTTCGTCGCGGACTTCGTCGGCTCGGCGCGCGGCTATCGCGCGCTGGGTTTCCACACTTCCGACGAGCTGCTGAAGCTCAACGAGGAGCCGACTATCACTGTCGGGCAGCCGGTCTCGAGCATCGCGTCGCAAGGGCGCTGGGTTCTAGTCGTCGACGAGAAGCGGGCTCCGATTGGCTGGGTCGACACCGAAAGTGTGCGCGGCGATTGTGTGCAGGACACCGACGTAAACCTCAGTGCCACATCGGCGCCGCGCACTGCTCCGCTCCGAGACCTGCTCAACTCGGCGCTGTCCAGCCCGAGCAGCCGCTGTGTGGTCACCGATGAGAACGGCGCGCTGCTCGGCACCGCATCCGATCACGACGTGATGGACGCGATCCGCCGCGCGAAGGCCGCGAGGACGGCGGCATGAACTGGATATCGTCGAATATCGACCGGATCGTGTCGCTGACGATCAGCCACACCTGGCTGACGCTTGTGCCGACCATCCTCGGGCTCCTCATCGCGCTGCCGCTCGGTTGGTGGGCGCATCGATTCAAGAAGGGGCAGGCCGCGATCGTCGGCACCGCGGGTCTGCTCTATACGATTCCCTCCCTCGCGCTGTTCATCATCCTGCCGGTGATCCTCGGCACGAAGATCCTCGACCCGTTGAACATCGTTGTTGCACTGACGCTTTACACACTGGCACTGCTCGTGCGGGTGGTCGCCGATGGGCTTGACTCGGTGCCGCACGACACCGTGGCGGCCGCCGAGGCCATGGGCTACCGAGGGTGGCAGCGACTTGTTCTCGTCGAACTGCCGGTCGCGGTCCCCGTCATCGCCGCCGGATTGCGGGTGGCCGTGGTGTCCAACGTCAGCATCGTGACCATGGCGGCCCTGCTGGGCATCCCGCAGTTGGGCTCCCTGTTCACGCAGGGATTCCAGCTGCGGCTGTACGTTCCGCTGGTCACGGGCATCGTGCTGTGCGTGGTGCTTGCGGTCGTCTTCGACGGCCTGATCATCTGGCTGAACAGACTCTTGACCCCGTGGCGGCAAAGGACGGTCACCTCATGAACATCGTTGCGTGGCTGACCGATCCGGTGAATTGGTCGGGCTCGGGCGGTATTCCGGCTCAAGTCGGCTACCACCTGCTGTACTCCGCGATCGCATTGCTTGCCGCCCTGGTCATCGCGGTTCCGCTGGGAGTCCTCATCGGCTACACCGGACGCGGAGAGGCGTTGGTCGCCGGGTCGGCCAACGCGTTGCGGGCACTACCGTCTCTGGGCCTGCTCGTGCTGCTGTTCCTGATCATCTCCCCGGTCGTCGCCGGAAAGCTGGTCTATGTGCTGCCGACCATCATTGTGCTTGTGCTGCTTGCCGTCCCGCCGATCCTGACCGGAACGTACGCCGGGATCCAGACGGCCGATCCCGACGCCGTCGGCGCGGCCAGGGGAATGGGGTTCACCAAGCCTCAGATTCTGCTGCGAGTGCAGCTGCCCTGCGCATTGCCGCTGATGGTCTCCGGCGTCAGAAGCGCGACGCTGCAGATCGTCTCGACGGCCACGATCGCCGCCTACCTGGGACTGCAGGGGCTGGGCCGATTCATTCTCGACGGCCGAGCGCAGGCCAGCTTTGCCGAAATGGCCGGTGGGGCAATCCTTGTCGCGATCCTGGCGCTCGTTCTCGAGTTCACCTTCGCCTGGCTCGGCCGTGTCATTGTGTCGCCGGGCCTGCGCCGCACCACCGCCAAATCAAGCTCACCGATATCCACGACCGTCCTCGAGCCGGCCACCCCCTAGGAGAATCACCATGAAGAAACGCACACTGTTATCGGCCCTGGCCGCCGCTTCTGTCCTCGCGTTGTCCGCATGCGGCGGTGGAGGCGGCGACCCGCTCTCAGGCGGTGGTAACAACAGCGGGTCGTCGGGCTCGCAGGTGATCGTGGGCTCGGCCGACTTCACCGAAAGTCAGTTGATCGCAAGCATTTACTCACAAGCGCTGCAGGCAGACGGTGTGAGCGTGAAGGAACAGTTCAACATCGGTAGCCGCGAGGTTTATCTGCAGGCCCTCAAGGACGGGTCCATCGACCTTGTTCCCGAATACACCGGCGCGTTGTTGAGCTATCTGGATCCGAAGTCGACCGCCGCCACCCCGCAGGCGGTGCAGAGTGAGCTGTCGACGAAGCTGCCGGCAGGAACGTCCATGCTCACGCCGTCGCCGGCAGAGGACAAGGACGTCGTGGCCGTGACACAGGCGACCGCCGACAAGTACAAGCTGAAGACCATCTCCGACCTTAAGCCGGTGGCAGGCGAACTCGTTCTCGGCGGGCCGCCCGAATGGAAGACGCGCACCCAGGGCGTGGTGGGTCTGCGGGACCTGTACGGCCTGAACTTCAAGGACTTCGTCAGCCTCGACGCAGGCGGCACCTTGACGATGACCGCGCTGACAAACGGTCAGGTCCAGGCGGGCGACCTGTTCAGCACCGACCCCGGCCTGCACGCCAACCACCTTGTCGCGCTTGAGGATGACAAGAACCTGTTCGCCGCGGAGAACGTGGTTCCGCTGATCAAGTCCGGCAAGCAGAACGACAACATCACGAAGACCCTCAACGCAGTGTCGGCGAAGCTCACCACCGAGGATCTGATCTCGATGAACGCCGAGGCGGCCAAGGGCACCAACCTGGCCGACATCGCCAAGAAGTGGCTCGCCGGCGCGGGGATATCCAAGAGCTAGCTAGAAGTAGGCGTTGGCAGGAACCGGCGTGCCGTGCAACAGGTTCTGGCCGATCACCCGCGCCTTGTACGCCACGGGGTTGTGCAGCGTGATGGTGCGGATGTTGCGCCAGTGCCGGTCGAGGTTGCGCTGCCTGCTGGCCGCGCTGGCCCCGCCGAGTTCCAGCAGCCGGGTGGCGGCCTCCGGTGCCACGTCGTCGAGGTGCACCTTGACCTTGGCGACTTTCAGCTGGGCTTCCTCGGCGAGCCGGGCGTCGGGAACGCCGCCGGTTTCGGATGCCGTCGCGGCCTCAATGGCTGCAGCGGCATCGAGCACTGCGGCCCGTGCGATGTAAGCCGTCGCGGCCAGCTCGCCGAGCTGCCTTTGGTACAGCGGGTCGTCGGTCGGCCGCTCGGACAGCGCATGGCTGAAGCTGCGGTCGCGCGAACGCAGCAGCCCGACACCGTCATCCACGACCCCGGCCAGGATGCCGGCCACCACTGCGTGGATGTACAGCTGCAACGACGCATACTGCACCGTCGGCACCGGGTCGGCGTCATACGGCGTGTCGGAGAGGACCTCATCTGCAGACACCGCGACGTCGGTGAACACCGTGGTGCCTGTGCCGGTGCGGCGCTGGCCGAAGCCATCCCAGTCGTCGATCAGTCGCACTCCCGCACGGTCGGCAGGCACGACCACCGTCGCGACCGAGTCGTGGTCGGTGGTGGTGGCGACGGTCAGATAGTCGGAGAACAGCGTGCCGGTGCTGTAGAACTTTTCGCCGTTGAGCCGGTAACCGCCGCCATCCGCGGGTAGCAGGCGGGTGTTGAAGACCAGACTGCCGACGGCCAGTGAGCCCTTCTCGCTGAACGCATTGCCGAAGATCTTGCCTTCGGCGACCTTGTGCAGCCAGCGCGCAGAACTGGGGTCGTCGGCGGTGCGCAGTCTTTCTTCGACGAACCAGAAGTGCGTCCGGAAGATATGGGCCACAATGGGATCGGCCTTGGCGACGTCGATTACCGCTGAGAACAGTTGCGGGACAGTGAGTCCCGCACCACCGAGATGCTCGGGCAACCTAAGGATGCCGAATCCGGCCCTCTTTAACGCAGATACTTGGTCAAAAGGGTTCTCGTCGTTGAGATCTCGATCTTTTGCGCCGGCGCCGATCTGGTCAAGCAGGCTCGCCCATTCGGGCGAGCCGGGCAGCGTGCGAGTCACACGGTCCACTGAGGTCATGGCCTGGTTTTACCGAAACGGGACCCTGGCATGCACTGCTTTGGATCATCGGGAGCCTAAGAACGGTCGGCGGGGCACAATGAGTAGTGATGACGATGAACGCCAAGCGTCGCCGGGCGCACGACAGGCTGGCCGCTTTGCCAGGCGTGCGTGCGGTGCGACGGCCGATCCGGCCGGATGGCACAGAGGACTTCGACCTGTTCTACGTGCGCACTGGGCGCAAGTCGATGAATCCGCTGGTCGTCATCCCTGGTGGGCCTGGCGCCGCCTCGATCGCTCTCTACCGGGGGTTCCGGCGCCGCGCTGCCGCCGAGGGCCTCGACGTGATCATGATCGAGCATCGCGGCGTCGGCATGTCGCGCCATGACGACGGCGGCACGGATCTGCCGCCCGAGGCGCTGACCATCGACCAGGTGGTCGACGACGTTGCCGCTGTCCTTGACGACGCCCACGTCGCCAAGGCCACCATCTACGGCACCTCGTACGGCACCTACGTCGCAGCCGGAGTCGGTGTGCGACACCCGGATCGGGTACACGCGATGATTCTCGACTCTCCGGTGTTGTCGGCCGACGATATCGACGCCGTCCGCGAGGCGACCCGCCGGCTGCTGTGGGACGGCGAGAGCCCTGACACCGCTGACCTGGCCGCCAAGGTGCGCCAGCTCGTGGATCAGCAGAAGTTCAGCCCGCAGGCCGCCCAGCTGGCCGCCGCGGTGTACGGCTTCGCGGGGCCGGCGGTGCTACGACGTCAACTCGACCTGTTGCTGGCCGGGCGCCTGGCGCTGTGGTCGGCCCTTGATCGGGGCGCGCGCTTCCTGTTCGAACGCAAGGCGCCCTACCGGCACGAGCCCGATCTGGTGGGCAGGATCGGCTACCGCGAGCTGAACTACGCGGCTGCTCCCGACGGAAAGCCGCTTGACCCTGCCGTCGCTTATCGCGAGTTCGACGTTGACACAACGGAATTCGAAGCCGAGCCGTTCGATCTTGTCGATGCGATGCCGAAGTTCGGCTGGCCGACGGTCGTCATCTCCGGCGGCCGCGACCTGATCACCCCTCCGGCCGTGGCCGACAGGATCGCCTCGCTGATCCCCGGTGCGGTGCTGGTCAGGCTCGCCAGCGCCGGGCATTCGGCGATCGACCTACGCGAGCGGGCAGCCCTGGACATCATCAAGGCCACCTACGACGGCGCGACGCTCGGTCTGCCGGCCCGTGCCAGGAAGCTGGACGCGGCGCCGGGCGGCCTCGGGGTTCGGCTGGTGATCTGGGCCATCGCCGGTGCTGCCGTCGTCGAAAAGGCCGTCCCTGCCGCGGTTCCTCGCACCGTGCGTCGCGTCACGGCTTCATGAAGCCGATCTTGGTGTAGTCGGCATCGGCAAGTCCGAACGCGCCGAAATTCGCCAAAGTGTTTCGCACCGCCACGTTTCCGGGCGACTGCGTAAGAGGCAGGCTGAACCCTTCGGCCCAGATCAGCTTGTCGACCTCATTGGCGAGGTCGCGTGCCTTGGCCGGGTCGAGTTCCTTGAGGGCCTCCTCGATCTTCGCATCGATCTCGGGGCTGCCGATCTTGCCGAAGTTGCTTTCGCCATCCGATGCATAGATCTGCGGCAGGCCCGAGAGCGGGAAAGCATCTCCCACCCAAGAGAATTGGGCTATATCGAAATCGCCGACGTTGATGTGGTTCGAGAAGAACCCCGCGCCGCCCTTGGTGTCAAGGTCCAGCTTGACCCCAACCTGGGCCAGGTTGTTCTGCGCGATCTGCCCGAATTGACGCGTCGACAGCGAGTCGAACAGCACGTCGCGGATGACTAGCTGCTTGCCGTCCTTTTCACGAAACTGCCCGTTGAGTTTCCAGCCGAGGGCGTCGAGTTCCCGCTTGGCCTTCTCGGGGTCGAACGCGGCGATGGCGCTGTTGTCCTGATAGCCCTTCTGGCCGGCGACATAGACATGGTTGTTCAGCGGGACCGGATTGTCCGCCAGCCCGCGCTGGGTGACGTTCGCGATCGTCTGGCGGTCGATGGCCTTGGCGATCGCCAGGCGCAGGTTCTTGTCCGCCAGGATCGAGCCGGGTGCGCCGTTGAATGTGAAGTGATACCAACTGTTTCCAGGCGCACGGCGGATCGCGACCCCGTTGGTACCCCGCGCGATGGTCAGCTCGTCCAGGGTGGCCAAACCGGTGGCGTCAATGGTGTTGTTCTGCAGAGCCGGGATGCGTGCCTCGTCAGAGAGCACCAGATACGTGACGCTGTCCAACAGCGCCGGCGTCCCCCACCATTTCGGATTGCGGGTCAACGTAATTCGCTGTGCGGTCCGGTCGAGTCCAGAGATGATGAAAGGCCCCGCCGACGGGCCGGGACCGTTGAGCTGACCCTTGTTGAACACCTCAGGCGTCGCGGTCATGCTCTTCGGCAGCAGCATTGTGTTGCCGGACAACATGCCGCGCCACTCCGCGTAGGGCTTGGCGAACTTCATGATCGCCTGGCGGTCGTCGACGCCGCGTGTCACCGATTCAACCCGGTCGGACCCGTTGGGGCTGGCGCTCGCGAACGCCTTGTCCTTGCCGCTGGTGGCGTGGATCTGCGAGGCGATGTCCTCCCAGGTGATCGGGGTGCCGTCGCTCCAAACGGCCTTTGGGTTGATGGTCCAGGTCACGACCTGCGGATTGGTTCCGGTCAACTCCGCGCCGGTGAAGAAGTCGGTGTTCAGCGTCATCGACCCGTCGGCGGCGATGCGGAAGGCACGCGGCATGCTCGCCTTGAGCATGCCTGCCGAGTCGGCGGAGTTGCCGTCGATGTGCAACGGGTTGAAGTTCTCGGGGAAAGCAAGCAGCCCCAACCGAAGATTGCCGCCCTGCTGCAGCTTCGAGACATCCTGAGGGTTGATGTCGTTGGTCGTCCCGACCTCGGCGGATCCGCCGGCCTGCGGTGTTTGCTTGTTGCCGCCCGAGCATCCGGTGAGAATCAGACCTGCTGTCAGGGCAATCACGGCGAAGCGTCGGAACTCCATAGCGAAAGACGTTACCTGCGATTCGCGTCAGGATGAGGAACTGCGGCAAGCAACCGGCGGGTGTACTCCTGCTTCGGGTCGGCGAAAACCTGATCGCCGTCGCCCTGCTCGACGATCTTGCCCTTGTGCATCACGACGACTCGGTGGGCCAGATGTTTGACTACCGACAAATCGTGCGAGACGAACAGATACGACAGGCCGAATCGGTTCTGCAGGTCCAGCAGAAGGTTGATGATGCCGGCCTGTATCGACACGTCGAGCGCCGAAACGGGCTCGTCGAGCGCGAGGATCTTCGGCTGCAACGCCAACGCCCTGGCGATGCCGATGCGTTGCTTTTGCCCGCCTGAGAACTCGGCGGGATAGCGACTGGCATCCTCGCGGCGCAGTCCAACGATGCCCAGCAGCTCGGCTACTCGTTCGTCCGTTCGGCTCTTGTCGAAACCGTTGGCTTGCAACGGCTCTGCCAGCACATCGAAGACCGGTAACCGCGGATCGACCGCCGCGACCGGATCCTGGAACACCACCTGCAGATCGCCGCGCAGTGCCCGACGCGAATGGCGGTCGAGTGCGGCGACGTCGGCGCCGAGCACCTCGATCGAACCGGACTGCGGCGCAGCCAGTTCGAGAATTTGATGCAAAGTCGTCGACTTGCCCGAGCCCGATTCGCCGACAATGCCCAACGTCTTGCCCTGCTGCAGCTCGAAGCTGACGCCGTCGACAGCACGCACCTCACCGACCTTCCGGCGAAGCACCACGCCGGTCGTCAATTTGTATGTCTTGGCGAGATCCGTCACCCGCAGCACCACCGGGGCGTCACGTTCGGCTACCGCGGCGGGTGCCTCGGTGGATACCGCATAGATCTCCGCTGCACTTCGGCCCGCCACCCGGTCCGTGCGAATGCACGCGGCTCGATGGTCAGGCACCAGCTCGATCAGGTCGGGTTCGGCCGCACGGCAGTCGTCGATCGCCAGGGGGCAGCGCGGGGCGAACGGGCAACCGGGCGGCAGCGCTGCCATCGACGGAGGGGCGCCTGGAATCGGCACCAGCCGCGTGCCCTGCGGCGCATCCAACCGCGGGACCGACCCGAGCAGGCCGGCGGTGTAGGGCATTCGGCGGTCGCGGTAGAGCACATCGACGTTCGCCGTCTCGACCGCGCGACCGGCGTACATGACCAGTGCGCGGTCGGCGAATTCGGCGACCACACCGAGATCGTGCGTGATGATCAGCACGCCGGCCCCCGTGACGTCGCGTGCGGTCCGCAGCACTTCGAGGATCTGCGCCTGCACCGTGACATCCAGTGCTGTGGTCGGCTCGTCGCAGATGAGCAGGTCGGGATCGTTGGCGATCGCGATCGCGATCACCACGCGTTGGCGTTCGCCTCCTGAGAGTTCGTGCGGGAACGAGCGGGCGCGGCGCTCGGCCTGGGCGATACCGACCAGCTCGAGCAGTTCGATGGCCCGGGTACGCGCGGCCCGCTTACCGATATCGGGGTGATGGATCTCCAGTGCCTCGGCGATCTGGTCGCCCACCGTGTAGACGGGGGTCAGTGCGGACATCGGATCCTGGAACACCGTACCGATGATCCTGCCACGAATCTGCGACATTTCACTGTCGGACAGGCCGAGCAGTTCGTCGCCCTGCAGGCGGATCGACCCGGACACATCCGCGTACTCGGGTAGCAGGCCGATGATCGACATCGCAGTCGCCGACTTGCCAGAACCGGATTCGCCGACGAGCGCGACGACCTCACCCGCTTCGACGTCAAAGTTCATGCCGCGCACCGCGTTTACCCGCTCCGCATCAGTCGGGAAGGTCACGGTCAAGTCGGTCACCTGCAGCAGGCTCATCGGCGACGCTTCCTCAGCGGCCGGGCACTGGGGTCCAGTGCGTCGCGCAAGCCGTCGCCGACCAGGTTGGAGCACAAGATGATCAACACCAGCACACCTGCCGGAAACAGGAACACCCAGGGGAACGTCGTCACCGACTTCGTGCCGTCGGCGATCAGGGTGCCCAGTGACACGTCGGGTGGCTGGATGCCGAATCCCAAGAAGCTCAACCCGGTTTCGGCGAGCACCGCGATGCCGACGTTCAACGCGGTGTCGATGATGATGATCGACGCGACATTCGGCAGGATGTGGCGGGCAATGATCTGCCAGCTACTCACACCCATATACCGCGCGGCAGACACGAATTCGCGGTCGCGCAGACTCATCGTCATGCCCCGCACGATGCGGGAACTGATCATCCAGCTGAATACCGCGAGAAGCACTATGAGCCAGACTATGTCGCCCTTGGTTCGCTGTACGACGATGGTGATCAACAGAAAACTGGGTACGACGAGCATCAGGTCGACAATCCACATCAGCGTCCGATCCCGCCAGCCGCCGAAATAGCCGGAGATTGTTCCTACCGTCGCGGCGATGATCGTCGAGATGAACGCCACGCAGACGCCGATCAGCATGGATTTCTGCATGCCGCGCAGGGTTTGGGCGAGCAGATCCTGGCCGAGCGCATTGGTCCCGAACCAGTGGTCGGTGGTCGGGGGCTGTTGCAGAGCATAGAAATCGAGATCGGTGTAGCTGTAGGGCAGCACGGACGGCAGTGCATAACAGGCGATGAACAGCGCAACGAGGAGCACCAGCGACACCACGGCCGTCTTGTTGCGCAGGAATCGACGCCACACCAATTCGCGCCGCGAGGCGAAGCGCGCGAGGTCGACGCCCGACTTCGCAGTGGTCGAGGTGTCTTCCGTCGCGGGCGACGAATCATGCCGAGTGACAGGTTCGCTCATTGCACCCGCACCCTTGGGTCGAGGGCGGCGTAGATGACATCAGAAAGCAAGCCCGCCAACAGAATCGTCACACCGGAGAACAAGGTGATCGCCGCGACGATGTTGACGTCCTGGGTCGCGATTCCTTGGATGAACCACTCGCCGATGCCGTGCCACCCGAAGATCTTCTCGGTGAAGACCGCGCCGGTGAACAGGCCGGCGACGCTGTAGGCGAACAGTGTCGCCATCGGGATCAGCGCCGTGCGTAGGCCGTGTTTGAACAGGGCGCGGCGCCGGGTCAATCCCTTGGCGCGAGCGGTGCGGATGAAGTCCTGGCCCAGCACGTCGAGCATCGCGTTGCGTTGATAGCGGCTGTAACCGGCGATCGCCCCCAGCGCCAAGGTGAACGTCGGCAGCACCAGATGTTGAACCCGATCGACGAACTGGTTCCACGCCCCGCCGACGGCATCCGGCGACGTCTCGCCGGTGTACTCGAACAACTGCACACCGAGCACCGAGTTGACCCGCAACGCGGCGAGGATCAGTACGTTGGCGATCACGAAAACCGGTGTGCTGATTACCAATAGCGACAACACCGTGATGATGCGGTCTGAGAGGCGGTACTGCCGGATCGCCCCCCACGCACCGACGACCACACCGATCACCGTGCCGAGGATCGAGCCGATCACGAGCAGACGAAGGCTGACTCCGATACGTCGCCACAGTTCGTCCGAAACTGGTTGGCCGCCGATGGTGGTGCCGAAATCGCCATGCACCACGCCGGTCACCCAGTGGCTGTAGCGCAGCGGTATCGGCTTATCGAGACCCAGGTCGGCGGCTCTCTGGTCGATGACGGCCTGCGCTGGGCGCGGGTTCCGCTGAATGAGGCTGTCCAGCGGTCGAAACGTCAGCGAAGCCAGCGAGAAGGTCAGGAACGAGGCCACCACGAGCAGCACGATGTAGTTCAGGAGTCGCCGCAGAAGGAATCGCGTCATGGGCGACATCCCCGCACGGCGTGCATGACGCACAGGGTAAGAGATGGTTCCTGCATAACCACCGCCAAGCGGCCCGCGCGCCCCCACTCTTTGCCTGTGAAAACAGTGACAGCACGCATGTAGGTAGTTGGCACCCTCGATCCAGTGCCTTCACAGGATTTTCGCATTCACTGGCTCCGACCTGCACGTTTGTCGGTCCGTCGCATCGGGGCGACGGCCCGGCTCACAGCCATGAAGGAGCGAACACAGTGCAAGCAACCAGGCGAACCAATGTGAAGATGCTGGCGGCCGTCATCGGCGGCAGCGCGGTAGTGGCGGCGGGGGCGCTGACCATGGCGATCAGCCAGCAGCAGGCGGCACCCGCGACGATCACCAGCTCGGGTATGACGGTCGGCGCAACCAGCACCCAGGAAACGCCGCCGGCCGCTCCGGAAACCACGATCGCGGTGCCCCTCGTCAAGGCGACCCCGTTCGGCGGCGCCGGCTCCTAGGCCGACGACTAGGCCGACGGCTAGGCCGACGACGTTTCACCTCCGAAGGCTTCGGTTACACAACTTCGCGGAGGGGTCGATGGTGACCCCTCTGCCAAGTGTTCGAGGCGTCGTCCTGCGGGAACCGGGTCGACGGACCGAGGGCCGAATGGAGTGATCAGAGGTGAAATCGAAGCAGTTCAAGGTCGCTCGGCCACTGCTGGCGGCGCGGCCGTACTGGCAATGGGCGCGATCACGGCGACCATGAGCAATGGCAGCAGCGTGGCCGAACCTCCGGAGCCCGCACCTCCGGGCCCGGTGACTACGTCGGAGGTCACAACCGGGCAAACGATCGTCGAAACGGTCGCACCTAGCGCGCCGGAGACGTCGGCTGCCACACCACCGATCACCACAACGCCGTCGACGATTCCGCCGACGGCGGAAGTGCACTAGTGCAGGTCCGATTGGAACCGAATGGAGAGGTGGCAATGAAAGCGAAGCAGCTCAAGCTAGTCGCGGCGAGTATCGGCGCAGGCGCGGCTGTCGCCATGGGCGCGCTGGGCGCGGTGTTCGGCGGTACGGCTGACAGCACAGGCGTTGTCAGCGAGGGTGCCGAGATCACGTTGGGTGAGACGACGACGTCATCTGTCGCGCCTACCGAGCTGGCGACGACGTTTGTGACGCCTCCGGTGACCGCCGAACGGCCCGACGGATTCGCTCAGGGCGGGTAGCCCTCAGTTACCGCGTGGCGGCCGTCCGCCGAGGTCGGGTTGCGGATTGCCGATGTTGGTGACAGTCGCGGTCTGACCGTTGCGTGTTGCGTGAACGACGACCTGTTCGTCTGTGGCGAACGGTGCGCCGGTGTTGGAGGCCGTGTTCGGAACGGCGTAGGTCTGTGTGTAGCCGTCGGCGCTGCGCACTGTGATTGAGGTGGGCGAGACCGCGGTGACCGTGCCGGTCTGCGTCAACTCAGTGCGGTAACCACCGTTGCCGTCGGTCACGACGAACTCTCCGTGCAGTGACGGCGGTGCGCTTTCACCCTGGCCCGGTGCGCCCATCGCGCCGTGCATCCCGATTTGTGGTCCTGCCTGGTGCGACGCCCCGAACGGGTGGGACGTGCCCTCGGTCGCGGCGTAGATGGCAGCCCCGCCAAGTGCGGCGATGATCGCCGCAACCGCCATGGCCCCAGCGCTTTCGCGCCAGCCCCAGCGCCGGGGTTCGGGCTGCGGCGCGCCCCACACCTGGTGCTCGGCGATTTGATGGGTGCTCATGTGACCAGAGTGCAAGCCGTTCATGTGAGTCCGCTGTGTGTGTTGTCGGAATCTCGTATACCTGGACGCCTTCACAGCTGACACATAGACAAGGCACAGTCGAGACCTATGGCCGCGACGAATAATGGGCGCGTGTCCACTCCCAGCGCTTTTAGCGTGAACGAGACCGAACCCGCGCGCGTGGTCATGCGGCGTGCGGACGGCAAGCCGATCCACGTGTTGGTCGTCGACGACGAGCCGGTGCTCGCCGAGCTCGTGTCGATGGCCCTGCGGTACGAGGGATGGGAGATCGCGACGGCAGGCGACGGCGCGTCGGCGATCGCGTCGGCGAAGGAGACGCCGCCCGATGTGGTGGTGCTCGACGTAATGCTGCCGGACATGAGCGGGCTCGACGTCTTGCACAAGCTGCGTGAGCAGATTCCCGGCCTGCCGCTGCTCTTGTTGACCGCGAAGGATTCCGTCGAGGACCGCATCGCCGGGCTGACCGCGGGCGGCGACGATTACGTCACCAAACCGTTCAGCCTCGAAGAGGTGGTGCTGCGGCTGCGCGCACTGCTGCGGCGCACCGGTGTGACGAGCGAGACGGGCGGCGCCAAGGTCATCGTCGGCGATCTGGTCCTCGACGAGGACAGCCACGAAGTCACCCGCGGCGGCGAGCTCATCTCTCTGACCGCGACCGAGTTCGAGCTGTTGCGATTCATGATGCGCAACGCCAAACGTGTGCTCAGCAAGGCGCAAATACTGGACCGCGTGTGGAGTTATGACTTCGGTGGTCGGTCCAACATCGTCGAGCTTTACGTGTCGTATCTGCGCAAGAAGATCGACAACGGGCGCGAGCCGATGATCCACACCTTGCGCGGCGCGGGTTATGTCCTCAAGCCCCCGCGCTGAGGTGCGGCGCGGCCGCTTCCGCTCGCCGCGCAGTTGGTCGCTGCGGGCCCGGCTGCTTGCCTCTCAGATCGTCCTGCTTGCGTTGGTGTGCGCGGCGATCGGGGTGGGCACTGAGCTTGCGCTGCAACGTTTTTTGATGAATCAACTCGACGACCGGCTGGCCGAAACCGGTCACCGTTCGGTCGGGCTGTTCGAGTTCGGGCCTCCTATGGGACCGCCCGGGCGGCCAGAACCGCCGGGGCCGCCCGGCATGGACCAGGTGCCTGGCTTCCCGCCGCCAGACTTCACGCGGCGCATCATCATTCGTAACGACTTCGGACCCGGTCCCTACTTCCTCAACGCCCCCGGGCAAGCCGCCCGCACGGTCGGGGCGGTGGTCAAGCGCGGAGCCCCGGTGGATGCGGGCATCATCAACGCAGACGGCACACAGTCCGAAATCAGCAGCACCGCAGCCAAACAACTCGCCACGGTGCTGCCGAACGACAAACCGATCACGATCAGGCTCGACGGGCTCGGCCGCTACCGCGTCGTCGCGATGCACGCACGCGGTCCCGGCGAGACAATCGTGACTGGGTTGCCCACCTCGGACGTCGACGACACGTTGTTGACAGTGATGGTCATCTTCGGCGTCGTCGGCGCCGTAGCACTTGTCGGCGGCACCACCGCGGGGATCATCATCATCCGTCGCCAACTTGCGCCGCTGTCAAGGGTTTCCGAAGCTGCCCGACAGGTGGCCGACCTCGAACTGGACCGCGGCGAGGTGCGACTGCCGACGCCGATCGTCAAGGTCGATCCCGTCAGCGCGGACACCGAGATCGGACAGCTCGGCTCGGCGCTGAACCGGATGTTGGATCGCATCGCCGGTGCGCTGTCGGCCCGCCACGCCAGCGAAACGCGCGTGCGCCAGTTCGTCGCCGATGCGAGTCACGAACTGCGTACGCCGCTGGCCGCGATTCGCGGCTATACCGAACTGGCGCAACGCAAGAGGGATGACCTGCCCGACGACGTCGCGCATGCGATGAGCCGCGTCGAATCCGAAACCGAGCGCATGACGCAACTCGTCGAGGACATGCTGCTGTTGGCTCGGCTGGACACCGGGCGACCGTTGGAGCGCGAGCAGGTCGACTTGTCGCGACTGGTTGTCGACGCGGTCAGCGACGCCCATATCGCCGGACCCGACCATCAATGGTCGCTGGACCTGCCCGACGAGCCTGTTGTCGTCACCGGCGACGAAGCGCGGCTGCACCAAGTGCTGGCCAATCTGCTCGCGAACGCCAGGACGCATACGCCTGCCGGCACCACCGTCACGACATCGCTGTCCATCGACGATTCCGGTGGCGCCGCGCTGACGGTCGCCGACGACGGCCCTGGCATTCCGCCGTGGCTGCAGCCCGAGATATTCGAGCGCTTCGCCCGCGGTGACTCGTCGCGGTCGCGGCGCGGCGGCAGCACCGGTCTTGGACTGGCGATCGTCGCCGCAGTCGTGCGGGCCCACAGTGGCACCATCGGGGTGCACAGCGTGCCCGGCAAAACCGAGTTCGTCGTGCACTTTCCCGGTGATCCACAGTCGACTCACAGCGCGCCCAAATCCGGCGCCTAGCGCGCTCAACGAAACTCTCCTTGATGACTGCCCTAGTTCTCGACGCCGAGCAGACGCAAACTCGCACGGATTCAGCCTCTCGCGTGCGAGTTCGCGTCTGCTCGCGGGCGAGACTGGGCCTCCTGCTCGCCGCCACGGCCGTGCTGTACCTGTGGAACCTCTCGGTGAGCGGTTGGGCCAACGCGTTCTACTCCGC
>Ga0070671_100000237_pt1 | contig 37130 bp, 36 predicted proteins | sample KBSS73metaG_FD_65341 | JGI IMG/M metagenome (GOLD analysis project Ga0070671, IMG submission 65341) | Switchgrass rhizosphere microbial communities from Kellogg Biological Station, Michigan, USA - KBS S7-3 metaG | ecosystem: Host-associated > Plants > Roots > Rhizosphere > Soil ...
TCGCGCCGCCGCGTTCGGCGACCAGCCAGATGGCATGCGGCGCCAGGACGATGGCCGCGCCGGCCGCCATCACATAGGGCGCCGGCGAACGCCAGAAGCGTTTCGTGCCGGCACCGATGACCGAGGCGACCGCCATCCCGGCGAGAAGAAATACCGCCCAGTATTTGCCGAGCACCGCCAGGCCGGCGAACGCTCCGGCGAGGAAAGCGTCGGACGCGCCGAGCCCGCGGCGGGCGCGCAGGTAGAAGAGTAGCGCCGCGGCCCAGAACGGCATCATCACCGTGTTGGCGTTAAGCTCTGCTGTCTTGACCGTGTAGAGCGGCACGACAAACAGCGCGGCAAGTCCGAACAGCGCCCGCTCCTTGTCGAGGTGATCGCGCAGCAGCCGCCAGGCGATGGCGAGGGTCGCGACGACCATCGTCAAATACAGCAGATGCTCGGCCCAATCGGCGCGGGGAAAGACGGCAAACCACAGGGCGAACAGCCACCCGGTCATCGGCGGGTGCTTGTAGCCGAAGGCAAAGTGCTGCGCCCAGAGCGACGCTTCGCTCGCGTCCCAGCGCAGATCTACCGGCGCCAGCGAGATGGTATCGTAGAGCATCCACAGCGCGGCGAAACAGCCGAGGGCGGCGGCCACAATGACGCCCTCGCGGTTGCCGGCGACGATGCGCTCTCCGGCGAGGACCAGACGCTCGAAAAAGAGCGCGAACGCCGACTCTGCTCGGTCAGGGGGATCGCGCCGGGCCACCGACATTGATTTCTCCGCAGCTGGGCTCGCCGGCCAAGCCCAACAATTTCCGATCGTTTTCCAAGGCTTGCCAAAGCTACTAGCCTGCGCCTACGCACAGGGCAACAATGCGGGGTGCGATGGAGCGTGACTTGTCTCAGTCGACGATAAACGGGGGTGCGCCCGCGAGCCCGGCGGCGCTGGTGCGTGCGGACAAGGCCGGCACGGTACGGCCGGCGCCGGAACTTACGATTGTCGTCCCGACCTTCAACGAGCAGGCCAACATTCCGATCCTGTTCGCGCGGCTCAACCGCGTTCTCGCCAGCCACGACTGGGAGGTCATATTCGTCGACGACAATTCTCCCGACGGCAGCGCCACGACCGCACGTTCGATCGGCGAAGCCGACAGCCGCGTGCGCTGCATTCGCCGTATCGGCCGCCGCGGCCTTGCCGGCGCCTGCCTTGAAGGGATGCTCGCGAGCCAGGCCCGCTACCTCGCGGTCATGGACGCCGACTTGCAGCACGACGAAGCGCTGCTCGCCGAAATGCTCGAATGCCTGCGCGCCGGCCGGGCCGATGTTGTCGTCGCCAGCCGCTACCTTGACGGCGGCTCTGCCGACGGCCTGTCGAAGCAGCGCTCCCGCGTGAGCCGCTGGTCGAATGCGCTGGTGCGCTTCCTGCTCGGCATCGATCTCACCGATCCGATGAGTGGCCATTTCATGATCCGACGCGATGCCTTCGAAAGCGTCGCGCCGGCGATCTCCTCGCAAGGCTTCAAAATCCTGCTCGATATCCTGGCGACAGCGCGCGGCCGGCTGCGCACCCTCGAGCTTCCGTCCGCCTTCCGCGAGCGGCAACACGGCGAGAGCAAGCTCGACAGCAAGATCGCGCTCGATTTTGCCGCGCTGGTGACGTCGAAGCTTACCGAAGGCGCGGTCTCCGCGCGTTTCCTCCTGTTCTGCCTGGTGGGGCTCACCGGCATCGGCATGCATCTGAGCATCTTGCGCGTCCTCTTGGCCGTGGCGCTCACTTTCGGCGCCGCGCAGGCGCTCGCCACCGTCGGCGCCATCACCTGGAATTTCGTTCTCAACAACCTGTTCACCTATCGCGATCAGCGCCTGACCGGGTGGCGCTTCCTCACCGGGCTGATCCGCTTCCAGGTGATCTGCGCCATCGGCGCCATTTCCAATGTCGGCATCGCCACCTGGATTTATGACTACGACAGCGTGTGGTGGATCGCGGGGCTTGGCGGGGCAGTGATCGGCACCGTCTGGAACTTCGTGGTCAGCGCCGCCTTCGTCTGGCGTCACCGGTAGCCGGATATCCGTAGAGCCAAGCTGACGGCGGACCCTGAGCCATCCGCTTGCCGCTCAACAGCGCCGATGTTATCTGCGCCGCATGACTGCGACGCCCATCGAAAACATCCGCAATTTCGCGATCATCGCCCATATCGACCACGGCAAATCGACGCTCGCCGACCGGCTGATCCAGGCGACCGGCGGCCTGACCGACCGCGAAATGGTCGATCAGGTGCTCGATTCCATGGACATCGAGCGCGAGCGCGGCATCACCATCAAGGCGCAAACCGTGCGCCTCAATTATCGCGCCCGCGACGGCAAGGACTATGTGCTCAACCTGATCGACACGCCCGGCCATGTCGACTTCGCCTACGAGGTCAACCGCAGCCTAGCCGCTTGCGAGGGCTCGCTGCTCGTGGTCGACGCGAGCCAGGGCGTCGAGGCGCAGACGCTCGCCAACGTCTATCAGGCGCTCGACAACAACCACGAGATCGTCCCGGTCCTCAACAAGGTCGATCTGCCGGCGGCCGAGCCCGACAAGGTGAAGCGGCAGATCGAGGACGTGATCGGCCTCGACGCCTCCGACGCCATCCTCATCTCCGCCAAGACCGGGCTGAACGTGCCGGAGGTGCTGGAGGCGATCGTGCACCGGCTGCCGCCGCCCAAGGGCGACGCAGCGGCGCCGCTCAAGGCGCTGCTCGTCGACAGCTGGTATGATTCCTATCTCGGCGTGGTCGTGCTCTTCCGCATGGTCGATGGCGTCCTCAAGAAGGGACAGCGCATCCGCATGATGGGCACCGGCGCCGCCTACGAGGTCGACCGCGTCGGCGTATTCACGCCGAAAATGCAGGAAGCGGGAGAGCTCGGACCAGGCGAGATCGGCTTTCTCACCGCCTCGATCAAGGAAGTGGCCGACACCCGCGTCGGCGACACCATTACTGACGAGAAGAAGCCGGTCGCGGCACCGCTGCCCGGCTTTCGCCCCGCGATCCCGGTCGTGTTCTGTGGATTGTTTCCGGTCGATGCGGCGGATTTCGAGAACCTGCGCGCCGCTATGGGCAGGCTCCGCCTCAATGACGCGAGCTTCTCCTACGAGATGGAGACCTCGGCCGCGCTCGGCTTCGGCTTCCGCTGCGGCTTCCTCGGCCTCCTCCACCTCGAGATCATCCAGGAACGGCTCGAGCGCGAATTCAACCTCAACCTGATCGCAACCGCGCCGTCGGTCATCTACAAGATCAAGCTGCGCAACGGGCAGCATCTGGAAATCCATAACCCGGTGGACATGCCGGACCCGAACCATATCGAGGAGATGGACGAGCCCTGGATCGAAGCGACGATCCTGACGCCGGACGAATATCTCGGCAGCGTCCTGAAACTGTGTCAGGACCGCCGCGGCGAGCAGAAGGAGCTGACCTACGTCGGCAACCGCGCGCTGGTGAAATACGACCTGCCGCTCAACGAAGTGGTGTTCGACTTCTACGACCGGCTCAAATCGGTGTCGCGCGGCTACGCCTCGTTCGACTACCACCTGACTGACTACAAGCCGGCAGACCTGGTCAAGCTGCAAATGCTGGTCAACGGCGAGCCGGTCGATGCTCTGGCAATGCTCGTGCATCGCACCCGCGCGGAAAGCCGCGGCCGCGCCATGGCCGAAAAGCTCAAGGAGTTGATCCCACCGCACATGTTCCAGGTGCCGATCCAGGCGGCGATCGGCGGCAAGGTCATCGCCCGCGAGACGGTGCGCGCCTTCCGCAAGGACGTGACCGCGAAATGCTACGGCGGCGACGTCACCCGCAAGCGCAAGCTCCTGGAGAAGCAGAAGGAAGGCAAGAAGCGCATGCGCCAGTTCGGCAAGGTGGAAATTCCGCAGGAGGCCTTCATTGCCGCGCTGAAGGTGGATGTGTAACGCGTTCGCCTGAGACCATTAGCGGCACTCGACCGAGACGCGCGGAAGCCGTCATGATGCCGACGATCAAGTATCATCCCGAGGACAATGCGGCCTATATCCGCTTGTCGGAAGCAAAGATCCTGCAGAGCGCTGAAGTCGCTCCGGATGTCGTATTTGACTACGATGCCGATGGCCGAATTGTCCGGCATCGAATTGCTGGACGCCAGGGCGCAACTCGCCCCTGAGCTTCTTAGCGGAGCGGCTTAGAACGGATGGCCAATACCGAGCCCCGAAAGACCGCGCTGAGGCGTACACCCCGCTCGGCGCAAGCGATTATGCCCGCAAAGACGGCGGCGATTGTCCGCGTTATAAAGGGGTGTTGTCCGCACGCGAGGGGCACCCTTGACCACTGCAACGACCGAGACGACACGGCTGACCTCCGATCCCGTTCCGCCTGAGCAGTTGCGCGCCGACGTGACGCGGCTGTTCGAGGCGATGACGGCCGGCGGCATCGGCATCGTTCCGCTCGACGTCGCCTATGCGGTGGTCGCGACCACGCCGGGCGGCATCAAACGCATCTTCGAGGCCAAGCGCCGCTCCTACGACAAACCGTCGGGGATGTTCGGCAGCTGGCGGCTGAGCCGCGAGGTGCACCGCCTCGACGACCGCCGCCACGCCATGGTGCGCGAGCTGGTCGAGGAGGAACGGATTCCGTTTTCGGTGGTGGCGCCGTTCCGCGCCGAACATCCGCTGTTCGCCGCGGTCGATCCCTTCGTGATGCAGAACTCGTCGAAGGGCGGCACGCTCGACATGCTCATCAACGCCGGCCAGTTCCACGACGCCATCGCCGAGGGCGCCATCGCGCGCGGCACCGCGGTGTTCGGCTCGTCCGCCAATCTGTCGCTGACCGGCAGCAAGTACCGCTATGCCGACATCGACTCGCCGGTGCGCGAGGCCGCCGCGATTCACTTCGACTATGGGCAATCGAAATACGCCCACAAGGACGGGCTCGCGAGCACGATCATCGACTTCGTCGATTTCTCGGTAATCCGCGTCGGCCACTGCTTCGACCGCCTGAAGCAGGCGTTCGTCACGCGCTTCGGCGTCACGCTCAAGACTTGAGCTCGGAGGCTTCCGATGAGCGACCCCTACAAGGATATCGGCTTCGACGCCAACCGCATCGGTTTCGGCAGACGCGCCGGCGTGGTCGTGGTCGATTTCCAGAAGGGCTTTACCGAGAGCCGCTTCCCGCTCGGCGGACGGCCGATGGTGGAGCGCGCGGTTAACAATACGGCGCAGCTTCTGGCGGCGGCACGCAAGGCCGGCCTGCCGGTCGCCTCCTGCTATACCGCCTATTCGAGCGCGCGCGACGCGCCGCTGTGGAAGATCCCGACCGTGGTCAACGAATTCCACCACGGCCACCCCTGCACCGAGCTCGACGAACGCATCTATGATCGCACCTACGACATGGTGGTGTGCAAGACCGGGCCGTCGATCTTCTTCAACACCCCGGTCGCCACCTACTTCGTCAAGGAAGGCGTCGACACCGTCATCGTCTCCGGCTGCAATACGTCCGGCTGCGTACGCGCAAGCATCAACGATGCGTTCTCCTACGGCTTCCGTGTCATCGTGCCGGAGCCGTGCTGCGGCGACGTCGACGAAGGCCCGCATCGCGACAACCTGCGCGACGTCGGGCGCCGCTACGCCGACGTCGTCAGCCTCGACGAGGTGCTCGCCTATATCGAGACCTCCGGGCGGCGCAATGACTGAGCCGCGCCTGCTCGTGCGCTGCAAGCGAGCGCATCGCGGCCGTCCTCGGCGCTGATGGCAAGCGCGATGGCCGCGGACCATGGCGACGCCAACCCAGGGCAATCAACGGCACGCTGGGTCGGCCGCTCCATACCGCGGTTCGAAGATGCGGCATTGCTGACCGGCCGCGGCCGCTATATCGACGATCTCGGCGTGCGACCCGGCACCTTGCAGGCCGCGATCCTGCGCTCGCCGCATGCGCACGCCGAGATCGAAGCGATCGACTGCGCGGCAGCGCAGGCGGCGGACGGCGTGTTCGCGGTGCTCACCGGCGCCGATATCACGGCTCTCACCGCGAGCCTGGCGGTCGGCATCAAGGCACCGATCGACTCATGGCCGATCGCCACCGACCGCGTGCGCTATGTCGGCGAGCCGGTCGCCATCGTCGTCGCCTCAGATCGGTACCGTGCCGAGGATGCGCTCGAACTGATCGAGGTGCGCTATCGGCCGCTGCCGGCGCTCGTCGATCCATTGGCCGCCGCCGCACCCGATGCGCCGCTGTTGCACTCGCGCGCGCAGAGCAACGTGATCGGCGAGCGCGTGTTTCGCTACGGCGATCCGGAGGGCGCGTTCGCCGCGGCCGCGCACCGCGTCCGCGTCGATGTCCGCTATCCGCGCAATTCGTGCACGCCGATCGAGACCTATGGCGTCGTCGCCGAATACGATGCCGCGGAGGACGCCTACGACGTTCTCGCCAACTTCCAGGGGCCGTTCAGCCTGCATCCGGTGATGGCGCGGGCGCTGAAGGTCCCCGGCAACCGCCTGCGGCTGCGCACGCCGCCCGACTCGGGCGGCAGCTTCGGCGTCAAGCAGGCGATCTTTCCCTACATCGTGCTGATCGCCGCCGCGGCGCGCGCAACCGGGCGGCCGGTGAAATGGATCGAGGACCGCCTCGAGCATCTGTGCGCCTCGGTCTCCGCCACCAATCGGGTGACGGCGCTCGAAGCCGCAGTCGATGCCGACGGCCGCGTCACCGCGCTGGCCTGGGATCAGCTCGAAGATTGCGGCGCGCACCTGCGCGCGCCGGAGCCGGCCACGCTCTACCGCATGCACGGCAATCTCACAGGCGCCTACGACGTCCGCCACGTCAAGGTGCGCAATCGCGTCGTGCTCACCAACAAGACGCCGACGGGGTTGAACCGCGGCTTCGGCGGACCGCAGATGTACTATCCGCTGGAGCGGCTGATGCAGCGGATCGCGATCGAGCTGAAACTCGATCCGCTCGACGTCATCAGCCGCAACCTCGTCCCCGCAACAGCCATGCCGTATCGGACGGCCACCGGCGCGTTGCTGGATTCGGGAGATTTCGCGGCCGCGCTCGCAGATGCGATCGCGGATGGTCGGCTCGCAGCATTGCAGGCTCGACGCGCCGCGGCGCGCGCGCAAGGAAGACACTACGGCATCGGCTTCGCCGCGGTGGTCGAGCCCAGCGTGTCCAACATGGGCTACATCACCACTGCGTTGACGCCAGAGGAACGCCGACGCGCCGGGCCGAAGAATGGCGCCCAGTCCACCGCCACGATCAGCCTCGATCCGCTCGGCACGGTCTCGGTGCAGGTGGCCTCGACCCCGCAAGGCCAGGGCCATCGCACCGTGCTGGCGCAAATCGTCGCCGACACGCTCGGCCTCGAGCCGCAGGACATCCGCGTGGTCGCCGACGTCGATACCGCCAAGGATGGCTGGTCGATCGCGTCGGGCAACTATTCCAGCCGCTTCGCGCCCGCAGTCGCCGGCGCCGCGGAGATTGCTGCCGTGCGCTTGCGCGATCGTCTCGCGCGCATCGCCGCCACCCAACTCAACGTACCGCCGGCGGAGATCGTTTTCGCCAACGGCCGCATTGCCGCGCGCTCAAATCCGGACAACGCCGTTTCCTTCGCACGCATCGCCGCGGCCGCCCATTGGGCGCCGGCTACGATTCCGGCCGAAGTCGATCAGACGATCAGGGAGACCGTGTTCTGGACGCCGCCGGAACTCACGGCGCCGAACGAAGCCGACGAGGTCAACAGCTCGCTCTGCCACGGCTTCATCTTTGATTTCTGCGGCGTCGAGGTCGATGCGGCCTCGGGCGCCGTGCGCGTCGACAGCTACGTCACCATGCACGATTGCGGCCGCATCCTGCATCCGGCGATGGTGGCGGGCCAGATTGGCGGCGGCTTTGCGCAGGCGCTCGGGGCCGCGTTGTACGAGGAATACGCGTACGCCGAGGACGGCGCTTTTCTCTCCGGCACGTTTGCCGACTATCTGGTGCCGACCGCCATGGAGGTGCCGGAGCCGACTGTCCTGCATCGGGAATCGCCTTCGCCCTTTACCCCGCTCGGCGCTAAGGGCGTCGGCGAAGGCAATTGCATGTCGACGCCGGTGTGCATCGCCAACGCGATTGCAGACGCGCTGGGGCTCGATGCGATCGATCTGCCGGCAACGCCGTCGAAGCTTGCCGCGCACCTTCACGGGCCGGAGCCGCCGCGCTCCGGACACGTCAAGGCGCGAGCTGCGAGGGCGCGGTGAAGCCGGCGCCGTTCGACTATGTGCGCGCGGAGAGCCTCGACGAGGCCCTCGATGTTTTGCATCGGGAGGGTGCTAATGCGCGTGTTCTCGCCGGCGGGCAGACTCTGGTGCCGATGCTCAACATGCGCGTGGCGCAACTGCGCGTCATCGTCGATATCATGCGCGTGCCAGAACTAAACAGGATCGACGACGCCGGCGACAAGATTCGCGTCGGCGCTGCGGTGCGGCAGTTCGAACTCGAGCGGCGATCAAATCTGGCTTCACGCCAGCCGCTCCTCGCCGCAGCGCTCCCCTGGATCGGCCATGCCCAGACGCGCAGTCGCGGCACCGTCTGCGGCTCGGTGGCCCATGCCGATCCGAGCGCCGAATTGCCGCTGATATTGATCGCCCTCGGCGGCGAGGTGGAAACGCGGTCGCAACGACAACACCGCCGCATCCCGGCAGCGGCGTTCTTCACCGGGATGATGACGACCGATCTGCAAGATGACGAACTGATCGAAGCAGTGAGCTTCCCAACCGTACGCGCCGGCGCCGGGTACGGTTTCCGCGAGATCGCCCGACGGCACGGCGATTTTGCCATCGTTGCCTGCGCTGCTGTTGTGGATGCACGGTCGGCCCGGCTCGTGGTCGGCGGCGTTGCCGATCGGCCCATGGCGCGCGAGGTGCCGCTACCGGGCGATCCGGCGCTTGACGACGCGCTCGACGCGTTCGCCTGGGACCTCGACGCCCGCGACGACCTGCACGCCACTGCCGCCTACCGGCGCCAATTGGTAAGGCGCATCGGCCGCCAGACGCTGGAAGAAGCCACGCGATGCCGCGGCTGAGCGCAGGCGCGCTGCACCGCGTGAGGTTTAAGCTCAATGGCCGAGCCGTTTATGGATCGGCGGAGCCGCGCATGCTGCTCAGCGATTTTCTTCGCCATGTGCTCGGCGCGACCGGTACGCATGTCGGCTGCGAGCATGGCGTCTGCGGCGCCTGCACGGTGCAGATCGACGGGGCGCCGGCGCGCTCCTGCATCACCCTTGCGGTCCAGGCGGAAGGAGCGGACATTCGCACCGTCGAGGGCTTGGCGCCGGCGGCGGATCGGCTTTCGCCCTTACAGGAGGCGTTCCGCGAGCACTTCGGTCTACAGTGCGGCTTCTGCACGCCGGGTATCCTGATGTCGCTCGACGCCTTGTTGCGCGAGCGTCCGCAAGCAACTGAACCGGAGATCCGCGAATTTCTCTCCGGCCATTTGTGCCGCTGCACCGGCTATGGCTCGATCGTCAAAGCGGCAGTTGCGGCGGCGCGCAAAGAGCGCGAGGAACGCGGCCATGCTTGACCTCGGGACAAGCTTCGCGGCGAGCGTCGAGCGCGATCCGGAAGGACTGGCCATAGTCGACGCCGATATCCAGCTCACCTATCGAGAGTGGTACGGCAAAATCTCAGCGCTGGTCGCCGCGTTCGACGATCTCGGGCTCGGTGCAGGGGATCACCTCGTCACCGTGCTGCAGAACCGCTGGGAGGCGGCGACCATCCACTGGGCCTGTCAGCTCGCCGGCATCATCATCACGCCGCTGAACTGGCGCGGCACCGGCGAGGAGATCGACTTTTGCATCGAGAATGCAGAAGCCAAGGCGATCTTTTACCAGGACGTTTCCGCCCCGGCGGTAGCCGCCGCAAAAGAAGCGAAGCGCCTTGATCGCGTCGCCGTTGGCATTGCGGATTTGCAGGACCTCGATTTTGCCCACCTGATCGCCAAGGAAGCCGTCGCCGCGAAGCCGCGTGCGAGCGCCGAGGACTGGTCGCTGATGCTCTACACGTCGGGGACAACTTCGCGACCCAAGGGAGTACCGCGTCGGCATCGGGCCGAGCGCGCCGCCGCGGTCGCACATGTGGCGCAGAACCTCTACGCCCGCGGCGAGCGCACACTCGGCGTCATGCCGCTCTATCACACGATGGGCGTTCGCTCGCTGCTCGCCATGTCGCTCGTCGGCGGCACGTTCGTCTGCCTGCCGCGGTTCGACGCGCAGCGGGCGCTTGAGCTCATTACCGGCGAGCGCATCACCAATCTCTATCTGGTCCCGACGCTCTACCACGATCTCGTGCATCATCCGCGGTTCGCAGAGACCGACGTAAGCTCCGTGCGCAAGCTCGGATTTGCCGGCGCGCCGATGACCGATGCACTGCTGAAAACGCTCGAAGCGGCGTTTCGCCCCGACCTCTTCGTCAACCATTACGGTAGTTCCGAAATCTATACCTGCACGATCGATCAGAACGCCGCCGCCAAGCCCGGCTCCGCCGGCCGCGCCGGCATCAATCAGTCGATCAGAGTCGTGCCGCTCGGCGCGCGCTCAGCCGACGAGCGCGCGGCGGTCGGCCACGAGGGCGAGATCATCGCGCTGATGGCCGGAGACGAAGCATTCGAGGGCTACTGGCGCCGGCCCGACGCCGACGCGGCGGCGATCCGCAACGGGTGGTATTTTACCGGCGACACCGGATTGATCGACGCCGACGGCGACCTGTTCGTCACCGGCCGGGTCGACGACATGATCATCACCGGCGGCGAGAACGTATCGCCGGTGGAGATCGAGAGCTGCCTGTCGTTACACCCGGCGGTGTCCGAGGTAGCGGTGGCCGGTTTGCCGCACGAGCGCTGGGGCAAGATCGTCTGCGCCTTCGTCAAAAGGCGCGCCGCCGTCGAGCCGGACGAACTCGACGCCTTCTGCCGCAGCTCCGCGTTGTCCGATTTCAAGCGCCCGCGCCGCTACGTGTTCGTCGCCGAGATCCCAAGATCTCCCGTCGGCAAGCTTTTGCGCCGCAAGCTCGTGGCCGGCGATTACCAGGCGGAGCGCGGCGCCGCCATGAGTGACCACCAAGGAACGACTGTATGAGCATTGCCACTTCTTCAGCCATGAGTTTTGCCGATCCGCGGCTTGCGCGCCTCGACGGCTTCCGGGTCGAGATCGATCGCGAGCACGAGCGTGCGGACGTCATCCTCGACCGGCCGCCGTTCAACATCATCGAAATGCCGCAGCGCGATCAGTTGCGCCTGGTGTTCGAAGCAATCGACGAAGAGCCCCAGGTACGGGTCATCGTGCTGCGCGCCGCCGGCGAGCATTTTTCCAGCGGCGGCAACATCCGGGGCTTTCTCGAAGCCTCGCCCGAGCATGTTGCGAAACTCGCCTGGAATATCGCCGCGCCGGCGCGCTGCGCCAAGCCGGTGATCGCCGCGAACCGCGGTTATTGCTTCGGCGTCGGCTTCGAGATTTCGCTCGCCTGCGATTTCCGCATCATCTCCGAGACCTGCTTTTACGCGCTGCCGGAGCAGCGGCTCGGCCAGATCCCGGGATCGGGCGGCTCCGCCCGCCTGCAGAAGATCGTCGGCATCACGCGGACCAAGGACATCGTGATGCGCTCCAAGCGTATCCCTGCGAAGCAGGCGCTGGACTGGGGCATCGCGACCGACTGCGTCGCCGACGCCGAGCTCGAAGCGGCGACCGACGCACTCGTCGATGAGCTGCGTACCTTCTCGCCGCTCGCGCAACGCACCGCGAAGAAGCTCTTGAACGACACCGAAGACGCGATGCTCTCGACCGCTATCGAGCTTGAAGGTCACTGCTACAGCCGCCTGCGGCAATCGGACGACTTCCGCGAAGGCGTCGAGGCGTTTCATGCCAAGCGGCCGGCAAAGTTCCGCGGCAGCTAGGCCAGCCGAGTTGAATTCACCTTCCATTTATTTCCGCGAAAGCACGAATCCAGTCGGAGTGCCAAACGCCAGCAAATCGACCAAATGAGTCCCCGCTTTCGCGGGACGAGCGGATGGAGTAGCGGAGCCGGCGGCGGCGAACTTGGTCTACTGCACCACGATCGTGGTGTTCTGCATGCCTTCGCGGCGGACGATGCCGAACAGCATGGCGGCGTTGCTGGGATGCAAGCGTATGCAGCCGTGCGACGCCGGCCCGCCAAGCTGGGCAATGTGGTAGCTGCCGTGGATGGCAAGACCGCCGTAGAAGAAGATCGCGTGCGGCATCGGCGCATTGTAGTATTTGTGCGAGAGCCAATGCGCCGCCATGGAGCGCGGATGGAAGACGCCGGAAGGTGTGCCGAACCCGGCTCTGCCGGTCGAAACCCGCCAATTGTAGCGATGGATGCCATCGACGCTGACAGCCATGGTCTGGCTGCCGCGATCGATCTGCACCATGACGCCGGCTTCGGCGCGCTCCGCGTAAGAGAAGAAGGTAACCGACAAAGCGGCCAGAAAAGCCGCAACAATCACACCACGCATGGCGAGCCCCGCAGCTCCTCAACACACCACCGCCATTATTGTGGCACACTCGGGGCGATGTAAAGCAAAGACAGTGGCAGCAGTTAATTAGTCGAGCCGAAACAGCGGCAATTTGCTCGTTGCTGTAAGCATTGCGTTCATGTCTGAGCGTGCGGGGTCATGAAATCGCCCCGCCATCTCGATCAACATCCGCCATGCCGCGTTACGATCTCTTCACCATCGGCCATTCCAACATCTCCTCCGAGCGCTTGATCACGATGCTGCGCGATGCCGAAGTGAATGCCATTGCCGACGTGCGTTCGGTGCCGAACTCGCGCTGGTGTCCGTGGTTTTCGGCCAAGGCTTTGGCGGGAAGTCTTCCGCGCGCCGGGATCACCTACGCGACGATGGGCGACACCCTCGGCGGCCGTCCGCGCGACGGCAGGCTCTTTCGCGATGGCGTCGTCGACTATGAGGTGATGGCCGTGCAGCCCGAATTCGTCGTCAGCCTCGATCGGCTGACCGAGGATACGGCACGGTCGCGCATCTGTCTGATGTGCTCGGAACGCGAGCCGCTTGACTGCCATCGCTGTCTCTTGGTCGCGCGCAGCCTCGCTGAGCGCGGACTGGCCGTCGGTCATATCCTTCACGACGGCACAATCGAGCCGCATGGTGCGACCGAAGCGCGGCTCCTTGCGCTTGATGCCGACGCTGACGGGCTGTTCGCGGCCGGCGACCGCGATCGGCTCGCCGCGGCGTACCGCCATCGTGCGCATGCCGTGGGCTTCAAACAAAAATCGCGGCCGAATCCCGTGAGAAAGAAGAAATAATGCGAGCTTCCGTTTGGCTATGCCTTCCCCGCATCATGTGTCGTCCGGCGATGTGGCTGGTGCTGGCTTTGCTCGCCGCCGGCCTCGGCCATGCGCTCGCACAGGAAAGCAGCACCCGCGGCGAGAAGTCCGGAGCGTCCGTGGATGCCACGCTGCTGTCGCGCCCAGCGAAAGAATTGTTTTCACGCCAGACCAAGCCACTGCCGCTGGCCGCGCGCTCCATCGGATTTTATTCGCAGGGATGCTTGGCCGGCGCCGTGGCCTTGCCGATCAACGGGGCGACCTGGCAGGTGATGCGGCTGTCGCGCAACCGCAATTGGGGACATCCTACACTCATCGCCTTCCTCGAGCGTCTTGCCGCCAAAGCGAAGAAGATCGGCTGGAACGGGCTCCTTGTCGGCGACCTGTCGCAGCCGCGCGGCGGTCCGATGCCGAGCGGCCACAACAGCCATCAAGTCGGGCTCGATGCCGACATCTGGTTCACGCCGATGCCCAGCCGCAAACTGTCGCGGGAACAACGCGAGGACGTGTCCGCCGTCGACATGGTCCGCGAGGACCGGCTCGACGTCGATCCCGAGGTATGGACACACGAGCGCACCGAATTGATCCGCACTGCTGCGCGCGAACCCGAGGTCGAGCGCATCTTCGTCAACGCCGCGATCAAGAAAGCGCTGTGCCGCGAAGCCGGCGAAGATCGCGACTGGCTCGCCAAAGTGCGGCCGTGGTCCGGTCACGACCATCACTTCCACGTCCGCATCTTGTGTCCGGCCGACAGCCCGCAGTGCAAGCCGCAACCGCCGCCTGAGCCGGGCGACGGCTGCGGGCATGAACTTGACTACTGGTTCTCGGATGCCGTCATCCATCCTGCGCCGCCCACGGAGCCGCCGAAGCCGCCACTCACGCTCGCCGAATTGCCCGCCGCCTGCCGGGCGCTCGTGACCACGCCGTAGAGCATGATCCGGAAAAGTAGGTACCGTTTTTCGACAAGATCGTGCTCCCGTAAGGGAAACGAGAGCGTTCATGCGCCCGGTTTGGCGAACAACACGTTTTGTGCAACGGCCGTGACGGAGATCAGCGCGGCGGCGAAGATCGCCACGATCACGGCGTAGCGCCTCGTCCTCTCGGCCGGCGACTTCATCACGATCGGCAGGCCCATCGCCAAAAGATAGACGCCGTAGAGGGCGGCGAAGCCGAGGAACCGTAACCCCGGCAGCAGCAGGAAAATCCCGGCGAGCCACACCGGCGTGAACGAATAAGCCGCAAGGTTGAGCGCGCCGGCAAAACTGCGTTCTCCGCCGAACCGCGGCGCGAGCACGTCGATCAGAAGCGCGACGAGAAGAACCTGGGCGAAGGTCGCGACATATCCGAAGATTGCGCTGAACAGTCCGTCGAATATCGGCTCGTGCACGACTTCGCCCCCCGGCACGATCACGCCGATGAGGCTCGCGCCGACGAGGCGCGACAAAGCGGGAATGAGGGCAAGCACGGCGACGTAACCGCTCAACAAGAAGATGACGTCGCCAGGTTCTTTCTCGACCCGCGTCCATGCGGCCGGCGGATCGACCAGCAAGGTTGCCGTGCGCACGACGGTGTCCATCACGCCGGCCGCTCCGCGTCGGCACGGAGCAACGCGGCACCTTTTTCCGCAATCATCATCGTCGGCGCGTTGGTGTTTCCGGACGTGATCGTCGGCATGACCGAGGCATCGATGACGCGGAGCCGATCCGCGCCGGCTACGCGCAGGCGCTCATCGACGACCATCAGCGGATCGCTCGCCAGCCCCATCTTGGCCGTGCCGACCGGGTGAAAAATCGTCGTGCCGATCTTGCCCGCGGCCTGCACCAGCGACTGCTCGTCGTCGTCGGCTGCGGTGGCGCCGGGCAGATATTCGGCGGGATGGAACGGCGCAAGCGCGGGCTGCGCCACGATGCGGCGCGTGAGGCGAATTGCGCTGGCGGCAATGCGGCGGTCGGCGTCGGTCGAGAGGTAGTTCGGCTTGATGACTGGCTTGGCGGCCGGATCGCGCGAGCGCAGCCGGACAGCGCCGCGGCTCGTCGGCCGCAAGTTGGCAACGCTGGCCGTGAACGCGGGGAATTCGTGCAACGGCTGGCCCCAGCGTTCCAGAGAGAGCGGCTGAATGTGATACTGCAGATTGGCGCGATCCTGGTCGGGATCCGAACGGGTGAACAGCCCGAGCTGCGACGGCGCCATGGTGAGCGGGCCGCGCCGGAACAGCGCGTATTCGGCGAGCATGCGGGCGCGGCCGAACGGCGAGTGATAGCGCTCGTTGAGCGTGGTGATGCCGTCGACCTTGTAGATCAGCCGCAGCTGCAGGTGATCCTGGAGGTTGGCGCCGACGCCAGGTCGGTCGGCAATGACTGGGATGCCGTGCTCGCGCAATTGCTCGGCCGGACCGATGCCGGAGAGGAGCATGAGCTGCGCCGACCCGATCGAGCCGGCGGCAAGTATCACCTCGCCGCGACAGCGCGCACTTCGCACTTCGCCGCCGCGCCGCCAGCGCACGCCCGCAGCACGACGGCCTTCGAACACGACGGCTTCGACCAGGCAATCGGTCTCGAGCCGCAGATTGGGACGCCGTAGTGCCGGCTTGAGAAAGGCGCGCGCCGCCGACCAGCGCCGGCCGCGCTTCTGGTTCACGTGGAAGGCACAGCATCCCTCGTTGTCGCCGGTGTTGAAGTCCGCGACGGATTTGATGCCGGCCTGTTCGGCGGCCCTGCGGAACGCGTCGAGCAGGTCCCAGCGCACCCGCGGCGCCTCGATCCGCAACTCGCCGCCCACCGAATGAGCGTCGCTTGCACCCATGAAATGATTTTCGTGCCGCATGAAATACGGCAGCACGTCGTCCCAGCCCCACCCGGCAAGGCCGAGCTGACGCCAATGATCGTAGTCGGCGGCCTGGCCGCGCATATAGATCATCGCATTGATGGCTGATGAGCCGCCGATCACCCTGCCGCGTGGATAGTCGAGGCTGCGACCATTGAGGCCTTCCTCCGGCTCGGTCTTGAAACACCAGTCAGACCGCGGATTGCCGATCGCGAACAGGTAGCCGACCGGAATGTGAAACCAGATCCAATTGTCGCGGCCGCCGGCTTCGAGCACCAACACGCGCTGCCGGGCATCGGCGGACAGCCGATTCGCGAGGAGGCAACCGGCGGAACCCGCGCCGACGATGATGTAGTCGTACTCGCCTTCGCTGGCCCCTGTTTCGGCCATGCAAACCCTCATATCCGCGTGGACAATAGCACGCCGCCCGATTGGGGAGCGACTACCGGGCGCCGCCCGAAAGCTCCACGACACACGCTTCGCTTGTTTGGCGCCCCGGGGACAGCACGCGCCGGCCATCCGTCATCTGTGCAACCGCGGCGCCAGCGGCTATGATGCGCGCAAATCTGGATTTACGCGTCGTGCATCACGATCGAAGGAGCACAATGACGAGCTGGCGCGGACTGCGAGACGCTGCTCGATACGCCGCGCGGCTCGCCGCGGTGCTGCTCGTTCTCGCCAGCGAATCGGCGATACTTTCCGCCGCAACCGGCGCAGACAATACGGTGCGTCTGACGGTCGACTACGGCGATGGGGTCGCCAAGACGGTCAGCGATCTGGCATGGTCGAAGGGAAATACCGTGCTCGACGCCATGAAGGCGGCGACGTCGCGTCCACACGGGATTTCGTTCAGCTATACCGGCTCCGGCGCCTCGGCGGCGCTTACCAAGATCGACGACGTGCAGAGCCAGGGCGGGGGCGCGGGTAAGAAGAACTGGCAGTATTGGGTCAACGGCACCTACGGCGATCGAAGCTTTGCCACTTTCGAGCTGCAGGCGCAGGACGAGGTCCTCTGGCGGTTCGCTACAGAACAGGAGAAATGAGGCCGATGCTCTCCCACTTGTCGAATGCCCACCATACGGCGCGCGCACTGTCCACGGACCTCGCCATCGTCGCGGCGCTCGTCGGTCTCAACGTCGCCGCGCGGCTCCTTCCGCATGCACCCGATTTCACGCCGGTCGCGGCGACGGCGCTGTTCGCGGCCAGCGTGCTGCGCGTGCGCGCCTTGTCCGTCGTGGTCCCGCTGGTCGGCATGATCCTCGCCGATGCCTGGCTCGGCTTCTACGATCCGCGCATCATGGCGGCCGTCTATGGGATGCTCGCGTTGCCGGCCTGCGCCGCTTGGCTGTCGAGCCGTTTGCGCCGGCCGGTCATGATCGTGCCGGTCCTGCTGTCGTCCTCACTCAGCTTCTTCTTGGTGACGAATTTCGCCGTGTGGGCGTTCAGCCCGATGTACACGGCGAACGCTGGCGGGCTCCTCAAGTGCTACATTGCCGCGCTGCCGTTCCTCCAGAACACGCTTTGCGGCGACCTGTTCTGGGGCATCGTCTTGTTTGGCGGATATTGGCTGGCGCAGAACGTCCGAGCGGCGAAACACGATATGCATCGCGCTATTGTCGCGCGCGCCTGCTGATCCGTCCTCCGCGCGCGCCTGAATGGATCGCACGTCGTCCCGGCGCTCCGCGACAGCGCTGGGTCTGTTGTGCGGCACCGGGGCGGCGTTGTTCTGGGCCCTCGGCTTCGTTGCCGCGCGCCAGGGGATCGAGGCCGGCCTCTCGCCGTTTGTGATCGCGCTCGATCGCTTCGTCTGGCCGGGACTAGCGTTGCTGCCGGTCGTCGCCGCCGACGGGTTCCGCGATCTCGGCGGTCTGGGCTGGCGGCGCGCGGCTATGCTGGCGCTGTTCGGCGGGCTCCCGCTCGCGCTCCTGGCCTATATCGGCTATGTGTTCGTTCCGCTCGGCCACGGCGGTGTGATCCAGCCCTCTTGCGCGGCGCTCGGCGGCCTCATCCTCGCCCGCCTCGTGCTCAAGGAGCCGCTGCCGCCGCGGCGGATTGCCGGTGCGCTGTTGATCGTCGTCGGCCTTGCCGTGATCGGCAGCGAGGCGGTGCGCACCATGGGCCCGCAGGGCATCCTCGGCGATTTGCTGTTCGTGCTGGCGGGATGCTTCTTTGCGACGTTCGGGATCCTGGTGCGGCGCTGGCAGATCGCCCCGCTGCGGGCCGCGGCGATCACCAGCGTGCTGTCGCTCACCGGCCTGCCGCTCCTATTGCTCGGCGTCGACAAATTGTTCGCCTCGAGCTTTCTCGAGAACCTGATGCAGGCCATCGTGCAGGGCGCGCTCACCGGCGCCGGCGCAACCTATCTGTTCGCGCGCGCGGTCGTGCTGCTCGGGGCGGGACGCGCGGTGCTCTTTCCCTCGCTCGTTCCGCCGTTCACCTTGTTGGTCGGGTTTCTGGCGCTCGGCGAGGTGCCGAGCGCGTCGCAGCTCATCGGGCTGGCGGTTGTCGTCGTCGGCTTCCCGCTAACCCAGAGGGGGTGATCGCGGTCCCGTCTGCGGGCGTGGATCGCGGACTAAGTGCTGTCACGACTAGTACTCCTCCACCCGTAAGCCGTCTCTTATTTTGAAATTTTTATCCAGCAGAGGTCCAACGTTCCTCGGACTGTACGGACTTTGGGCACAATCTCCGTTTTCGTCATTCGAACAGACCGAAGCCTGTGACTGACACCTTTCAATAACGCTTCGATGGATTGCCTCATTTACCGTTGCGAGAGGCTTTCCGGCATCGTCCATGGGCGCGTACAGCCGTTCATAAAACGAAACACTAAACGGTTTCCCGCAAATCTGACGGTAGGTTGGCGTCAAGCGGTCCTTGGCAAAAACCAGCGTGCGAGAATCATGCATCGGGGCATGGGAGTCGAGTTTGGTCGGATCGGGAAGACACGACCAGTCAAGCGCCAGGCCGTCCGCCTCAGCTTTCTTTGCCATCCAAACAAGCGGGATGTCGGCAAGTTTTCGCGTGACATAGCCACCCCCGACGTCCGAATGAGCTCCCGCGAACCAGACTTGCTCGATCTTGGCGCCGGCTGCTGGCGTTCCCGTCCAGAGCGTCGGAACGAACTCGTTTCGATGCTCGTCGACGGCCAGCGCATGGCATCCGTGCTTCACGATATTGCAGGGGCCGGTGTCGTGAAAGCCGTACTTCTCGCTGTCAAACGACAAAAAAAGCTCGCCGGGAATTCCGAGCGCGCCAACGGTGTCCCATACGCCAAGAAACTTGATCTCAGCGCCAAGATGGCAATCCGATTGAGAGGTCTTCATAAACTCAGTGGGAGAGTGCGGCCCGGCGGTCCTATAGTATTTCCATGCTAATCCGAGATCGCCGAGTTTTTGGCGCTTCAGTACGCCGCAGGCATTGATGAGCCCGGACAAGCTGCGGGCGGTAAAAGCACCGCGCGAAAATCCGAACAGGAAGATTTCATCCCCGGGCAGATAGTTTTGAGCGATGAACATGTAGCCGGAACGAATGTTCTCATCGACCCCAAGCCCGGTGGCTCCTTCGAAGATGATTTCCGCGTGAAGGCCCGAAGTTCCGACACCGCGCAGGTAGAGCACGGATTGCGGAATTCCTCCGGTGCCTACAGTGGAGTGGATTGCTCGTGCGAGCAGCGCGACATTGGTATCGGACTTTTGGCCATCCGCGGTATTCCAAGTACCATCGAAACAAATGATCAATCGTTTCATTTGTCGTTCCCCGTTGTCTTCCGTAGAAAATCAACTTCGGGCATGTCCCCTTCTTACAGGGAGGATCACTCGACGCGTTTCGCACCAGAACAAGTACGCCGCCAAAACGGGCGTTGGCGAACCGCAGGCTCAATCAGTGGCCGCTGCTATTTCGGACTTGTAGGCGGCGGCGCGGTGCCCTGCGCCCACTTCTCGATCTTTCCGAGCGCGCCCCAAGCTGTGAGTGCAAGGAAAAGCGGCATCGTAAAACCGCTAAGTCCCGGAACGGAGCCGGCTACCAATTGGAGAAGCCCCAGGATGCCACTCGGAGTGGCGCCAGCTGGCAACGCTGGGACACTTGAGAGCCACGCCGTCAGCAGGCTGCCAATGACGCCGATCGCGGTCTTCTTGCCATTGAGCAGACTGCCGATCGTTTCTCCGAGCGCCCCGTTGACCTGGCCCAACGGCGCCGATTTGTCGCTCGGATTGATGAGGCCACCGACGAAATCCAGAATCTTCTGCAGCTGAGCGGCCTGATCGTGCGGCGGCGCCATCGAAATCGGTGTCGCTGACACGGGAGCCGCGTTGATGTTGAGCTTTTGCAGGATACTCCCCACCTGCTGCAGGGTGCTGGTGAGATCGTTTGCAGGCACCGGAAGCGTCGGCATTTGAACGCCTCCGCCTTTCTGCAGCCCATCGAGCAGTTGTTTGATCGCAACAATCAGGTCGCCCGGCGTTTGCCCGCTCGCTTGTCCACCCGCTTGCCCGATCGCTTGTCCGCTCGCTTGTCCACCCCTTTGCCCGCTCACTTGCCCGCTCAGTTGCCCGTTCGCCTGCCCCGTCGCCGGCAACGCGCTTAGCTTCTGCCCGATCGTTGCAATCGTGGCGGGGTCGGCGAGCCCGGTATCTGGAAGGCCATTTTCCCGCTGGAATTGAGACACGGCGCCCATCGTTTTTGGCCCATTCTTCCCGTCCTCCGCCAATCGCGGATTGACGCCGAGCTTGTTGAGCGACGCCTGCAGCCAAATAATGTTTTGGGTAAGCTCATCATCAGGCTCGTGGGTGCCCGGATGGTCGGCGGACCCATTCGTCGCGGCGCCGTCGAGTTTGATCGACGAATCGAGTTGCATCAGCGCCTTCAAAATGACCGCAGTACCGAGCTGCGAATCGACGACGCCTGGATTGAACACGTGGTCGGCGACGTACTTGCCGCCCCTGGCTTCCGGCGGACCGTAGATGTTGGAGCCGCCATAGAGGTACGGAGAATTCACACCCTTGCCGTGGTACCCGTAACCGTTGAACCCCTCGAGCCGATAGAGCGTCCTGGCGACCCCCCAATCGTTGGCGCCGATGAACCCCTCGAGCCGCAACGCATCGAGGGCCCCGTTGGTAAATGCATCGGGTCCGGTGAAGGGCCCCCGCCCTTTCGGCACGATGGTGGTCACCCTGGCGAGCGACTGGCCGTTGCCCAGGTAGGTGTCGAAATTGAAGTTGGATTCGCGGTAGTGGCACAGACCCACAAACCACCACGGTACCCCGGTCTTGCTCTCGATTTGCTGGTAGGTCGCCTTGCCGTGCAGCAGCCTGTTGGCTTGGTTGCGGGCTTCCTGGAGTCGGTTCGCTCTGATTTCCAACCCGGCCCAGTCGTTCTCGTAGGCGTCTTTGAATTCGGCGAATGAAGCCATGGTAGCCTCCCTCCAATGAAATCAAAGCAACGATGAAGAACCTTCGTTAGAACCTGCCACTGACGCCTCGCCGGCCAATCGGAATCAACCTGCCGAGACTCTCCGCGCTTCTTGCCGCTTCAAATCAGCGCGCGAAGGTCAAGGGCTTGCGAAAATTGGCCTCCCCAGGGTTTAATTAGTCGCGGAACGGCGCGAGTTGCCCACATTGTAGCGCTCCGAACGTGACCGCTACGAGACAGACAAACCATCCTTCGATCTCGGATACTGGCACGCTTCGTTCGCGGTCGGCGACCAAGATGGAACATCGAGGTAACGCGATACCCTTTTTCACTTAGCGCAAACGCGTCAAAGACAGGTCAGGTGATTGAAGCAGTCGGCGCGCAGCGGCGACAAGAGCCTGAAGCGGATTTGGTTTCCCAAAGGAGAAAAGCATCCGCCAAAACGGTTGCGATCAACTCCATCGAATTTTGCGAAAGCGGTAGTAACCCGACCAATCATTCGAAAATGTTTCCTAGTCGAAGTGCATGGTCTAGTGTTGATGAGGCTCGGAAGGTCGAACAGGGTTCGAACGTCGTTGGCGGCTGGGAAGAGGCCAATTTCAGACTAGTCGCCCGCCGGAACGCTGTTAGTCCGAGAATATCCGAGCCCTGACGTTCGTCGTGGCGGCGGAGTCCTTATACCAGCCGGCGCTTTGCGCAGTGCGGTTTAGTTGCTTCGCGCTCCCGTTAGGGAGTGGAGGGACAATGAAAAAATTTAAGACTGTCGAGGCGCCAAAGATTTTCCTGGACAAGCCGGACGAACCTCGTTCAACCGCGCTTGACCGTGACTTGCTGACAGCAGAAATCAGCCTGTTGCTCGACTACCTCTCCGGCCTGCCGGAGCGCATTCTCACCTCTCCTCGGCAAGGACATCTCCCTCCAGGCTGCGAGACTTACAACGACGCTCTTTCTCGCTATTTCATCATCGACGAAAAAGTCCGCCGCGATGAACCTCTCGCATCGCCGGACCTTCAGTTTTTGCTCGATCTGCGTGACTATCTTAACAGCTGGGCTGACCCTGCTACCGGCGCAACGATCGCATTCACCAACCTCGTTGTCCGCAAATCGCCGCAAGCCCGCAAGGGCAAGGCCGATGCCGAGCGCGCCTATCCGGAATGGATCCTGCCGGCGCGGGCGTTAAGCCGGGCGATGGTGGTCCTGTTGCATCTGGCGGTGATCATCACGCTGTCGATCGCGGCACTAGCCGCCTACATCTATTTCGGCAGCGCCAAGATCGCGAACCTCACAGAGATCAACTCGCAGTTCAAATTGCTGGACGAGGAGATTCTCCGCGAAGAGGTTGCAGTCAACCGTCCGCCGAACACATCGGTCCTGCCCTACTGCGCGGACGTCGAGTCGGGTCCGAGTCCAGCAAACGCCTCGGAGACAGTTCAGCGGTTCCGCACCGTCGCGCAATCGCATCTCTGCGCCAAGCTCGACGATTTGCTGCAAAAACAGAAGATAGCCTACACGCATCTGGCTCCTTGGTACTCGTCCGACGATCGCTCACTGCCCGCCGTGCTCAACGTCGTGAGTGGGTACGTGCTGCCGGTCCTGATGGGCCTGCTCGGCTCAATGACCTACGTTCTGCGGCGCTACCTGCGCAGCGTCGGTGAGCGTCTCCTTACCCCGCGCGACTTGCGCGAATATGTCGTACGCCTGGTGCTTGGCACGGTGTTCGGAGTGGCGATCGGTTTCTTCACGACCTCCGAAAATGTCATCGCCAATCCGGTAAGCTCTCTCGGCGCGCCGGCGCTGGCGTTCCTCGCCGGCTACGGGGTTGAAGCCGTGTTCCGCATGCTGGATGGCCTAGCGGACCAATTCTCCCCCGCCCGGAAGTGAAGTCGTGTCACCAACGAAAGCCGCGGCCGACATAGTGGCGGTGCGGAATGGAGACTGGCTACTCGCCGCGGATCAGTGGCACACGCTGTATTCACGCCGCCTTGCGGCTCGCCAGAAAGTCACCGATGCGGTCGAGCGCGCGCAGAATGTTTCCTGTCGAATTGGCGTAGGACACGCGCACATAGCCTTCGCCCAGCACGCCGAAATCCGGTCCGCCGATGAGAGCGACACCGGCGTCTTCGAGAAGCGCGCTGGCGAGCGGCTTTGCCTTCCAACCCGTGCGCTTGACGTTCGGGAAGGCGTAGAACGCGCCCTTCGGCGTGGCGCAGGACGTGCCTGGCAGCCGATTGAGCCCTTCGACTACGACTTTGCGCCGCTTGTCGAACTCCGCGACCATCGCCGCCACCGCATCCTGCGGGCCGGTCAACGCGGCGAGGCCGGCGTACTGCGCCGCGGCATTGACGCATGAGTGCAAATTGACCGCGAGCTTGCGCGCAAAATCGTAAAGCTTGCCCGGCCATATCGCGTAGCCGAGGCGCCAGCCGGTCATGGCGTAGGTCTTCGACCAGCCGTTGAGCACGATGAGCCGGTCGCGGATCGACGGATATCGCAGCAGGCAGACGTGGCTCTCGCCGTCGTAGAGCATCTGGTCGTAGATTTCGTCCGACATGATGGCGACGTCAGGATGCCGCTCAAGGCCGGCGACGAGCTTCTCAACCTCGGCCTTCGGCGTCACGCCGCCGGTCGGGTTGGCCGGCGAATTGACAATGAGCAGCCGCGTCTGCGGCGTGATCAGCGCGAGCGTCTCCTCGGCGGAGAAAGCGAAATTGTTTTCCTCGCGGATCGGCACCGGCACCGGCCGCGCGCCGGTGAACTCGATCATCGAGCGGTAGATGGGGAAGCCCGGATCGGGATAGAGGATGTCGGCGCCCGGCTCGCCGAACATCATGATCGACATGAACATCGTCGGCTTGCCGCCGGGGAAGACCATCACCTCGTCAGGCGAGACGCTGACCCGGAAGCGCTTGGCGAGATCGGCGGCGACCGCCTCGCGCAACGGCAGAATGCCGACCGCCGGCGTATAGCCATGATGGCCGTCGCGCAGCGCCTTGACTGCTGCTTCGACGATGAAATCCGGCGTGCGGAAGTCGGGCTGACCGATGCCGAGATTGATGATGTCGCGGCCCTGCGCGGCCAGCTGCGTCGCCCGCGCGAGCACGGCGAACGCATTCTCCTCGCCAATGCGATCGAAAGCCGCGACGGTTCGCAGCATGTTTTTGCCCCTCTCCTGCCTCCCGGGCGGCACTTGAGCCCAATTGCTGGGCAAAGGCAATCGACATATGTTCGCTCTGTAGGTCGAGGATGTCCGGGAGACAATGATGGCTAAGGGTAACGGTTCACAGCCTGCGCAGCCGCGCCGTTTGCGTTCGCAATTGTGGTTCGACAATCCGGACAATCCGGGAATGACGGCGCTCTATCTCGAACGCTATCTCAACTACGGCCTCACCCGCGCGGAGCTCACTTCCGGCAAGCCGATCATCGGCATCGCGCAGACCGGCTCCGATCTGAGCCCGTGCAATCGCCATCATCTCGAACTCGCAAAGCGCGTGCGCGCCGGCATCCACGACGCCGGCGGCCTGCCCTTTGAATTTCCGGTTCACCCTATCCAGGAGACCGGCAAGCGGCCGACCGCATCCCTCGACCGCAACTTGGCCTATCTCGGCCTTGTCGAGGTGCTCTACGGCTATCCGCTCGACGGCGTGGTGCTGACCACCGGCTGCGACAAGACCGTGCCGGCCTGCCTCATGGCAGCGGCAACGGTCAACACGCCGTCGATCGTGCTCTCCGGCGGACCCATGCTCGACAGCTACCGTGACGGCAAGCTGTCCGGTTCGGGCGTGGTCGTCTGGCAGGCGCGCGAGGACCTCGCCGCCGGCCGGATCGACTACAAGCAGTTTATCGACATCGTTGCCGCCTCTGCCCCCTCGATCGGTCATTGCAATACCATGGGCACCGCCTCGACCATGAACGCGATGGCCGAGGCGCTAGGCATGTCGCTCCCGGGCTGTGGCGCCATTCCGGCGCCTTACCGCGAGCGCGGGCAAGTCGCCTATGAGACGGGCCGGCGCGCGGTCGAACTCGTGCGCGAAGATCTGAAACCCTCTGACATTCTCACCCGCAAGGCGTTCGAGAACGCGATCGTCGCCTGTTCGGCGATCGGCGGCTCGACCAATGCGCCCATTCACCTCGTCGCCGTCGCGCGGCATGTCGGCGTCAAGCTCACGGTCGATGATTGGGAAACGGTCGGCTACGACGTGCCGCTTCTCCTCAACATGCAGCCGGCGGGCGAATATCTCGGCGAGGAGTACTATCGCGCCGGCGGGCTGCCGGCGGTGATGAATGAGTTGCTCGCGGCCGGCCGGCTCCACGGTGACGCGCTGACCGTCAACGGCAAAACCGTCGCCGAGAACGTCGCCAACGCCAAGGTGACCAACGCGGACGTCATCCGCCCGTACAACAAGCCGCTGCGGGCGAAGGCCGGCTTCAAGGTGCTGCGCGGCAATCTGTTCGATTCCGCGATCATGAAGACGAGCGTCATTTCCGAGGAGTTTCAGAAGCGCTACCTCAACAACCCGAAGGACCCGAATGCCTTCGAAGGCCGCGCCGTCGTCTTCGACGGTCCGGAGGACTATCACAATCGCATCGACGATCCGAAGCTCGCGATCGACGAACACACGGTGCTGTTCATGCGCGGTGCCGGACCGATCGGCCACCCGGGCGCGGCCGAGGTGGTAAACATGCAGCCGCCGGCGGCACTGATCAAACGCGGCATCACTTCGCTGGCGTGCATCGGCGACGGCCGGCAATCCGGCACGTCAGGCTCGCCCTCGATCCTTAACGCCTCGCCCGAGGCGGCGGCGGGCGGCGGCCTTGCGCTGCTCAAGACCGGCGACCGCGTGCGCATCGATCTCAACAAAGGCACCGCCGACATCCTGATATCGCCGGCGGAGCTGGAATCGCGGCGTGTGGCATTGAAGAAAGACGGTGGCTATCACTACCCGGCGAGTCAGACGCCGTGGCAGGAAATCCAGCGCGCCATGGTCGATCAGCTTGCCGACGGCATGGTGCTCGAGCCGGCGGTGAAGTACCAGAACGTGGCGCACAATTACGTGCCGCGCGACAACCACTGAGCTAGCGAGTCTCGTTGATGGACAATCTACGGCCGTCTGTCGCCGACAAGCGCCAGACCTTTCGCAAGCTCCATGAGTCCGGCTGCTTCGTCATCCCGAATCCGTGGAATGTGGGCAGCGCGCGCTATCTCGAAGGCCTCGGCTTCAAGGCACTGGCGACGACCAGTTCCGGCCATGCCCATGCGCAGGGTCGCGCCGACGGCGCGCAAAACCGTGACGACGTGCTTGCGCATCTGCGCGAACTGGTCGAGGCGACGGACATTCCGGTAAACGCCGACTTCGAGAACGGCTTTGCCGACGATCCGAGCGGCGTCGCCGACAGCGTCACGCGCTGCATCGCGACCGGCGTGGCCGGGCTGTCGATCGAGGACTCGCCCAAAAGCGCCACGCCGCTCTATGACCTCGACGTCGCGGTTGCCCGGGTGAAGGCGGCGCGCGCCGCCATCGACAGCGCCGGCGGCGCTGTCGTGTTCACTGCGCGCGCGGAAAACTTCATTCGCGGCGTGCGCGATCTCGACGACGCCATTCGCCGGCTCAAGGCCTACAAGGCCGCCGGCGCCGATTGCTTGTACGCGCCGGGCATCACCACGCGCGAGCAGATCGCGGCGGTGGTGAAGGCGGTGGCGCCGACACCGGTCAATTTCCTCAACGGCGGCGCGCTCGGCTTCACGGTCAGCGATATTGCGGCGATGGGCGTGCGCCGGATCAGCGTTGGCGGGTCACTCGCTCGCGTGGCGATGGACGCTTTCGTGCGTACCGCGACCGCGATCGCCAAGGAGGGCCGCTTCGACGGCTTCGCCGGACTGATCTCCAACGCGGAGCTGAACAGGTTCTTCCGCGAGGACCGCAAGAAGCTTTCGTCTTGATCGCCTCTGCAGCCCATCCGCAAACTGGCCAGCCGGTCGGTCTGCCCGTCGAGCGCACAACGCCGGCGCCGCGGCCCGGGCCGGTCACGCTCAAAGGACGCTACGGCCGCTTGGAGAAGCTCACACCAGCGCACGCCGCCGATCTGTGGTCGGCATTCGCCGGACATGACGAGCTGTGGACCTATATTGCCCGCGACGGACCGTTCAACGACGCGGCTGCGTTTTCGACGTTCCTCGCCGAGCGCGCGGCGTCCCAAGACCCCTATGCGTACGCGATCATCGACACGGCCGATCGCGCCGTCGGCTATGTGACGCTGCTGCGCATCGTGCCGGAGATGCGGGTCATCGAAGTCGGGCACGTGCTCTACTCGCCGGCACTGCAGCGCACGCCGCTCGGCACCGAAACTCAGTACCTCTTGGCGCGTTACATCTTCGAGACCCTGGGCTATCGGCGCTACGAATGGAAATGCGACGCCCTCAACGCGGCTTCGCGGCGCGCCGCACTGCGCTACGGGTTCGTCTACGAAGGGACGTTCCGCCAGTACATGATCGCCAAGGGCCGCAATCGCGACAACGCCTGGTTCTCCATGCTCGACAGCGAATGGCCCGACCGCAAGCGCAGCTTCGAGCGCTGGCTCGCGCCGGAGAATTTCGATAGTGAAAGCCGGCAGCGAACAAGTCTCGCGGCGTTGAACGAACAGAAGGCATAAGGGCGGTCATGAGCGGCAGGGTGCAAGGAAAAGTCGCGCTGGTTACGGCTGCGGGCCAGGGCATCGGCCGCGCCATCGCGGAGAAATTCGCCGACGAAGGCGCCAAAGTCATCGCCACCGATCTCGACCCTAACAAGCTGCAGGGTCTGCGCGCCAAGCTGCGCAAGCTCGACGTGCTTTCCCAGGACGACATCGACGCTCTTGGCCGAGACATCGCCCGCGAGTTCGGCCCGCTCGACATTCTCGTCAACTGCGCCGGCTTCGTGCATCACGGCACGGTGTTCGACTGCGGCGACAAGGACTGGGAGTTTTCGTTCGACCTCAACGTGAAATCGATGCACCGCACGATCAAGACCTTCCTGCCGGCCATGCTGGAGCGGAAGGCCGGGTCGATCGTCAACATCGCGTCCACGGCATCGTCGGTCCGCGGCATTCCCAACCGCTACGTCTACGGCATCACGAAAGCCGCCGTGATCGGCCTCACCAAATCGGTCGCCGCCGATTTCATGAAACAAGGCATCCGCTGCAATGCCATCTGTCCCGGCACGGTCGAGTCGCCCTCGCTCGAGGAGCGCATCACGGAACAGTCGCACCGGACCGGCCGCTCGGCCGAGCAGGTGCGGCAGGACTTCGTCGGACGCCAGCCGATGGGCCGGCTGGGGAAGCCCGAGGAGGTCGCCTGGCTCGCCCTCTTCCTCGGCAGCGACGAGGCGAGCTATGTTACCGGGCAAGCCTATCTTGTCGATGGCGGCATGGCGCTGTAACAAAGGTGGCCGCCTTTCGGCATCAACCTAAACCCTGAGCACCAAGCGCCTCCGTCGTCTGCCGCCGGGCGGTGATGTGTTGCGATGCGATTCAGTTCGACCCTCATCCCCGGCACGCTCGCCCGACGCTACAAGCGATTCCTCGCCGACGTGGTGCTGGAAAGCGGCGAGATGGCCACAGTCCACGTCGCCAATCCCGGCGCTATGACCGGTCTCGACCGACCGTTCTCGCGCGTGTGGCTGTCGGGCTCGGACAATCCGCTGCGCAAGCTCCCGCTGACCTGGGAACTGGTCGAGACCGACCTCGGCAGCGGCACCGAGTTCGTCGGGGTCAACACCCAGCAGCCCAATACCCTCGTCGCCGAGGCCCTCAAGGAGGGGCTCATTCCGGAGCTGCGCCACTACACGTCGTTCCGCCAGGAAGTGAAATACGGGACCAAGTCGCGGGTCGATTTTCTGCTCGAGAGCCCATCGCGGCGGCCGTGCTGCCTTGAGGTCAAGAATGTCCACCTCATGCGCAAGCCGCGCTTCGCCGAATTCCCCGATTGCGTGACCGATCGCGGCGCCAAGCACATGGAGGAACTTGCCGCGGTGATCGGGACCGGCGCCCGCGCCGTGGTTCTGTTCGTCATCCAGATCCCGTCCGCGGACCGATTTGCCGTCGCACGCGATATCGACCCGGCCTTTGCCGCAGCCTTCAACGCGGCGCGCGGACAAGGGGTGCAGATGCTGGCATGGCGCTGCAATGTTAACCTCAACGGCATCGAGATCGCCGTGCCCGTCCCCATCGTCGACGAGTAGGATTGCGCCCAGAAAGCGGGTGGCCACCTCGGCCGCAAGTTGCTTGCGTCCGACGCTCGTATGCTTACATTGCTGAGTCGAGCGGCGGCTCGCGGCCGCTTTGTTGCGGCTGAACCTCCAGAGCCCCATGACCTATGTCGACGCGGCCCTCGCGCCGCTGCGCAAGACCGGACGGATCAAGATTCACGGCCCCGCCGCCTTCGAAGGCATGCGCAAGGCGGGAGCACTGGCGGCTGAATGCCTCGACATACTTGCCGGCGAGATCAAACCGGGCATCACCACCGAGCGCGTCGACCGGCTGGTCTATGAGTTCGGCCGCGACCATGGCGCCTTGCCGGCGACCCTGATGTATCGCGGCTACCGCAAAGCGACCTGCACGTCGGTCAATCACGTGGTTTGTCACGGCATCCCGGTGGAGAAGCCGCTGCGCGAGGGCGACATTGTCAATGTCGACGTGACGCTGATCCTCGACGGCTGGCACGGCGATTCGAGCCGCATGTACGCGATCGGCGAGATTCCTCGCCGCGCCGAGCGGCTCCTGGAAGTGACCTACGAAGCGATGATGCGCGGCATCGCCGTGATCAGGCCCGGCGCCACCACCGGCGATATCGGGCACGCCATCCAGACCTATGTCGAAGCCCAGCATATGAGCGTGGTGCGCGATTTCTGCGGCCACGGCCTCGGCCAGTTGTTCCACGACGAGCCGAACATCGTGCACGTCGGCCGGCCCGGCGAAGGCATCGTGCTCAAGCCCGGCATGTTCTTCACCGTCGAGCCGATGATCAATCTCGGCCGCCCGCACGTCAAAGTGCTTTCAGACGGCTGGACCGCGGTGACCCGAGACCGCTCGCTGTCAGCGCAATTCGAGCACTCGGTCGGGGTTACCGACACCGGAGTCGAGGTCTTCACGCTCTCGCCGAAGGGCTATACCCGGCCGCCCTACAGGGTCTGAGCAAGGCGTCCGCGCGGCGAGTTGCAAAATACGCCGATCCGGTCATCCTTGGCGGTCGCAGCCGTGCCAGCGCGGCGGCACGATCGCGACAGCGCGGCCGATCCCATGGACAGGGACCATGGATGCAAAGAAGCGCGAGAGTGAACAGGACCTCGCCGCGGCGACGCCGCACTATCACGGCCACCGCGAGCGCCTGCGCGAACGCTTTCGCGAGGCCGGCGCCGACGCGCTTTCAGATTATGAGTTGCTGGAGGCGGTGCTGTTCCGCGCGCTGCCGCGGCGCGACGTCAAGCCGCTCGCCAAGACGCTGATTGCGACCTTCGGCTCGTTCGCGGAAGTCATCGCCGCGCCCGCGGCACGGCTCGCCAAAGTGAAAGGCATGGGCGAAGCCTCGATCACCGAACTCAAGATCGTCGAGGCGGCCGCCAGCCGCCTGTTGCGCGGCGAAGTGAAGAAGCGGCCGGTTTTGTCGTCGTGGTCGGCGGTGCTCGACTATTGCCGCGGCGCGCAAGCCTTCGCCGACCGTGAGCAGTTCCGCGTGCTGTTCCTCGACAAGCGCAACCAGCTCATTGCCGACGAGGTGCAACAGAAAGGCACCCGACCACGCCCCGGTCTATCCGCGCGAGGTGGTCAAGCGCGCGCTCGAACTGTCGGCGACCGCCATCATCCTGGTGCACAACCATCCGTCCGGCGACCCGACACCGTCGCAGGCCGACATCCAGATGACCCAGCAGATCGTCGCCGTCGCCGGCCCGCTCGGCATCGCCGTGCATGACCACATTATCGTCGGCAAGGACGGCCACGCGAGCCTCAAGGGGCTGCGGCTGATGTGAGGCGCGCGCGGACAAGGCGCCGCGTCAGTTAAGCGCTTCTGCGCGACGGGCACTCCGTACGGAAAGCTCGGTGCTGCGGAAAGAACGAGTGCCTGTGTCGCACCGCGTCAGGGCCAATTCGCCATACAGACCCCGAACATCGCCATCCGGAGGAAAACCCGGTGCTTACCGTCCGCTCATGTCAGGAACTTCGACGCCCAACGCCGTCGCCAGATCGATTTGGTGGTCCTGCTCCTGGACGAGAATGGTCCGGATCTGCTCGGCCATCGCAAATTCGCCGATCGCTTCACACTGCCTGATGCGCTCCCGATAGTTGCGCACGGTCTCGTTCTCGTTGTCGAGGTCGAAACGCAGCATCTCCTTCGCTTTATCAGAAACCTTCACCGGCTTCGGCGTGACCGTCGGCATCTTGCCGAGATAGTCTATTTGTCTCGAAATGATGAGCGCATGCTGAAGCTCCTGCTGGGCGTGCTTTTCGAGTTGATCGGCGATGTTCATGAATTCGGCGCCCTTGAGCACCTGCGAATAGACCACATAGGCAATGATCGCCTGATATTCCCGCGCCAGATCCTCGTTGAGCAGTTCCGCGAGGCGGTCGCGTGAAATGGTTTTCGAGTCAGTCATAAAGCGCTCCTCCAATTGTCGGGCATTTCCTGCCTCCCGCGAGGATGAGAGTCAACCAGCGCGCGCAGTTCACCTTGCCTTGACCATCCCAAAACCAGTTCGGCTCGTCCCCCCAAGCATCCTCGATGTCCCCTGTTGCCGAAAAAAAATGCGGTTCAACGGCGTGCCAAAACAGTGCAGCAACCAGAGCAGGTACCACAAGAATCTGTCTTGAGATTCAAGGCCTGAGTTGAGGCACAACGCCCGAGCTAGAGATATTGTTCGATCGGATCATCGCCGACCGTCACATAAATCAGGGCGCCATCCTGCAGCCGCGTGACCAATTGATTGTTGTCGACCGGATCGACGGTGATGCAGCCGTTGCTCCTCCCCAGCACGCCGTTGTTCTTGGCGCGGAAGGCGGCGGTGGTGTACCAATTCGGGTGCAGGATCCATTTGAACGGCGGCGTGTGGTTGATGTAGCTGTTGTAGGAGGTCACGCCCTCGAGCACGACGACGACCATGTTGCGATAGACGGTTCCGTCGTAGCGATCCACGATCGTCTTGTAGTGATTCATCACTTCGGAATGCGCAGTCTTGAGCGGGCCCAGCGGCACCATGTCCAGGTGCGTCTGGAAGCCCTTGAATTTGGTGGCTTTGGCGTTGGGCCCATTGTCCCTTCCATGGGCCGCGTAGTGGGCGGTGACCCGGCCTGATTTGAAATCGAAAAAGTAGAACCTCTTGTTCGCCGACGGTTGTGAAATGTCGAAGACCGCGAGTGCGTCCTTTTTGGTAAAGCTCGACTGGCGCGAGATCGCAATGGCGCGCTGGACCGCGGCCATGGGCGCGCCGAGGTCCTTGGCCTGTTGCAACAGGGAATCGAGTTCGCCGGCCCATACCGGGACAGAAATCAGCGCGAGCAGGATCGCCGCCAAAGACCCGATCAAGTACCGCATGACGTCTCCTGACGCGGGATGTTAGCCAGCGGCTTGCGGAGCCGCAAATCAGGCCGCAGGAGCTTGATCGATCGCGGTCATTTTATGGACGGCGCGGCCATTTCCGCTCCCAATGCACAAAAAGGCGCGATCGGCCCGTAGGCGCGACGTCCCCGGCGACCGCGGTCTTGGTCGGCAGACCCGCGCCATTCACAATGCATGAAGATCGACACGGCCTGCAGGCTTGCTTCTACCTGAAGCGCGAGGTGTCAGGCGCCGCGCGCCGGATAGAGAATGATCTGGGTGCAGCGAAAAAGCGCGATCGTCTTGCCGCGCGCCTCGCTTCTCACTTCCGCATCCCAGACCTGCGTGGTGCGCCCGCCATGGACCAGCCGCGCTTCGCAGGTTAGGCGCCCCATGAGCGCCGTGCCGATGAAATTCGCCTTGAGCTCGGCAGTGGTGAAGTTCGTCGCGCCTTCAGGCAGCGACACGAAGCAGCCGTAGCCGCAGGCGGTGTCAGCAAGCGCGACGACCGAGCCGGCATGCAGGTAGCCATTCGGCGCCAGATGCTGCTGGGCGATGTCGAACCCGCCCCGCGCGTAGCCACTCCGCAGCTCGACCCAATCAAAGCCGAGGACACCGGGAAGATGGCCGATCTGCCGGGTGTTGAAAGCGGCAGCTGCAGCAGCGGCCTCGCTCATGCTTTAGGCTCGAGCGGGGGATGCGTGACTGCCCCGCGCACATGCGTCCGCATCCTGCCGTACGAGCAGGATGCGGGCGCAACAGTCGATTTTCGTCCGGCAGTGGCGCGCGGGCAACTAGAACCGGTACACGAGTTCGGTTCGGATCGTCTGCACGACGGGATTGACGTTCATGACGTCCAGGATGGCGCCGCTCGCAAGCACGTTGTTGATATTGGAGTTCTTGTAAGTCGCGTAGCGATATTCGATGCGCGCGAACCAGCCGTTGCCGAAGAACGGCAGCGCCGTCTCCAGGCCGGTGCCGAGGAACCAGCCGTTGTAGGTGTGCGACCCGACCGTCGATACGCCGTTCAGATTGGCGCCGGAGAAGTTCGCCTGCGAGAAAGCGATGTCATAGTAGCTCAAGATCGCCGGCGTGATGAGCCAGCCGCCACGGAGACCGGCCGCCCAAGAAGAACGCTCCGACATCGAGCCAGCGAGCGGGCCGACGCCGGCCGGATTCGGATCTTGGAAGGTTCCCTTGATACCCGCGAAATCGAAATCCGCGAACGCGCCGGCCACGAGCCTGTCGGTTACCTGATAGTCATATCCGCCGTTGACTGTTCCAAACCAGCCGCGTCCACTGTTGGTGGTGCTGGCCAGAGGAACGCCGCCCGGCGACGACAGAGCGGTCGAATAGGCCGCCCAGGTGCCATAGCCGCCACCGCCGGCGAGATAGAAGCCCGTCCAATGCGAGGGCCCGCGCGGCGCCCTGAGGAAGTCGGCGAACGAGAACCCTGCGCCCAGAGCGGTCGTGGGCGCGGAGTTGAATTTGTAGGCCAGTCCGGCGGTGACCGTCTGAATGGACGGGCGAATGGTCTGCAGGTCGACGACCGCGCCGGCTCCGTTCACTTCGGCAAGAGTAGCGGTGTTATACTGCGCGAAGCGGTAGTCCGACCGGAAGAACCAGCCATTGCCCAGCAGCGGAAACGTCGTGTCGACGCCAATGCTGGCGAACCAGCCGTTATAGGTGTTCGACGGCAGCGTCGTTCCGTTGGTCAAACCGAAACCGTTAAAGTGCGCCTGGGTATACCCGCCGCTCACGTAGGCAAGAAATTCGGGGAAGACCAGCCAGCCAAGCCGGCCACCCACCGCCCACTGGTACTTTTCCTTCATCGTGCCGGTACCGCCGGTCGCCGGATCCAAATATCCGCCAGTGACGCTGCCCCAGTCGAAATCCCCGAGCACGCCGGCAACAATGTTGCCGATCTGATAGTCGTAGCCGGTGAAGCCTGACACCAACCAACCCTTGCCGCCCTGATTCGCGCCACCGGCGCCTTGCACGGACGTACGGGCGTCGAAAACCGCAAAACCACTGCCGGCGCCGATATAGAAGCCGGTCCAGTTGACGGGCGCGACTATCGGGGGCGGCGCCTTGTAGACAGGCGCCGGCAAATCGGCCGCTATTGCGGGCCCTGCAGCGACAAGGAGCGCGAGCGCCGAACCCGCCAGCCAATATGTCTTCCCGACCATCTTTTAGCCCCCTCAGGTGCAAAACCGCGGCGGAATATAGCATCGGAACCGGCGACTCTGTGTGACATTATCCACACAGTCGGGAGATATCATTGTTTGTTCCGGGGATTTTTGTGCAGCGCGAGCCGCACGCGGGCGTTGAAGCCCCCCTGCCCGACCTGCTCCCGGCCGTCCTTGACTCTGTCGCGGTTTCTGCAGCGCCCGAGATAAGGTCGCGTTGTCCCAAAGGCCTGGCGTTCGGCCTTGCCCGCCGCATCGAGCAAAAAGGGCTGCTTATTGCCGGACCAAAAGGACCGGGTTCGCCCCTTCGGGCACGCGCTGCCACGTATTGGCGTCGTTCGCCTCGAAGCGCCACGTCTGGCCGCGCGCCGAGAGCAGCACCAGTTCCCCCTGGCTCATGCGCCACCCGGTCGGGCCGAAGCGAGCGACGAAAGCGTCGCATCCGGGCTTGACCTTGAGGGCCAGAGTATCGGCACCCGGTGGGTCGTTCGCCAGGGTGAGCACACAGATCGGTTTGCCGGTTCCGCGGGCCACCGCCCAATCCCCCACCATCTCCTCGGCAGTGTGCACGGGCGCGACGGCGGCGCTCTGCAGCACGAAGCGGCCCTCGCCAGGGGCGAAGCCGTCGTAGATGCCGCTTTCCGCCTCGGTCAGTTCGATCACCGCATTGCCGTGCGCGTCGAGCAGTCGCAAGCCGCCATAGCTGTCGAGCGCCCAACCGACGATGTCCTTGGTTGACGGAAAATAGCTCGGACAATTTCTGTCGACTTCGAGCTTGTTGCCCCCGGTAACGGGCTCGCCACGGAAGTTGAAATGGCAAACCTTGTCGTGATCGGCATTGGAGAATTCCCAGGTGCCGATCATGGTGCTTCCGGCATCGTTGGGCGCCGGTGTCGGCGCGTCCTCGGCAAGCACAGCTCCGCCGAGGAGTGCCAGAGCCGCCGCGCCGAAAAGCGCGCCGCGACAGATGCCGAGACCGCGGGCTGTCATGCGTCAACGCTAACACGGGGCAGTCCCCTCGTCATGCGGCCCCGCCAGCCTGGATCGTTTTCACCTTAATGTTGACATCGCGCGAGCCCGTTTTCTTGCGCATCGTCAATTCCGCCGCGGAACATGAGCGGCGCGCAGCCGTTTTCTTCCGGCGCGGAGAATTGCACTCGGCTGCAAAAGCCGGCATGCGCAGGCGGGCTATTCATGAACGACGCATCTGACCCACGCGGCGGTGGCCGAGACGAGACCCCCGACCGATTCTTTCTGGTCCTCGGCACGGCCGCGGCCGATCTCTGGAGCAAGTTGCCCCAGGAGTTGCAGCACACCTTGTTCGAACGCGCCGTCGTTCTTGGGCACAAGGGCGAGCGCGACGAAAGTCTGCGCGAGCAATTGGCTAAATTCCTTCACGATCACCACGCCCGCACGCTGGCGCGGTGAGCACACCCAGCGACCGAGTGCGCGGCGGGGGCAAGGTTGTCATCGCCGCGGCAGCGCTTACATTCCTGACGCGTCGGCAGGCCCGAGAAAGTCGATCCGCCATGACAAATAATGGAAAAGCACCGGAACGGCCTCGCGTAGAGCCCGAAATCATCCCGCCGGATCGGACGCGGTCCGCCCCGCGGGGCGCGCCGTACTTCGAGACGAGCGGCACACATCGCGTTTATGTGACGCGTATCGGCCCGCTCGGCGGCGTGTTGCTGATGCTGGCGCTCGCACTGTTCGTCGCGGTCGGCGGCCTGCTCTTTGTCGGCGCGCTGCTGATCTCGATCCCGCTCGTCGCCTTTCTCATCATCGTCGGTGTCATCGCCGGCCTGTGGCGCTCGCGCCGCTGGTGAGC
>Ga0070671_100000238_pt1 | contig 36996 bp, 27 predicted proteins | sample KBSS73metaG_FD_65341 | JGI IMG/M metagenome (GOLD analysis project Ga0070671, IMG submission 65341) | Switchgrass rhizosphere microbial communities from Kellogg Biological Station, Michigan, USA - KBS S7-3 metaG | ecosystem: Host-associated > Plants > Roots > Rhizosphere > Soil ...
GCCCGAACGCCTCCGTCTCGCGCTGCGCGACACCCGCGGTCGGTTCATCAAGGCAGAGAACCCGGGCGTCGAGTGCGAGAAGTCCCGCAAGCTCCACGATCCGGCGCGTGCCGGTCGACAGGTCGGAGATGTACGCATCGGCGTAGCGGCCGAGACCGAGGAAGTCGATGAGCTCGTCGCATTCGACACGCCGGCGTCGTTCGAGCTTGATCGACGTCGGGAGGCAGAGCGCGGCGGCGACGAACCCGGTATGGCCGCGCGCTTCGAGCGCGACCTGCACGGTCTCGCGCACGGTGAGCTCAGGGAAGAGGGTCGCTGCTTGGAACGTGCGCCCGAGTCCGCGCCGAGCGCGTGCTGACGCACTGGCCGAGGACACATCGTGACCGAGTAGCGCAACGGTGCCGGTGCTCGGCACGAAGCCACCGATGGCGTTCATGAGCGTCGACTTGCCGGCGCCGTTCGTACCGATCAAGCCGACGATCTCGCCTTCCGCGACTTCGATGGACGCGTGGTCGACGGCGCGGATGCCCCCGAATCGGACGCACACGTCAGTAGCACGCAAGGCCGGGACACCGTCTGCGACCGTGCTCGCTTTCGATGCGGTCGAGCGCGGCACGGCGAAGTGCCGCTTCGGTGGTGCGGCCGGCAACCGACGCTCGTACCACGCCAGCAGCGCGTCACGACCTGAGTACGCGATCTGTACGAGCCCACCAGGGAAGTACAGGAGCAGGATGAGCAGTCCAACGCTCGATGTGAGCAGCGGGACGAGCTGGCTGTTCGGAAAGAACGCCGGTAGGCCGACGACCCACAGGGAGCCGAGCACTGGTCCCGTGACCGATCCCAACCCGCCGATCACGACGATGGCGACGAGGAGCAGAGAGTCGTCGACCGTGAAGAACTTGTTGTTGGGAATCGACTGCAAGGCCCCTCCCAGGAGTGCGCCACCGAGGGCAGCGATGCCGCCCGCGAGCGCAAATGCGCGCAACTTCGTCAGCGCCGGTCGCACCGTGTACGCCGACGCGGTATCGGGGTTGTCCCGCACTGCGATCATCGTCCGGCCGATACCAGTGCGACGGAGGCGAGCCACGACCATCAGCAGCAGCGTGAGCGCCACGAGCGTCAGGTAGTAGTAGCTGCGCTGCGTTGTGAACCCGATGCCGAGGATCCGCCCGCGGGAGATCGGTGTCGTCCCGACGTACCCGCCCGAGAGGATCGGGCGCTTGTAGAGGTACTGCATCGCGGCGAGGCCAAACGCGAACGTGCTGACGGCGAGGAACAGACCGCGCACGCGCAGCGCGCCGAGGCCGATGAGCGCAGCGAGGCCAGCGGTGACCAGGGCGGCGAGCACGATCGACACGCCATACGGGAGCGGCGAGATGCCTCCGTTGAGGATGCGAGTGCTGTGCCAACCGATGTCGACCTTGATCCCGCGTTCGAACCCCGCTGCGAGGAACGCCCCGATGCCGGCGAACGCCATCTGCCCCAGTGACAGCTGGCCCGCCCATCCCGTGAGGACCGTCAACGAGAGTCCACAGATCGCGAAGACGAGGATCGTCGTGTAGAGCAAGTGACGGGATGGTGTGTGCACCACGAGCGGGAGGACTACGGCAGCGACGCCGAGGGCCACAAGGCCGGCGCGATCGACTTGGCGGACCCACCAGCGTTCGCGGAGGCGCTCCGGAACCGGACGGCGCTTGGGCGTGAACGAGAACGTCTTGGTCTCGCCGGCGCCTCGACTCTGGAAGTAGACCGCGACGAGGACGCCAACCAGGACGAGGAAGTCCATCAGCCCCGGTACATCGAGGAAGTTGAAGCTGATCGCCGCCTGCAGGACACCGATGGCGATGCCGGCTACGAAAGCCAGTGGGAACGACACCATGCCGGCGATGACCGCGGCGGCCAGCGCCCGCACGAGTGTGCTGGGACCGAGCGTGTTGATGTTGTCGGCGGAGCCGGATTGCGCTGCCATCAACGACAGGGAGAGCGTGGCCAAGAGTCCGGCGACCGCCCACACGAAGGTCGATACGAGCTTCGGGCTGATGCCGGCGAGCCGAGCGAGGTCCGGATTCTCCGCCGACGCCTTCACCGTCTTTCCGAACGTCGTACCGGAAAGGAACCAGCCGAGGGCGATCGCGACGAGCGGGACGACGAGCAGGATCGCCAGCTGGGCGCCGCCGATGCGGACACCAGCGACGGTGTGTGCGCGCCCGATCGCCAACGGGAAGTGCGCGCCGGCGTCGTCGATCTTGGGGTAGGCGGTCCAGATGGCGAGGGAGAGCTGCGCGATCCCGATCGTCGCGACGAGCGCGATCACGCGCGGAGCCGCGAACAGCCGCCGGATGATCCCCAGCTCGATGACCGCGCCGTAGAGCGTGCCGACCGCGAGCGACGCCACGGCGGCGATCCAGAACGGCGTGCTGTACTGCACGACGAGCAGCGCGAAAAGTCCGGCGCCGACCATGCCCATGTTGCCGACGGCGAAGTTGATGACGCGCGTCGCGCGGTAGACGAGCACGATCCCCATCGCGAGAAGCCCGAACACCAGGCCTGATACGAGCCCGTCGAACAGCAGCTGCCGGGTGAGCAGCGTGGCGAGGACCGGCGTCATCCGCCTTCTCTCCCAAGGAAGACAGCGCGCGCGAGGTCGTCGCGCGACGCCAGCTCGTGAGCCGGACCTTCGAAGCGCACCTGGCCCTTTTCGAGGAACACCGCACGGTCCGCGATTGCGAGGGCGACGTTCAACGATTGCTCGACGACGACGATCGTGAGTCCGTCGCGCTTGAGCTGCTCGACCACACCGAGCAGCTGCTGCACGACGATCGGGGAGAGCCCGAGCGACAGCTCGTCGATGAGCAGCACGTCCGGGTCGTGTAGGAGCGTGATCGCGAGGGCGAGCATCTGCTGCTGTCCGCCCGACAGGGAGCTCGCGAGCTGTTCCTGGCGGCCGGCCAGATCGCTGAAGAGATCAAGCACACGCGCGATGCGCCGGTCGCGATCGCCAGTGTCGTGCCGGTAGATGTACGCGCCCATCTCGAGGTTGTCCCGCACCGACATCTGCGGGAAGACGCCCTTCCCGCCGGGAAGGAGGCGTATGCCGTAGCGGACGCGCTGCTCCGGTGCGACGTAGGTGATCGTTTGCCCCTGCAGGCGAACGACACCGCGCGACGGTGTGCCGAGGCCCGCGATGACTCGGAGGATCGTCGACTTCCCGGCGCCGTTGGTTCCCAGGAGCGCGAGCACTTCGCCACGCCGGACTTCGAAGCCGACGTCGAACAGCACCTGCACGGGGCCATACGAGAAGTCGATGTTGTGGACCTGGATCGCCGGGATGCGTTCCGGGTCCTCGCGTTGCCGCTTGCTCTCCTCGAGCTCCTCGCGCAGCTCAGCGACCACCAGCGACAAGTCGTTCTTGATGAACGTGGCGCTCCGCAGGACGAGGAGGCCTCCGATGATCGTCGACGGCACGACGAGGAGTTGGACCGCGCCGCGAGGCCCGAAGGCGTCGGTGAAGAACGCCGAGAGGATCGCCCCGCCGGTGGCGCCGACGAAGAAGATGTAGATGGAGCCGAGCGCAGCCCCCATGCCGCGCAGGCGGTACGGGACGACGCCCTGCATGACCGGGCCGACCATCGTGAAGGCCGTCATCAGCAGAACGATGGAGGGGACACCGGCGATGCCGAAGAGCCAGACGTTCGGCATGGCCCACTGGATCGGGACGAGCACCCCAGCCGGGATGATGAGCACGCCGAGCAAGCGCAGTGCCTGCGCCGGATCTCGCCGGAACAACCCGTCGTAGCGCTTGGCCGCGAACGGCAACACGGCGACGACGCTGATGCCGCCAAGGCTCGCCAACAGGCCGCGGCCGAACGAACCGACGTGAAAGTGTTCCTCGAGGTACAGGTTCGTCAGAACCGGGGCGGTGAAGAGGCCGAACCCCATCGCTGCGAACGCCACGAGCACCGTTCGCAGCGTCCGAATGCGGTTCAGCCGCGCGAATGCCGCCTCGATCGAGATCGGCGCCGGCTTGGCGTCGGTGACCACCTCGCCGAGGACGTCGAGCATCTCGTGCTGACCGCGAGGAGGTTCCGGTAGCCGGAACGACAGGATCGCGAGCGGCAGGACTGGCAGGCCGAGGATGAGGTAGGCCCAGCGCCATCCTTCGGTCCCTCCGGCGATCGCCGCGATCCCGCCGACCAAGGCAGGGCTGAGGACGCCGGCGACCTGGGCAGCGCCTTGCATGACGCCGCTGATTCGACCCCGGACGCCGATCGGGTAGGCGTCCGCGATCAGGGATCCGTGGACCGGATAGATGTTCGACTTCGAGATGCCGACGCCGAAGCGCGCCCAGAACAGCGTGAACGCGTTCACCGCGAGGCCGGAGAGAAACACCATTGCGGTGAACAGCGCGGTGGCCCAGCCGATGATCGGGCCGCGCCGGAACCGATCGGCGAGCCAGCCCATCGGCAACGACCCGAGCACGATGAACGCGCCGGAGGCCGCGCTGATGAAGACGATCACGCCGTTGCCGACATGGAACGAGTTGCGGATGTCCGGGGCGAGAACAGCAAGCGCCTGGCCCTCGAGCTGGTCGAGTCCCTGAAGCAGCAGGAGGACGACGAAGGTGAACGTGCCGCCGGCGACGAGCCCTTCGCGCAGGGTCATCGACTCCCCGCCGACACCCGGGAGCAGGTCGTCGGCGAACAGGACGTCGCGGCTGGCGTCGTCCTGCGTGGCGCGCCGCTCGGCCTCCGAGTCGAGGACCGCATGCGCAAGACCGGCTGCGGATGCTGGTTCGGTCGTGCTCACGCCGGCTCCCCCTCGCCGCCCGTCTCCGACGAACGCTCCCTTGACGGCGAATTCACATGACCATAAGAATAGTTTCCGACACCTGTCAAGAAGGTATTGTCGTGGGACCGAAAAAGGGCATCGAGGACGTCCAAGCGGACGCCGACACCCGTACGCGGCAGCGCCGCGGCGACCTGCGACGCCAACAGATCCTCGACGCCGCCGTCGAACTCTTCGCGGCGACCGGCTACCGGGGCACAGGGCTCCAGGCGCTCGCCGACCGCGTCGGCATGACAGCGACAGGGCTCCTCTACTACTTCGGCACCAAGGAACGCCTGCTGCGCGAGGTCGTCGCCGAGCGCGACCGGGCCGACCAGCTACCGCCCGGCGAAGCGTTGACGCTCTCGAGCCTGCGAGCCCTCGGCCAGCACAACACCGAAACGGCGATGCTCACGCGTTTGTACGTGGTGCTCGCCGCCGAGAGCATCGACGAACAGGACCCGCTGCACGAATTCTTCGTCGAGCGCTACGAGATGGCGCGGTCGCTCGTCCGCGACATCATGGTCGACGAGCAGAAGCGTGGAACCGTCCGCCTCGATGTCGACATCGATCAGATCGCAATCGAAGTCATCGCCACGCTGATGGGTCTCGAGATCCAGTGGCTCACCGATCCGTCACGGCTCGACCTCGGCGACGCGACCGCCGCGTACGTCGACCGGCTTGTCGCCGAGCTCAGACCGGCAGACTGAGCACTGCCCAGTGCGACGCGTCGGTGGACGTCGACCCGTTTGCGATCAGTAGACGGTCGCCCGTCAAGGCGAGACCCGACGGCGCGTCGAGCGGCATCGGCAGCCCGTCGGTGGCCACCGGCATGGTTGCCCCATGCGCGATCGCGACGATCGTGGCGGTCTTGCGAACCACCACGTACGCGGTGCCCGACGGGCCGACGGCAAGTGCGCCCGGACGATCGTCGGGTGCGAACGAGGCGACCAGCGTCCGAGCACCCGCGGCACCATCACTCCCGAGCGTCAGGCGGTACAGCGCACCGCCACGCACGTTGCTGGGGTCGAGTGTCGTTCCCGCGGTGAACAGGATGCTGCCGTCGCTGTCGAACGCGAGGCCGCTCGGACCGTCGCCCGTGGCCAGGTCCTGCGACTGGTACCACGGCTCGGGGGCTGCGGCACCTGGGCGCAACCGCCAGATGGTCGCCTGACCGGTGTCGGTGACGAAGAGAGAGCCGTCGCCGCCGAACGCAGCGGCTACGAGTGCCGGCGCATGGTCGGTCACTCCGGGCTCGCACGGCTTGGCCGCGACGCCGAGCAGACACGGCTTGAGATCGGGGATGGTCGCGAGGACGGTGACGGTGCTGAGATCCGCGGCACTACGGAGCACGCGGTCGGTCGCGGCGTCGAGTACGACGATGGAGCCGTCACGGTCGACCGCCACCCCGGTCGCCCCCTCCGTGTGGTTCGCCGGTTGGCCGGAGAGCGTCAGGTCACCCGCGGCTCCCCCACCATCCGTGAACGCGAAGACGTGTGACGCACCAGGTCGACCACGCCCGTCGCCGTTGTCGGTGGTGACGAACACACGGCCGTCGGGGCCGACCGCGATGCCGCCGGGAGCTCCGGGCGGGCCGACGACCGCGAACGTCGCCGGCCCGCCCGACGGGGGGGATGAGGGAACGCTCGAGCTATCGAGCGGGTAGCCGGCCGTCGCCAGGTCGGCCGAGGCCGGGGCGAGGCTCGACATGAGCTGTGGCGCCGGGACGACCGGCGGCGTCGGCGCGGTGGGCGGGGCCGCTTTCGCGCCACGCGTGATCGCCGCGGGCGAAGCAACGAACGCCGAGAAGGAGTCGGACGGCAACGGCGAGATGCCGCTCCAGAGCAACATGGCCGCCGCGACCACACCGGTTGCGATCGTGTACACCTGACCTTCGGTGCATCCGACGCGTCGTGCAACGGACGCGATCACCCCTGGTCTCCATTGAAGGCGGGGCCGTCGTCGTTCCAGCAGTACGCGTTGTTCGACGTGCAGTTGCTCGTCGTGCCGTTCGGCTTGTCCCACACCATCAACCGGACGGCATCGCCGTAGTCGGTCTTGCCTGGCGCGAACGACCCACCGAGGCCGCCCCAGTCGAACGAACGCAGCGATTGGACAGCACCGCTGAACGACGCGCGTGTCAGGTTCGCGCCGGCGACGCGACTGGCCTGCGCCAGCAGCGCCACGTTGACGCAGACGGCCGCGATGTTGGCGTAATCCTGGCCGGTCGGCTGGAGGTTCGATCCGGTCAGGGCATTCCACCGGTCACGGCAACTCTTCCCGGTGGCGCTCTCCGGATGTGCCGGACCTGGCGCGAAGCCGTAGTACGAGACCGCGATGGCGCCGCGGAAGCTGTCGGGCATGCCGTTCAGCAGCGTGCCGACATCGAGCCCTTCGAAATCGCTCACGAAGTATTGCGGCTTCCAAAGCTGTTTGTCGGCCTGGTTCACGAACGCGGTGGCATTGATGAACGACGTCGCGAACAGCACGGTGTCGACGCCTGCGGCACGCATCTGTTGCACCTGCGGGGCGACCTGGCTCGGACCTTGTGACGGATCACTCGACACGGTCGCGGTGTAGGTGATCTGGTAGCCCATGCCCCGAAGGGCCGGGATGAGCCCTTGCTTCGCCATGTTCTCGGGGTTGCCTTGGTCGACGAGGAGCCCAAGCTTGTGGCCGCGCAGTTTCCCGGACCGGTCGCTCCCCCGGGCCCAGTGAGAGAAGAAGCGGTTGCCGTGCGCGCTGGAGGTGATGAGCAGGCCCCGGGCCCGAGCATAGAACTCCGTTGGAAGCACGGACGCACTGATGTCGATCGTGTGGTTCTCCGCGGCAACGCAGAGATCGCCGTCTCCGTTCGCCATCGCGGCACCAGCGAAGACAGCGAACACGTGCTCCTGCTGGGTGAAGAAGATGCAGGCGGCCCGCGCCGCGCTGTTGTCGAGTGGGTTGACCTTCGTGTATACCGCGGCGACCTTGCGACCGAGGATCCCGCCGCTTCGGTTGAGCTCGCCGATGTAGGTCTCCCACTCCTTCTGCTGCACCGCAGGGTCGAAGCCGGGGACGGCAGCGCCGACTGCTGACGCGCCGCCGAGATCAAGGAGCGCGACGCCGATCTTGATCGTCGTGGCGGTGACACCGACATCGGAAGCGGTCAACGCGGCGGACGGCGCTGCGCTGGAAGACGCTGCCGCCCCGCTCGCGGCGGTGGCCGCCCCGCCGATCGCCGACGCCGCAGGGCCGCCCGTGGCGCCGGCGGCAGTCGTCGTGGTCTCCGACCCATCGCCCGCTTCGCTCGGCGCCGCGTGGGTCGTGGTTCCGTAGGTCGCTCCGGCATTCGCGGTCAACGGGTCCCTCGCCACGAGGCGGAAGCTCAGCCCGGCCACGAGCGACCCGAGCACCGCACCGACGAGCAGCGGATAGGTCCAGCGCTTCACGTCGTTGCTCCTTCCATCTCCACCGCGCCGCTGCGCGCGATGGCGCGTTCGTCAGTGCCGAGGTACGCAGCGACCACGGACGGGTCGTTCCGAACGTCTTCGGGCTCGCCCTCGGCGATGACCCGGCCGGCATCGAGGCAGTACACCCGGTCGGACATCGACAGCACGAGTGGCATGTCGTGCTCGATGATGAGCACCGTGGCGCCGAGCTCGGCCCGGATGCGCCGGATCAACGGGCCGAACGCCTCGGTCTCTCGTTGGGCGACGCCTGCCGTCGGTTCGTCGAGGAGCAGCAGCTTGGATCCCCGCGCAACGAGGCAACACAGCTCGACGATCCGCCGGGTACCGGTGGACAGGTTGGAGACGAACGCGTCGGCGTAGCGCCCGAGTCCGAGGAAGTCGATGCACTGTGCGGCTTCGGCCGCGCGTCGCCGCTCCAGGCGTCGCGACGGCGGGTATCCGAGCAGGGACGGGATCAGCTCGCTGCGTTCGTGGGCCTCGAGAGCAACCATCACGGTCTCTCGGACGGTGAGGTCACCGAACAGCCGGGCGTCTTGGAAGACCCTGCCCACGCCGAGCCGAGCTCGCTCGTAGGGGGCGAGCGCCGTGACATCGTGGTCCCACAGCCGCACCGCCCCTCGTGTTGTGGGCTGGAACCCGCTGATGACGTTCATGAGCGTCGACTTGCCGGCACCGTTCGAACCGATCAATCCGACGACCTCTCCGGCGCTGGCTCGGATGGAGACATCGCTGAGCGCGGCGAGCCCGCCGAAGCGCACGCTGACGTCGACGACCTCGACCGCGACGTCCACCTCGGCCGACACCGACACGTCGTCCCGACGCGGCAGCGCCTTGGTCGACGACGACACGACGGCCGGCGGTGATGCGGCATATCGCCGTTCGGCAACGGCCACGAGAGCGTCCCGCGCCCGCGCCACGAGCCCGGCGAGCCCGCCCGGGACGTACAGGAGCAGCACCAGCAACCCGATTCCCGAGGTCGCGAAGCCGACAGTGGCGTTGTGGTTGAACAGGGCCGGAAGGCCGACGACGTACAGCGCGCCGAGCAACGTGCCGCTGACCGATCCGAGGCCGCCGATCACCGCCATCGCGACGATCTGCAGGGACTGCTCGGGGCCGAACGGGGTGATGCCGTTGGTCGTGTCGATCGAGAAGTTGACGAACAGTCCGGCGTAGAGCGCACCGGCCAGCGCGGCGAGGCCGCCGGCGAACGCGAACGCGGAGACCTTCAGCACCGCGGGTGAGAGCCCGAAGCTGGCGGCCGCCGGCTCGTTCTCGCGGAGGGCGACGATGGAGCGCCCGACTCCGGTTCGACGGAGGCGGCTGACGCCGGCGGCAACGACGACGAGAACGGCGAGGCACAGGAAGTAGTAGGCCCGTTGACCATCGAGCGCGATGACCCCGAACAGCTTCGAACGCGGGACGGAGTACGACGTCGAACCGCCCGTGAAGACGTGTTGACGGAGCACCCAGCTCTGGGTCGCGACGGCGAACGCCATCGTCGTCACCGCGAGGAACAACCCTTTCACGCGCAGCGCCGGGAACCCGACGAGCGCCGCGGCGGCGGTCCCTGCCACCGTTGCGTAACCGATCGATGCAGCGAACGAGAAGCCGCGTGAGACCAGCGCCGCGGTCGTCACCGCACCGAGACCGACGAACGCGAACTGCCCGAGCGACAACTGGCCCGCCCAACCCGTGAGGACTGTCACGGAGAGTCCCGCAAGCGCGACGACGAGCACGGTGCTGTAGAGGAACAGCCGGCTCGGTGTGCCCGTCGCGATCGGCAGGAGGACCGCAACGATCATCGCCGCTCCCGCTGACAGCCACGGCAACTTGGCGATCCACCAGACCGCTCGCAACCGCTCCGGGATCGGCGTGACACGGTTTCCGAGCGACCACTGCGCCCCGCCCTTGTCCCCCTCAGGGACGCGGCGGACCAACACCAGAACCAGGACGGCCACGAACAAGAGCAAGTCGACGAGTCCCGGCGTTTGCGGGTAGTTGACGATGAGGACGCTTTGGGCGATGCCGATGACGACGCCACCGGCGAGCGTCCACGGCAGCGACGTGAGGCCACCGACCAGCCCAGCGGCGAGCGCGGGAAGCAGCAGGCCGGGACCCATGGCCGCCGACGGCAATCCCGTGACGGTGCCACGCACGGGGTTCAGGAGCACGGACGTGAGCGCGGCAAGGGCGCCCGCGATGACCCACACCATCGTCGATACACGCCGCGTCGAGATGCCGGACAGCTCTGACATGTCAGCGTTGTCCGCGGAGGCGCGAACGGTGAGCCCGTACCAGGTCCGTTCCAGGAACAAGCCGATGGCGATGACGACGACGGGTACGACGAAGACGATCATCAGCTCCGGTGAGGCGAGTCGAACGCCGGCCATCGTGAGGCTCTGGTGCAGCGGCGACGGGAACACGGTGCTGCCGTGCCGGTTCGAGATCTTCGGTACGAGGTACTGGCACACGAGCATCAGCTGGGCCACGCCGAGCGTGGCAACGAACAGCAGCAGCCGCGGCGCCTCGAACAGCCGGCGCACGATGCCGAGCTCGACCGCGGCACCGATCGCGCCGCCCAGGAGAACCACGGCGACCAGTGCCAGCCAGTAGCTCCAGTGCTCGTCGAGCACGAGCTTGGCGAGCACCGCGGCACAGAACGCCCCGATCTGGCCATGGGCGAAGTTGATGACGCGCGTCGCCCGGTAGACGAGCACGAGCCCCGCTCCGAGCAGTGCGTACGTAAGCCCTGTCAATCCGCCGACGACGACCGCGCGCGCGGGGACGCCGACCATGGCGAGCTGGAACATCTCAGCCTCCTTCTCCGCCGAGGAACACGGCGCGCACGAGGTCGTCGCGTTCGAGCAGCTCGAGGGCCGGCCCTTCGAAGCGCACCTGACCCTTCTCCATGAAGACGGCACGGTCGGCGATCGACAGTGCGACGTTGATCGACTGCTCGACGATGACCATGGTGAGACCGTCGTCCTTCAACGCGGCGACGACCTCGAGAAGCTGTTGCACCATGATCGGGGCCAGACCGAGCGAGAGCTCGTCGATGAGGAGCACCTTCGGTTCGAGCAACAGCGCGCCCGCGATGGCGAGCATCTGTTGCTCACCGCCCGAGAGGGTGCCGGCGGGCTGGTCGAGACGGCTGCGCAGCACGGGGAAGCGCTCGAGCGCGTGGTCGATGCGCGCGTCGAGATCGCGGCGGCGGACACTGAAGCCCCGCGCCCGCAGGTTGTCCTCGACCGACAGGTTCGGGAACGTCGCCTTGCCGCCCGGGACCTGGACGATCCCGTGGGTCAGGCGTGTCCCCGGCTCGGCGAACGTGATCGTCCGACCGCCGAGCCGTATGACCCCACGGTCGGGCTGGCTCAGACCGGTGATGGCCCGCAAGACCGTCGACTTGCCAGCGCCGTTGGTGCCGAGCAGCGCGAGCACCTCCCCTTCCCACACGTCGATGCTGACGTCGAAGAGGACTTGGACGGCGCCATACGAGAAGTCGAGGTTGCGCACTTGGAGGATCGGTTGCGCGCCCCCCTGGGCCACGCGAGCGCGCTCATCGCGCTCCTCGATGAGATCGGCTGCCGCCTGAGCCATGTCGTATTCGACGAACCGTGAGCCGTACGCCAGCAGGCCACCACCTCCAGCGGCCGCTGTCGCGGCGATGACCGCGATGGCGGTCTTCAATGACGTGGCCGACGCGAGCTGGGCGAGGACGATTGATCCGAGGAGCCCGCCGAACAGCGAGAGGTACAGCGAGATCATCGCCATGCCCGTAGACCGCAACCGGTACGGCATCACGGCAGCACCGACGCCTTGCACCGTGACGAAGCCGCCGAACGTGCAGGCGCCCGCCAGCGCAGCGATGACGGTGTACAGCACGGCGTTCGGCATGAAGACGCTGGCCGCGGTGAACGCGCCTGACGCGAGGATCACGAACGCAGCGATTCGACATGAAGCCGCTGGCGAGCGGACGAACAAGCGGTCGCCGGCAGTGCCGCCCACGACCACGCCGACGACGCCACCGATGCCGCCGAAGCTGCCCACCAGGCCGCGCGCAGAGGGACCCAGCCCGTAGTGATCATGAAGGAAGACGCTGATGTAGATCGGCACCGAGACGAGGCTCAGGCCGACCACCGCGACGGCGAGGATGAAGTAGTTGAAGGTCCGAATCTTCTTGAGCCGCGCGAACCCGGCGCTGAGCGGGATCGGGAGCGCGTCCTCCTCCGCCTCGAGCTCCTCGCCCAGCACGGCGAGCATCTCGTGTTTGCCACGCCGCGGCTCCGAGAGGAAGAACGCGGCGACGCCGAGCGCGGCCGCCGGAACGGCGACGACGACGAACGCCCAGCGCCAACTGGCATCACCGCCTACGAGCGCGGCGGCTCCGCCGACGAGCGCAGGGCCGACGACGAAGCCCAACGTCTGCGCGCCACGAACGACTGCGAACACGCGGTTGCGACCTTCGATCGGGTAGGCGTCTGCGATGAGCGAGCCTTGGACCGGACCCTCGTTCGCCTTCCCGACGCCGACGACGACGCGCGCGATGACGAGCTGCCACACCGTCTGGACAGCGCCGGTCAACGCGGCGAAGGCGGCGAACACGAGCGTGCACGCACCGACTATCGGCACGCGGCGGTAACGGTCGCCGAGGCTGCCGAGCGGGATCGCGGCCAGGAAGACCACCAAACCGCCGAGCGCGCCGATGACCCCGATCTGCGTGAGCGTCAGGCCGAGGCTGCGGCGGATGTCGGGTGCCAGCACGCCGAACGCGGTGCCGTCGAGCGCGTCGACGAGCACGAGTCCGGAGAGGACGCCGAGGACGCCGGCACCGCCGCGCTGAAGTACCTGCCGGAAGGGAAGCTCGTCGCCGCCGACCCCGGCAAGCAGCTCGGGGCGCACTGCGTTCGTGGTCCGGGCGTGCTGCTCGGACTGCCGCCGTGCCTCCTCGTCGAGCACTGCCGCCACGAGCACGCCCGGGTCGTCGTCGTGTGCTGGCCCAACGGCCGTCGTGCGTGCGCCCATCGACCCCCCAGAGGAATTTTCTTCAGGTGTAGGTATTCGGCGCTCGGACGGAGGATCCTCCTCGCTACGAACCCGTCAGGCGCACCAGGGTGTCGATGAACTCCGCCTCGGGGACACCCTGAAACGGCCGACCTTGGAGCAGACCCAGAAGGTGGTAACCGCCGAGTGCCGCGACGGCCACGACCAGCACCGGATCCTCACCCCAGTTCGCGTCCTTGTCGGCGATCTGCAAGGCGCCGAAGACTGCGTCCTGCACCTCCGGAAACCGTTGGCCCTCGGCGAGCAGCAAGCGGAACAGCCGATCGAAGCGGCGGATGTCGCGCAGACATTGCTCGAAGTCGCGGACGGCGTCCAGGTCGGCAGGCAGCGCGTCTCGGTCGGCCCGCATCGCGGCGATCGCCCGTTCGACCTCCCGTTCGACCGCCGCGCGCAGCAACGATTCCTTGGAGGAGAAGTGCCGGTGGAGGCTTCCGGTGCCGGCTGCCAATCCGACCCGTCGTTCGACCGCGCTGATCGTCGTGCCTTCGAAGCCGAGTTCTGCGAAGAGGTCCATCGCCGCGTCGAGGATCCGCTCGCGCGTCTGCCCCGGAGGTCCACCAGCCATGATGCAAGGCTACCCTTGCACCATGGGTTCGTGGTCGACGGAGTTCCTCACCAACGGCATGGTCGTCATCGAAGACGCGCTCGACCGCTCGTTCTGCGAGGACGTCGTCGGCCGGCGGCTCGCGGGCATCGGCGTCGACGAGAGCGACCGTGCCACCTGGCGGACAGGGTGGCACAACCTGCCTGCGACGACGGTCTACGCGCTCCGGGACGTGGCGCCGCGCGCGGCGGACGCGCTGCACGAGCTCGTCGGCGGCGTGGACGAGGTCGTGTTCGGCGATCTGCCCGACAACCTGATCGTGAACTTCCCGGATCCCGGAGCGACGTGGTGGCCGCCCCATGCATGGGATGCCGAAGGCGCGCGCTGGCACAAGGACGGCGACTGGTTCAGGCACTTCCTCGACAGCCCAGAGCAGGGACTGCTCGGCATCGTCTTCTGGCGAGACGTCGCAGAGCAGCAAGGCGCCACGTACATCGCAGCCGATTCACCCGGCGAGGTCGCTCGCCTCCTCGCCGGACACCCCGAGGGGATCGACCCGCCGGTTCCGATCAAGGAGATCGTCGCCGGCTGTCGCGACTTCCGCGCGCTGACCGGGCGGCAGGGCACGATCATCTGGGCGCATCCCTTCCTCGTGCACACCGCCTCGGTCAACGCGACCGACCGGTTGCGCGTCATCTCGAACACGACGGCGATGCTGCGCCGCCCCCCACGGTTCACCGGTCCGGGTCCGCGAGCGCCGATCGCGCAGCTCGTTCTCGATGCGCTGGACGTCGACGAGCTCGACTTCCGCCCGACGCGTGAGCGTATTCGAATCGCCTCCGAACGCGAGCGCCGTTGGGGGACCGAGGCCGTCGATCACTCCCCCGGATAGACGACGCCAACCTGCGCGCGCATCGCGTCGAGCGTTCGCGCGATCTGAAGGCTCTCGTCGAGTGGCATCACCGCGCTCTCCAGGCGCCCCTCGGCCAGGCACTGATGGATCTCGTCGATCTGGAAGCGCAGGCCATCACCCTCGAACGAGCCGTCGATGCGCTCCCGACCCGACGGCGTGACGATCTCGAGATGTTGAGGACAGTGCATGAACGCGGGCAGCTCCACGGCACCGTCCGTACCGCTGATGCGCGCGGTGCACGTGAGGTTCGTGCGGATCGCCGCCTTCACGACACCGAGCGCGCCGTTCGGATGCCGGAGGACGCCCGCCACCTGCTCATCGACTCCGGTCGTGCCGATCGCGCCGGCCGCGACGACCTGATCTGGTTCCCCGAGGAGCAACGAGCAGAGCTGCACCGGGTAGATGCCGAGGTCGAGAAGCGCCCCGCCACCGAGGCCCGGAGCGAAGAGTCGATGCTCGGCGAGTACCGGCATGCGGAAGCCAAAGTCGGCTTCGACGACGCGAGGCTCACCGATACGACCGTCGGCGACGAGCGCCACCAAGGTGCGATAGGCGGGTAGGAACCTCGTCCACATCGCTTCCATCAGGAAGAGGCCACGTTCGCGGGCGAAGGCCACCATGCGGCTTCCCTGCGCCGCGTTCAACGCGAGCGGCTTCTCACACAGGACGTGCTTGCCAGCCTCGAGGAACCGCAGCGTGTCCCGTTCGTGGAAGGCGTGTGGGGTGGCCACGTAGACGATGTCGACGTCGGCATCGTCCGCCAGGGCGTCGTAGTCGACATAGCGCGTCGCGACGCCGAACCGGTCGGCGAACGCGTCGGCCCGCTCGAGCGACCGTGATGCGACGGAGACGATGGCACCGCCTTCGACCATCGACATCGCCGTCGCGAAGCGTTCGGCGATGCCACCGGGCCCGGCGACTCCCCACCGGATCATTGCGCCGCGGCGACGCGCTCGAGGTCGGGCATCGCACCGTCGTGCGTCGGCCAGACGCGCCCGTTCAGCGGCAGCAGGCCGAAGCTCGTGTACACGACGGCGCGCTCCGCCGTCGACGGCGGTCGGGTTCCGTGAAGCGTGCAGCCGACGTGAATGGTGAGGTCGCCTGGCTGGGTGTTGATCTCGACGACAGGGAGGTCTGCAGGTCCCGGAGTCGAGGCCCGATGCGACCCCGCAGCGACGCGCAGCTGGCCCGCCTCCTCGTTCGTCGCTGAAAGTGGCAACCCGATGGCGTAACCCGCGCACCGGAAATCGTGGCCACCGAGCGAGCAGTCGCGGTGCCACGGAAACTCGGCGATTCCCGACACGACACCGAGTGGCTTGATGAGGGCCTCGGAGCTCTGTGGGTTCTCCGGAAAGCGGCGGTGCCCGTCGTCGAAGAGCCGGCCGAGGCGCTCGTAGGTGGGTCCTGCGACGAGGGCCGCCATGGTCGGTGATACGTCGAGCACATGCATGACGCGCACACATCGCTCCGTACCGTCCTCGAGGCGCGCCCACCAGCGGTATGGGTCACCGGGTTTCGCGACTTCGGCGGCGGCCATGACCTCCTGGTGGATCTGCGGGAGCAATGCGGGGTCGATCCATCCGCGCAGGTGCGCGAAGCCCGCATCGGCGATGAACGCCGCAATGTCCGCGTCCTGGTCGTCGGGCGTGAACACCTGAGCAAGGTCGGGGGATGCGAATGTCAGCGTTCCCGGCTCGTACACAGGGACGCCGTCCCACAAGGCGCGCAGGACGTGGTCCCACGCCGCGAATGCTTGGTGGCCGCCGTCGGGGAGCTCGGCTCCTCCGAGGAACAGCAGGCCGCTTGTCGTTCGCAGTCCCGCGACGAGGTCACCCATCGCGTGCGCATCCACGGCGACGCGCACTGCATCAGGCGCAGTGCCACGGCGCACGGTTCCTTCGTCGATCGTGCACGCAGTGCCGTTGACCTCGATCGTGAGCGGTGGAAGGTCCAGCAGATGCTGGGCACGCGCGGCGATCACGGCGTTGCCGTTCAAGGCGATGAGGTCATCGATCATGACGGCGTGCACGTCGGCAATGTCCTTCGTGCGGCGGTCCAAGGTCGGCATGAAGGCCCCTTTCGAGTTGACAGCAAGCGTGCGGAAGTCGGCGCGAGGAATGAGCGTGGCGAGCAGCACGGCGAGGCCGACCGTCGCCATGCCGATGCGCGGCCCGGTCCGCGCCGCGATGAACCCGACCGTCGGACCGGACACGACCGTTGTCCCGACGATCGCGACGCTCCACAGAGCGACCAATCGGCCACGGACGGCTGGGGCGCACCGCAGTTGGAGCAGCGCGCCGCCAACGGCGACGAGTGAGACTCCGGCAGCGCCGGTGAACGCGAGCGCGACGAGCTCTGTGTGGAACCCGGGCGCCGCAGCGTCAACCGCCAGCAGGAACGCACTGAGGATTCCGAGCGTTTCGAGCCGTCGTGGCGTCGGGTCACCGCGCGACGCGAGGACGAGACTGCCGACGATCGCGCCCGCACCAACCGCCGCGATCATCCCGCCGAGCGTCTCGGGCCCGCCATGGAACACGTCACGCGCGAGCAACGGCAGGACGACGCCGAAGTTGAAGAACGTGCCGATGGTGGCGGCAAGGACGAGCAGTCCCCGGAACGCCCGATTGGTCCAGGCATAGCGCACGCCTTCGAGAAGCAGCGCGCGGCGGGACGTCACGACCTTGCTCGACGGCGGGGCTGGCGCGAGGAACCACACAGCCACGACGACCGGCACGAACGACGCCGCGTTCAACACGAAGCAGGCTCCGACTCCGAACGTCGCGATGAGCGCGCCCCCGACCAGCGGTCCGACGACCCGGGCGGTGTTGATCCAGACCTCCTGGAGCGACACCGCGTTCGCGAGCCGGTCGACGCCGACAAGCTCAGCAACGAGTGCGCCGCGCACCGGGTTGTCGACCGCGCCGAACGCGCCTTGCACGAGTCCGAGGAGCGCGATGCCCAAGACGGTGATGTGGCCCGAGATCGCGAACGCGGCGAGCGCGCTCGCAGTCAGGGCCATGCCTGTCTGCGTGCCAAGCAGCAGTCGACGCTTGTCGTAGTGGTCGGCGACGACGCCGCCGAGTGGACCGGCGATGAGGAGGGGCGCGAATTGCGTCGCACTCACGAGCCCCAGTGCCACGCCACCACCATGGAGTCGAAGCACCAACCAAGCGCAGCCGATGCCCTGCGCGATCGTGCCGATGATCGACCCGAGCTGCGCGAAGGCGAACAGCCGGTACGCGGGGAGCTCGAGCGCCCGGAACGTCCGGCGGAGGTGCGATGCCACGATGCAAGAGGGTACTTGCATCTTTGGGGTGGGCGCCCGATCGCTCGATCAGACGAGCTTCACGCGTCCTCGCCACGGCCGAAGCCGCTGGTCGTCGGGGTCGAGGTCCGTGACCAGGACGTCGATCCGGCGCAGCGCGAGGCATCGGGCTGGCGCCCGCTGGCCGAGCTTCGTGTGATCCACCGCAGCGACGACCTCAGCGCTCGCCTCGGCGAGCGCCCGCTTGACCTCCGCCTCCTCGAGAGTCGCCTCGGTCGTGCCGTTCGTGTCGAGACCCGCCGCGGAGACGAAGAGCCGGTCCAGCGAAAGGTCCTGAGCGGTTCGGACGGCAAGGGGTCCCACGAGGCTGCCGGTACGGCGGTCGAGCTGCCCGCCCGTGAGCAGCGCGGTGAGCTCAGGCCGCTCTTGGAGCGCGTTGAAGCAGTCGGGCCCGTTGGTGAGGACGGTGAGTTGCACCGTGGGGTCGATCGCCGCGGCCAGCCGCTGCAGCGTGGAGGACGCGTCGATGCCGATCGCACCGGCGGGGCCGACGAGATCGAGGAGCTTGGCAACGATGCGGTCCTTGGCGCGGGCATGCCGGCTGAACCGGTCCGCGAATGGCTGCGGTCCGATCGCCATCGCACCGCCACGCACGCGCCGCAGCAGGCCCTGTTCGGCGAGCGTGTCGAGGTCGCGGCGGATCGTCATCTCGCTCACGTCGAGCAGGACCGCCAGTTCGGCGACGCGTGCTCGTCCCTCGTTGCGGATGTGCTCGTGGATCCGGCCGAGCCGATCGATGGCGTCGACGCTCATGTCAGGTAGTGGGTTCCAGGTCCTCGGGTCTCGACGCGACCGTCCGGCAGCGTGATCTCCGCCATCGTGCCAGGCGGCACCTCCACATCGAGGGAGAAGCGACCGCCCTCGATCCGCCACGACGACGAGATGCGCCCGTACGGCGAATCGAGCGTCGCCGCCGCCGACGTGAGACCCCCACCGGGCCGCGGCGCGACGACGAACCGCCCGTAGGCCGGCACACCGGGCATCGGCCGGATGCCGGCGACGTACTCGTGCAGGAACGACACGACGGCGCCCTTGCTGTAGTGGTTCAACGAGCCGAGGCCGCCGGCGTCGACGCGGTCCCAGTTCTCCCAGACCGTGGTGGCGCCGGCTTCGATCATGGCCAGCCACGACGGAGGCGTCGTCTGCAGAAGCAGGTCGTAGGCGACGTCGAGTTGGCCGTTGTCGGCGAGCACAGGAAGCAGAAACGGCGTCGCCAGGAATCCCGTCCCGACGTGATTCCCGCTCGCCCGCACGAGCGCCACGAGGTCCGCCACCGCTCTCTCGCGCTCGACGTCATCGACGAGATCGAACGCCACCGCTCGCGCGAGGTTCGCTTGCGTCGCGCGCTGGACGACGCCCTCGACGACGAACTCCGCGCGCCACGCGGCGCGCGCCTCCTCGGCGAGACCGCGGTAGGTCCGCGCGTCGTCTTCCTCACCAAGGAGCTTGGCGATGTCAGCCAGCGTGCGGAGTGAGCGATAGAGGTACGCCGTGGCGACCTCGGCGACATCGACCTCACCGGAGAGCACGGCGGCCGAATCGACGCCCGGCTCCAGCCACTCGCCCCAGTGGAAGCCGACATCCCACAGGAAGCGCTCGTGCGGCGACGGTTCCGGCCGGAGTGCGACGCGGGAGTGATGGCGCAGCTCCGCGGCACGGCCGAGCGCGAACGCGACCCAGCGCTGCATCGACGAGTACTGACGAGCCACGACGTCGACGTCGCCGTAGGACTGCCAGAGCTGGTACGGCACGTACACCGCCGCGTCCCCCCAGCCCGCGGAACCCGTCATCGCCGCCGCGATGCTGCTCTCCTGGACGAGCGGGTTGTAGGGCTCGGGGATGAAGTTCGGGACGCGCCCGTCCGGCCACTGATCGGCGGCGAGGTCGCGCAGCCACCGATCACTGAACCCCGCCACGTCGTAGAGGAACGCCGCGCTCGGGATGAAGATCTGCCAATCGCCCGTCCATCCGACCCGCTCGCGTTGCGGGCAGTCCGTCGGTACCTCGCACGCGTTGCCTCGGAAGCTCCGCACCGTCGCGTCGTGAAGGGCGTTGACCCGCTCGTCGCTGCAGCGGAACGAGCCCGTGCGAGCCATGTCGGTGTGGACGAAATACCCCGTGACATCGTTCAACGTGAGGTCGGCGGCTCCCTCGACCGAGATGTACTGGAAGCCGTGCGTCGTGTGCCTCGGCTCGAACGCGGCGCCGGTGCCGTCGCTCACGACCTCGTCGATCTGGCCGACCTCGATGACCTCTTTCGTGAAGAAGTCGAACGAACGCAGGTGGTCGGTGTCGACATCGTCGTCGGCGCCGAGCGACTCGCCGTGCCGCAGGCGCACCACGTTGCCGGCAGGACCGAGCACTTCGCCGGCGACCCTCACCCAACCGTTGATGTTGGCCCCGAGATCGACGACCTGCCGGTCGGCATCGAGTCGAGTGACCGACATGGGCACGATCGACTCGACGCGACGCGTCGGCGGCGCTGGAGACGCGGTGAGGCGGTCATCGGCGAAGCCAACGACGGTCGCGCTGACCCAGCCGGCGGTCGGCGGGAACGGGATCCGCTGGTCGACGCGCTCGCCCTCCATGAGATCGGCGGCGACGAGCGGTCCCTCCGTGCTGGTGAGCCAGGAACCGTCGGTCCCCGCTACGACGTCTCCGTCCACCTCGACCTGGGCGAGGAGCGCCAGATCCTTGCCGTAGCAGAACCGCTCGTGGGTGAAGCCCACCGCACCTCGCCACCATCCGTCGGTCACGGTGGCCGTCAGGGTGTGCTCGCCGGGGCCGAGCAGTGCCGTCACGTCGTAGGTCTGCACCTCGAGGTTGCTGCGATACGACGTCCAACCCGGCGTCAGCTCGAGATCGCCGACGCGCACGCCGTCGAGGTGGAGCTCGTAGATCCCGTGTGCGGTCGCATAGACGCGAGCGCGGCTCACGGTGTCGACGGTGAACCGCTGACGGAACCAGACCGGCCCGGACGGGGAGTCGGGATGGCCGATGAACGACGCCCGCCAGTCCGTGACCTCGAGGAGGCCTACCTCGAAGCCGTCCCAGTCGGACCAGTCCGACCAACCGTCATCGGCTCGTACCTGCACGCGCCAGCGAACCGCGTCTCGGGCGCGTAGCGCGGTGAACGGCCACGGTTGGAGCACCGATTCGGCGCTCTCGAACTCACGCTGTACGAGGGCGCCTTCGTTGTCCGCCTGGATCCGATACGCCTCCTGCGCGACCACGCCCGTTGGAAGCCACCACGACAGGCGCGGCTGTGTACAGGCAACACCGAGTGGACGGGGTCCGTGCTCGATGCGGAGACGGGTGGGCTTCATACGATCCCTTCGAGGAGTGAGCGGTCGAGCTCGGCGATCGAGCGCACGCCGAGCAGACACAGCGTGCGGACGATGTCGGCGCGGAACCACTCGAGGACCCGATCGACGCCACGTTCACCGGCGGCCCCGAGGCCGTAGAGGTAGGCGCGGCCTGCCATGCACGCCGTCGCTCCGGCCGCCACTGCTTTGACGATGTCGCTCCCCCGCCGCACGCCGCCGTCGCAGATGACCTCCACTTGGCCGCCGACGGCGTCGGCGACGGGCGCGACGAGCGGGAACGTCGCTGGTGCGCCGTCGAGCTGGCGCCCACCGTGGTTCGACAACGCGATGGCGGTCACGCCGGCGTCGGCCGCGAGCACTGCGTCTTCGACCGTCTGCACACCCTTGATCACAAGAGGTCCGTCCCAGACCGACCGCAGCCAGTCGACGTCGCTCCAGGACAGCGCCGGATCGAACTGCGTGTTGATGTACTCCGACAGCGTCACCGGTGCCGCGCCATCACCGACCTCACGGCCCACGACGTTCGCGAACCGGATGGGTTCGCTGTGGAGGAATGCCCACGTCCACGCCGGATGGAGGGCACCGTCAAGGAACGTGCTCGGACCGATCGTCGGCGGCAGGGAGAACCCTCGCCGCACATCTCGCTCGCGCCGGCCGAGGACTGCGGTATCGACGGTCAACACGAGCGCCTCGTACTGAGCAGCGGCGGCGCGGTCGATCATCTCCTTGACGAGACCGCGGTCGCGCCACGCGTACACCTGGAACCACAAGCGCCCGTCGCTGACCGCACGAACCTCCTCGATCGACCGTGTGCTCAGCGTCGACAGGGTGTACGGCACACCGGCCCGGTTCGCGGCGCGCGCAACGGCAAGCTCGCCTTGCGGATCGGCGATCCGGGTGAAGCCGGTCGGCGCCAGCACCAGTGGAAGCGCAACGGACGCGCCGAGCAGCGAGGAAGCGGTCTCGACGTGCTCGACGGCGCGCAGTACTCGCGGGCGGAACGTCGTACGGGCAAATGCCTGCTCGTTGGCGGCCAGCGTGCGCTCGTCCTCGGCGCCACCGTCGATGTAGTCGAAGACGCCCGACGGCAGGCGCCGCTTGGCGATCCGGCGAAGGTCGGAGACGGACGCGGCCCGAGCCAGCCGGCGCTCGACGGGATCGGTCTCGAAGCGCTTGAACCGGACGACCGACTTCAGCGTGTCGTACATGCTCACGACGGGTCGTACCTCCGTGGCGGGAAGCTGCGGGATACCAGCGCGCGCAGATCTTCGAGCGATCCCGGCGCGGCCCCGTGAGCGCGGGCCTGGACGAGCACGTTGCCGAGCGCGGTCGCCTCGACTGGCCCCGCGAGCACCGGCCGGTCGCATGCATCGGCGGTGCGCTGACAGAGGAGCTCGTTGCGCGACCCTCCGCCCACGAGATGCACCACCGAGGCGTCGACCCCAGCGAGGTCCTCGGCCCGGTCGACCGTGGACGCGTACGCCTGGGCGAGCGACTCCATGATGCATCGCACCGTCTCCGCCGGCGTCTCCGGCGGCCAATAGCCCGCGTGCGCGGCGGCTGCCGCGATGCGGGCCGGCATGCCGCCAGGCGGGATGAAGGCGGGATCGCCGACCGGGACCTTCGGACCGCCCGGCCCGAGTGCAGCAGCCTTCGCCAGCAACATCTCGACGTCGTACGTGCAGCCGCGCTCCGCCCACGCGCGCAGCGATTCCTGCAGCAGCCACAAGCCGCCTTCGTTGCGGAGGAACCGCGTGCGCCCGTCGACCCCGGTCTCGTTGGTGAAGTTCGCGAGCCGTGCCGCATCGGAGAGCACCGGCGCATCGAGCTCCATGCCGACGAGCGACCACGTGCCGCTCGACACGTACGCGGCGTTGCGGTCGACCAACGGTACGCCGACCACCGCAGACGCGGTGTCGTGCGAACCGACCGTTGTGACCGGAAGTGGCGGCAGGCCGAGGCCGGCCAAGACGGTTCCCCGCACCGCTCCGGGGGCGTCGATCGTAGGGAAGCGGTCCGCTGGGAGCCCGAGCCGCACCAGGAGCTCGGCCGACCACTCGCCCGTGTGCACGTCGACGAGGCCGGTTGTGGACGCGTTCGTCCGCTCCGCGCCGAGCGTTCCCGTCAACCAGTACGCGAGGAGGTCGGGGATCAACGCGATCGTCGCGGCGCGGTCCCACAGCTCGCCGTGGCGTTCAGCGGCGAGCTGGTACAGGGTGTTGAACGGCAGGAACTGCAGCCCGTTGATCCCGTACAGCTCCTCCGGCGACACCGCTGCGTGCACCTCGTCGATCACCTTGGCGGTGCGATCGTCGCGATACGCGACCGGGTCGGCGAGAAGTGTGCCGTCCGCGTCGAGCAGGCCGTAGTCGACGGCCCAGGTGTCGATGCCGATCGACTCGACATGCGGGTGCTCAGCGACGAGCCTTCGCAGGCCGATCACGATCTCGTCGAACAGCGTGACGATGTCCCAGCGGAGGTGGCCGTCGCCGTCGACCGGTCCGTTGGCGAAGCGATGGATCTCGCGCAGCGCGACGCTGTCGCCGCCAACGAGGCCGGCGATCACACGACCGGCCGACGCACCGACGTCGACAGCCGCGAACACGCGCACAGTCATCGCAGGAAGGCCGCGGCCACGCCGGCATCGACCGGTACGAGCAGTCCGGTCGTGTGGCTGAACTCGTCCGACGCGAGGGCGGCGACCGCGCTGGCGACGTGCTCGGGCAGCACCTCGCGCTTGAGCAACGTGCGCTCCGCGTAGAACGCGCCGAGGTCCGCTTCGGCGACGCCGTAGACCGCAGCCCGTTCGGCACCCCAGCCGCCGGCGAAGATGCCGCTGCCGCGTACGACCCCGTCCGGGTTGACGCCGTTCACGCGGATGCCGTGCTCGCCGAGCTCTGCCGCGAGCAGACGGACCTGGTGGGCCTGATCCGCTTTCGCGGCGCTGTAGGCGATGTTGTTCGGGCCGGCGAACAGCGCGTTCTTCGATGCGACGTACACGATGTCACCGCCGAGTCCCTGGGCGACCATCGCCCACGCGGCCGCCTGTGACACGAGGAAGCTGCCCTTCGCCATCACGTCGTGCTGGCGGTCCCAGTCCTCCTCGGTCGTTTCGAGCAACGGCTTGGAGATCGACAAGCCGGCGTTGTTGACGATCAGATCCAGGCCGCCGAACGCGACCAGCGCGGAGACGATTGCGGCATGGACCCGTGACGCGTCGGCGACATCCACGGAGACGCCGACTGCGACGTCGGTGTTGCCGAGATCGGCCGCCGCCGCGGCGGCCTTGTCTTCGTCGAGATCGGCGACGACGACGCAGGCACCTTCCGCCGCCAGCCGGGTGGCGATCGCCCTTCCGATCCCACTCCCGGCCCCGGTGACGAGCGCGATGCGTCCGGCGTGTCGCTTCGGCTTCGGGAGGCGTTGCAGCTTGGCCTCCTCGAGCGCCCAGTACTCGATCCGGAACTTCTCGGGCTCGGGGATCGGCGCATACGTCGAAACGGCTTCTGCGCCGCGCATGACGTTGATGGCGTTGACGTAGAACTCGCCCGCGACACGCGCTGACTGCTTGTCGCGGCCGTAGGAGAACATCCCGACGCCCGGGATCAGGATGATGGCCGGGTCGGCGCCGCGCATCGCCGGCGACTCCTCGGTCGCGTGACGCTCGTAGTACGCCCGGTACTCGTCGCGGTAGCCGTCGTGGAGCTCGGCGAGGCGGGTGACGCATTCCTCGAGAGGAGCGCTGGCCGGGAGATCGAGCACCAACGGCTTCACCTTGGTGCGAAGGAAGTGATCGGGGCACGATGTGCCGAGCGCGGCAAGCTCGAACAGCTTCTCGGACGCGAGGAACTCCAAGACGACATCGCTGTCGGTGAAGTGGCCGATCATGCGCTGGTCGCGGGAGGCGACGGCGCGGAGGTGCGGCGCCAGCGCCGCGGCCCGGCAGCGGCGCTCGTTCACCGGTAGCGGCGCTCGCTCTTCGACGGCCGCCCCGAACGGCTGGGCGACGCCATGGTCGTCGATGTAGCGCTGGGCCTCGGCGATGATCCAGCGCGAGTTGCGTTCTGCCTCGTCGCTCGTCGCACCCCATGCGGTGATCCCGTGGCCTCCGAGGATGACGCCGATCGCCGCTGGGTGAGAGCGATGCACCTCTGCGATGTCGAGCCCGAGTTGGAACCCAGGGCGCCGCCAGGGGACCCACACGACGCGGTCCCCGAAGATCTCCTTGGTGAGCCGCTCGCCGTCGACCGCGGTGGCGATGGCAATCCCGCTATCGGGATGGAGATGGTCGACGTGCGCCGCGTCGACGAGGCCGTGCATCGCCGTATCGATCGACGGTGCCGCGCCGCCCTTCCCGTGGCAGCAGAAGTCGAAGGCGGCGACCATCTCGTCCTCACGCGCTTCGCCCGGATACACGTGGACGAGGGCACGCAGTCGGTCGAGCCGTAGCACTCCGAGCCCTGTTTCAGTCAGCGTCCCGAGGTCGCCTCCGGAGCCCTTGACCCAGAGCAGCTCGACGTCCTCACCTGTCACCGGGTCCCGCTCGAACCCCTTCGCTGACGTGTTGCCGCCGGCGTAGTTCGTGTTCCGCGGGTCGGAACCGAGACGGTTCGACCGCGCGAGTAGCTCCTCGACGACGGCGTTCACGCGCCCCACCCGGCCTGGGCCCCGCCGATGCGTTCGGCGACGATCCGCTCGGCGTAGCCACTTGCGCGGTAGGCCGCCATCGGGTCGGCCGGTAGCCCACGCGCGACGCGCCAGTCGGCGAGATCGCCGCGCACGTCGGTGTAGAAGGCGTCCATCAGCACGGCGTTCGCACCGAGGACGTCGCCGGCGCGTTCGGCGTCCGTCAGTGCCGCTCGGTCTACGAGCAACGCGCGGGCCGTCATCTCCTGCACGTTCAGGACCGAGCGGATCTGCCCGGGGATCTTCGCCTCGATGTTGTGGCACTGGTCGAGCATGAACGTGACGTCGCTGTCGGGGCCGTAGCCGCCGCCGCGCACGACCTCGAACAAGATGCGAAACAGTTGGAACGGATCGGCCGCGCCGACGATCAGGTCGTCGTCCGCGTAGAAGCGTGAGTTGAAGTCGAACGCGCCGAGCTTCCCGAGCCGAAGCAGCTGCATCACGATGAACTCGATGTTCGTGCCCGGCGCGTGGTGACCGGTGTCGAGGCAGACCACCGCTCGGTCCCCGAGGGCCACACAGTGGGCGTACGACGTGCCCCAGTCCGGTACGTCGGTGGCGTAGAACGCCGGCTCGAAGAACTTGTACTCCAGGACGAGGCGCTGGTGCGCGCCGAGCCGGCGATACACCTGGGCGAGCGAGTCGGCGAGCCGCTCCTGCCGGTCCCGTAGATCTCCTTGTCCGGGATAGTTCAACCCGTCGGGCAACCAGATCTTCAGATCTCGGCTGCCGGTGACGTCCATGATGTCGACACACTCGAGCATGTGGGCGATCGCCTTCCGCCGCACACGCTCGTCGACATGGCACAGGCTCCCCAGCTTGTAGTCGTCGTCCTGGAACGTGTTGGTGTTGATCGTGCCCAGACGGACGCCGAGGTCTTCCGCGTGGCGGCGCAGCTTGTCGAAGTCGTCGACGCGGTCCCACGGGATGTGCAGCGCAACCGAGGGCGCAAGACCGGTGACGGCATGAACCTGTGCGGCGTCGGCGACCTTCTCCTCGGCCGTGCGCGGCACGCCCGGCTGAGCGAAGACCTTGAACCGGGTGCCCGAGTTGCCGAACGCCCACGAGGGCAACTCGATCACCTGACCGGCCAGCGAGCCGGCGATGTCGTCGAAGGTCGTCATCGGTCCCCCCGCTGCGCGGTGATGTTCGAACTTGTTCTGAGAGTACAACTTCACACACGGAACTGCCAGAGGCGACGCATGCGAACCCGTACGATGCCGCCGTGGCCGAGACGTCGAGCACGCCAGCGCGCCGCCGGCCCGGCCGGCCGCCGACGTTCGATCGCAACCGGGTGGTCGAGATGGCGTTGACGATTGCGGCGGAAGAAGGGGCCGGCGCGGTCAGCATGTCTCGCGTCGCGTCGCGGCTCGGGGTGGCAATGCCGTCGCTCTACTACTACGTCGAGAACCTCGATGAGCTGCTGAGCCTGGTGGCAGCGGAACTGCTGCGCGAGATGCCGCTTCCGAACCCACGGCTGCGTTGGGATCGGTGGCTCACGGAGTTCGCGCAGACGATGCGTTCGCTGCTCCTCGAGCAACCCATCCTCACGCGACTGTCGTACCTGTCCGTCCATCCGCCGTTCCGGCCACAAGTGCTCGAGCAGGCGCTGCGTGTTCTGACGAAGGCCGGCTTCTCGGCGGAATACGCGCTGGCGATCGTCGGCCAGCACATCAGACTTGTCGTCGATCTGGTCCACGCCGAGCACGCGCTCGCCAAAGAGCGCCAGAACGGCCGCAACCCCGTATCCGAGCTGCGGCGTTCGGCGAAGACGGCGACTCCGGAAGAGATCCCACTGCTCCTCGGGGTGCTCGAGGGCTACGCGCATCTGCCTGAGGACATCGGTGACTACAGCGAAGTTCTGTTCGAGTGGGTCATGAGCGTGCAGATGGCCGGACTCGCAGCCGTGCTGGAGGGGCGCGTCCCCTGGACGCTCCTTGGGCCACCTCGTCATCCTGAGCTCGACTAGAACAACGTTATTCTAGCGCGGTACGCTGGCGGCATGTCGCTCGACCCCGCGATCGCCCGCCGCGTCGACGAGTTGCTCGAGGAGCATCCGCCGTCGTCGACGGATCCGACCGACTTCCTGGGTACCCGCTTCGACGCCGGCCTGGCGTGGGTGCACTACCCGGAGGGGTGCGGCGGGCTCGGCGCTGATCCCGAACAGCACCGACTGGTCGTCGAGCGGTTGAACGCCGCTGGCGCGCCATCCAACTTCTCCCGCAACCCCATCGCGCTCGGCATGGTCGGTCCGACGATCGCCCGCCACGGCACCGAAGCGCAGCGGGTTCGGTACCTGCGTCGGCTGTTCACGTGCGAAGACATCTGGTGCCAGCTCTTCTCCGAGCCCGGTGCGGGATCGGACCTGGCCGGCCTGGCGACTCGCGCGGTCCGCGACGGGGACGAATGGGTGGTCAACGGCCAGAAGGTGTGGACGTCGCTGGGGCACAAGGCCAACCACGGGTTGCTGCTCGCGCGAACCGACATCGACGCGCCGAAGAACCGCGGCATCACTGCGTTCCTGGTCGACATGCACGCGCCCGGCGTCGACGTTCGACCGCTTCGTCAGATGACCGGCGACGCCGAGTTCAACGAGGTCTACCTCGACGACGTACGTCTGCCTCCCGACGCGCAGCTCGGACCGGAGGGTGCCGGCTGGCAGGTCGCAACGACGACGCTCATGAACGAGCGCGTGTCGATCGGCAGCGCCATGGCAACGATGGCCTCGCCGGGAGCGACCGCCGTTGATGTCTACCGCAAGCGCGAGCGTCGCGACCCTGTGGCGCGCGACCGGGTCGTGCGCATGTGGATCGAATCGGAGGTCGGGCGGATCATGAACGCGCGGGCCGCACAGCTCGGCCAGACGGGCGACCCTGGGCCTGTGGGGTCGGTCGGCAAGCTCTTCACCGCAGAGCACGCACTCCGTGCGCACGAGCTGATCATCGACTTGCTCGGCGCCGAGGGAATGCTCTACCCCACGTTCGGCCCGGACGGGGCGCCAACCGAGCGAACCCATCACGTGGCATTTCTACGCTCCCGCGCCAACACGATCGAAGGCGGGACGTCCGAGGTGATGCGCAACATCCTCGGCGAGCGGGTGCTCGGGCTCCCCCGCGACGACCACGGCCCGAAGGACCGGCCGTGGCGCGACATTCCCCGGAACTGACTGCGGCCGCAGTGCCCTGTGACACCACTTTGGTATCATCAGGTCATGGCGATGACACTGCGCCTCACTGACGCGGAGCACGAGGCGCTCCGCGAACGCGCTGCGGCAAACGGCGTCTCGATGCAGGAGGCCGCTCGTCAGGCCGTTCGCGAATACATCGAACGGTCGGCGCACCGTGATCGGGTGATGGCGGCGGCGGGACGCGTGAAGCGCGCCCACGCCGAGGCACTCGAGCGCCTTGGTCGATAGACCCGTCGAGTACCTCGACGTCGAGGACCTCATCGCGCTTGCAGGCGACCTACTCGGCGATCCTCCGCCGATCGCCGACGTCGGTCTGCTCGGCTCAGCCGCGGCCAGGCCCGCCACCACGGTGTTCGGCGAGGATGCCTATCCCGACATCTGGACGAAGGCCGCTTCGCTGCTGCAGTCGCTCGTGAAGAACCACCCTCTCGTGGACGGCAACAAACGACTCGGATGGCTGGCAACCGCCGTGTTCCTCGACCTCAACGGCGCGTCGATGAGTCGGATGAGCAACGACGCGGTCTACGAGCTCGTCATGCGCGTGGCAGCAGGGCACGACTCTGTCGAGTCGATCGCCGCACAGCTGCACTCGCTGCGCGGACGCCGTCGGGCACCTTCCAGCTCGGATCCTACGCGACGGGCTTGAGCGGGTCGCCCATCCGGGCGAAGCATTCGGCGATGTTGCCACCGAGGAACCCTGCGCGTGTCTCCTCTGCCACTCCGGCGAGCGTGCTCTGGTAGTGCCCGACCGGGTCGCCGCTGCCTTCGAAGTGTGGGTAGTCGGACGAGAAGATCGGAACCGTCGGGAGCAGACCGAGCGTCGGCACCGGCGACTCGTGCGGAACCGGCAGTGGCGTCACGCGCACGTTCCGGCTGATGTACTCGGCCGGCGTGAGCGGCAGCCGGTAATCGCCGATGAGCAGGGGGCTGACGCCTGCCTGCGCGAGGGCGTCCAAGCGGAAGGTCGCCGGCGTGATCCAGTCGATGCCGTGTTCCGCGAACAGGATCGTCAGCTTCGGGTGACGCTCGAACACACCGCCGAGGACCATGCCGGTGAGGAACGGCAGACCGGCGTTGCCCAAGGTCGAGATCACTCGGATGACCGCCGGGTCGTCGGTGTTCGCCCATGCCGGGTGGTACAACGCCGGGCTCAAGCCGACGTGCACGATCGGGATCATGCCGAGATCGGTCACCGCCGACCAGAATCGGTCGTAGTCCGGATGGTTCGGCGGCGTGTCGCCGGTGGGCTCGGCGGGCAGCAAGAACGTTCGACTGCCTCGCTCGCGCATCCGGGTCAGCTCTCGGATCGCCCAGTCGAGATCCTCGTACCGCAGATTCGCGGAGACCATGAGCCGGCCGCCCGCGTCGAGGGCCCGCTCGGTCAGCCACGTGTTGACAGCTTCGAGCGCCTCCATCGCGAGTCGCGGATCCGGGATTGCGCGCCACAGCGTGTACGCCGTGCCGCTGATGATGTTCTGCAGATCGATGCCTTGCGCGTCCATCCAGCGGAGCCGCGCGTCGATGTCGATCATGTGCTGGTGCTGGTCCGAACCGGCATACCCGACCTCGGGCCCGCGATCGTCCGCGTACTTCTCGCGCATCCCCGGCGTTACCAGCCGTTCCATCGGCATGCGCTTCTCGCGCGGCACGCCGCGAAGGAGATCGTCGGTGACGAACCAGGCGAACATCTCGGCCGATCGCATCGTGAAGCGCGCATCATCGACCGGGAAGCGCTCGGGAAGCTTGTCCCGCAACGCAGGGAACTGATCGAGCCAGTCCTCGGTGGGCTCGAAGTGCGAATCCATGTCGATGATCATCCGAAACCTCCACCGCCGTCGGCCCAGATCGTGGCGCCGTTGATGTAGGACGCGTCCTCGGACGCAAGGAACCGACAGATCCGGCCGATGTCCTCCGGCGTTCCCATCCGCCCGACCGGGATCTTCTGTCGAATGGCCTCCCCAGCACCGCCGGGAAGCAGGAGGTCGACCATCGCTTCGGTCTCCACCCAACCCAGCGACACGCAGTTCACGCGCACCTTCCGACCCCACGCGACGGCGAGCGACCGGGTGAGGTGGTTGAGGCCGGCCTTGGCCGCACCATAGGGCGCGAGCGTGCTGCCGCTGCCGCTCGGCATCGACGCTTGACTCGAGATGTTGATGATCACTCCGCCCGTCTCCTGCTCCGCCATGACGCGGTACGCGGCGGTTGCGAAGAGGATCGGCGCGGTGAGGTTGAGCTCCACGATCGCTCGGATGAAGCGCGGTGAAGCCGTCGCCGTGTCCGTGGGCGGCTGACCTCCCGCGTTGTTGACCAACACGTCGAGTCGCCCGAACGCGTCGATGGCGGTGGCGACGACCTTCTCGATCTGCGCGTCGTCACGCACGTCGGCTTGCACGTGCAGCGCGCGCGCTGCCTCCTCGTCGTTCTCCGCCGCCGGAGGACGGTCGAACGGCGTCCGCGCGCACGTCACGACCGACGCGCCGGCCTGCAGAAAGGAACGGGCGATCCCGAGGCCGACGCCCTGGCTTCCGCCGGTCACGATGGCGACCTTGCCGCTCATGGCGGCCATGTCACAGGCTTCGGAACAGGTCGTCGAGGCACTCGACCATGTAGCCGACGTCGTCGCTGGTGAGCCCGTGATGGATCGGCAAGGTGAGCGCCCGGTCCATCACCAGGTCGGTGCACGGCAAGCCGTCCGCGGGCTGGCGGTGCACGATGCCGGCGAACCCGGGCTGCCGCAGGATGTTCCCGGTCCACACCATGCGGGTCGACACGTTTCGCTCGGCGAGGAACTCCTGGACCGGCGTCCGCTCGATGCCGTCGCGGAGCATGAACGCGTACCGCATCCAGATCGTGTCCGCTCCGTCGGTCGTGCGGGGCCGGATCACGACGTCCTCGTGCTCGGCGAACACCGCGTCGAGCTGCTCGAAGTTGTGGCGGCGACGGCGGTTGAACTCGCTGAGCTTGTCCATCTGCACGAGGCCGTACGCGGCCATGAGCTCGGACGGCTCGAAGTTGTAGCCCGTGTCGTCGAACACGAAGATGAAGTCGTACGGCGTGCCATCGGCAAGGGTGCCGAAGCGGTTCGGGTCGTTCTTGCGGGTGCCATAGAGGAACGACTCCGATCGACGGCCCCACCGCCGCCGCACGAGTGTGCGGTCGTACCAGTCGTCGTCGTTCACCGCGATCATGCCGCCCATGCCGGCGCACGTCATCGCGTGGCTCCGGGCGAAGCTCGTCACGGTGATCGGCACGCGCTCACCGGTGCGAGTGCCGCGTAGCCAAGAGTCGAGCACATCACAGCTGTCCTCGATCACCGGCAGGTCATGAGCTTCCGCGATCGCCTTGATGGCGTCCCAATCGGGGACGTTGCCGATCAGGTTCGGGATGAGCATGCCCTTGGTGCGCGGGCCGATCATCTCCTCGATCCGGTTCACGTCGATCTGCAACGTGTCCGGCTCGACGTCGACGAACACGGGGACGATGCCGGAGTGCACGAGCGGCGCCACATCGGTGGAGAACGTCAGTGCCGGTGTGATGACCTCGTCGCCCGGCTCGCAGCCGAGCAGATCGATCGCCAGTCGCAGGGCAGAGGAGCCGGAGTTCACGAAGACGCCGTGGCGCTTCGCCAGCAACTCGGCTCCGCGATCTTCGAACGCCTCGACGCGTGGTCCAAGGTCAAGCGTCGTCTCGTTCAGGACCTCGAGGACGGCGGCGACCTCTCGCTCGTCGTGGACCGCGCCGGACTCGGTGATGCGCCGGATCGTTGTCATGCCGCGGTGACCACCGGCAGCGGATCGCCCATGCGCGCGTAGCAGTCGGCGAGGTTGCCGCCCAGGAACGACGCCCGTACGTCGGGCTTCACGTCGGCGAGAACGGTTTCGTAGTGCGCCGTCGGCTCGGGGTTGCTCTCGTGGTGGGCGTAGTCCGAGGAGAAGACCACGCACTCGGGCAGCTCCTCGAGCAGACGCACCGGCGACTGATGCGCCCGCGGCAACGGTGTCACCCGGACGTTGCGGCGCACGAACTCTGTCGGGCTCAGCTCGTACGGGTAGCGACCCATGTACACCGCCGACTCGGGCAACGCCGGGCCACGGTTCTCCATGTGCTGAACGGCCCCGGCAAACCAGTGGATGCCGAGCTCGGCGAACACGAGCGTGAGCTTCGGATGCCGATGGAACACCCCGCCGAAGACCATCCCGTTCAACATGAGGATCGCCGACTGGCTCATCTGACTGGCGCCCATCTGCCGGAGCACCATGCCGTCCGGATAGTTGGCCCAGGCCGGGTCGAACGCGGCTGGGCTGTGTCCGGCGTGGACGAACGCGACCATCCCGAGGTCCTCGGCCGCGGACCACAGCGGCTCGAAGCGCTCGTGCATCGGCGGGAAGCCGGGCTCGGGCAACGTTTCGATGAGGAACGCTCGGCTCCCCCGCGCCCGCATGCGGGTGAGCTCCTTGACGCTCCAGTCGACGTCCGTGGCGTCGATCGACGTCAACGGTGGCAATCGATCCTCATGACCCTCGACGCGGTCGGCGAGCCACGTGTTGCACGCGGCGATGGTCTCTCGGGCCAGTGCTCGATCCGTGAGCCGGCTCCCGTAGTCAGCGCCCTCGAGGCAGATCGTGTTGGCGATGTCGATGCCCACGCGATCCATCCATGCCAGTCGCTCGGACGCGTCCCCTGGCGTGTGCATGGCCGACCCGTCGAAGCCATAGCCATCGACTTTCACCTGGCCGAGGATCGCTGCGATCCCGGGCGGAAGCAGTTCCTCGAGCGGCGGACGCGCTGCGTCCGGGACGCGAGCGAGAAGGTCCCCGACCTGCGCCCGAACCGTGGACTCGGCGACCGAGAACCGCTCAGGCAAGCGAGCCGCCAGCGACGGGTAGTCGTCGAGCCAGGCAGGTCCCGGCTCGAAATGCGTGTCGATGTCGATGATCACAGCTGCCCCCATTCGCCGAGTGTCGGCCGCCGCGCATACTATAACAGCGTTGTATCAGTAAATTCCTGGGGGGGAGACGCGTGGACCGAGAGCAACTCCGTCGCCTGCACGACCTGACCGGTCGGGTCGCGATCGTCACGGGCGGCACACGTGGCATCGGGTTGGCCATCGCCGAGGGGTTCGTCGCCGCTGGCGCCTCCGTCGTCGTCGCCAGTCGCAAGCCCGACGCCTGTGCCGAGACCGAGGCACACCTTCGAAAGATGGGCGGCGAAGCAATCGGCGTCGCGACGCACATGGGCGACACCGGCGCGATCAACGCGCTCGTCGATCGCACGGTCGACGCGTTCGGCCGGCTCGACATCGTCGTCAACAACGCGGCGAACGCGTTGACCTTGCCGTTCGGTGAGCTCACCGAGGAAGCGTGGGAGAAGTCGCTCGGCACGAATCTCCGTGGTCCGGTGTTCCTCGTCGAGCGGGCCCTCCCCCACCTCACAGCGTCGGGCAACGCCGCCATTCTCAACGTCGTCTCGGCGGGCGCCTTTCTGTTCTCGCCCTACACCGCGATGTACGCGGCGGCGAAAGCCGGCCTCATGGCGATGACACGCTCGATGGCCGCCAACTTTGCCGAGAAGGGGATCCGCGTCAACGCGCTGGCACCCGGGACGGTGGACACCGACATGGTGCGCGCCAACAGCGCCGAGCGCGTCGAACGCATGCACAACGCCGCCTTCATGCGCCGGGCCGCCCATCCGGATGAGATGGTCGGACCGGCGCTCCTGTTGTGCTCCGACGCCGGGAGCTTCATCACGGGACAGGTCGTCATCGCCGACGGCGGCCTCACCCCGCATTGAGCGACATGCAGACGATAAGCGTCGAACCGGTCGCCGATCACGTGACCGCGATCCGGCTCAACAAGCCGGATCGCCTCAATGCCATCGACTACACGCTCGTCCGTGAGCTCCACGACGCGCTCGACGTCGTCGCCGGCGACGACTCGTGCAAGGTGGCCATCCTCACCGGCAACGGTCGAGGGTTCTGCGCTGGGCTCGACCTGAAGGACTGGGGGCAGGTCCCAGCACCGGGCACGCATCGGCACTTCCCCGCTGGCCAGACCGGACAGAGCTACCTGTCGAACCTCATGCAGCACATCCGGGCCACGCCGCAGGTGATGCTCGCCGCCGTCAACGGCCCCGCGTTCGGCGGTGGGCTCGCGCTCGCCGCCGCGTGCGACCTGCGCATCGCCGGCGTCTCGGCCTCGTTCTGCTCCGCCTTCATCCGGACCGGACTCACCGGCACCGACGCGGGAATCACCTATCTGCTACCGCGCCTGATCGGCGCCGCCCGTGCCTTCGACATGATCCTCACGGGCCGGACCGTCGACGCCGCCGAAGCGGAGCGCATGGGGTTGGTGTCGAGAGTCGTGGCCGACGACGCGCTCTGGGACGAGGCGGTCGCGATCGCAACGTCGGTCGTCTCCTACACGACGTTCGGGCTGCGGAACACGAAGGAGGTCCTGTGGCACAACCTCGACACCAACAACATGGCTGCCGCGATCGCGCTCGAGAACCGCAACCAGGACCTGGCGAACAAGAACGAGGAAGTCATCGCCTACATGCGCGCCTACGCGGCGCCGAGGAAGAAGGTCTGAACGCGTGAGCAGGGTCGCGTTGGTCACCGGCGCCGGGCAGGCCACCGGACGAGGGATCGCCCAGGGGCTCGCTGCGGCGGGCTTCGCAGTCGCCGTCAACGATCTGCACCCCGATCGCGCCGACGAGACCGTCCGCATCATCCGTGACAGCGGCGGGAGCGCCATCGCCGTCCCGTTCGACTGCACCGATCGCGCCGCGATCTTCGCCTCCGTCGCCACCGTCGCCGCCGAACTCGGGCCGGTCGACGTCCTCGTCAACAACGCCGGCGTTCCTGAGACATGGAACCGAGCGCCGTTCATCGAGTCCGATCCGGCGACGTGGGCTGCGCAGTTCGATCTCAATCTCTTCGGGAACATGCACACCATCCAGGCCGTCGCTCCCGGCATGGTCGAGCGCGGTTGGGGTCGTGTCATCCAGATCTCCTCCGGATCGGCCGCGACCGGCCAGAACATCGGCGTTGCCCTCTACGCGGCGGCGAAGGCCGGCATCGAGGGACTGCTGCGCCACGTCGCCAGCGAGCTCGGTCCGACCGGTGTCACCGTGAACACACTCGCCCTCGGCGTGCAACAGAACGTCCTCGAGCGTGGCCCGAGCGACGGCGTCGGGGCCATCGTGCGAGGGATCCCTGTCCGCCGTGCCGGCACACCTGCTGAAGTCGCCGCTGCCGTCCAGTGGTTGGCATCCGACGACGCCGGCTACGTGACCGGCCAGGTGATCCACCTCAATGGGGGGTCGTTCAACGGGCGCTGAACCTCGGGCGGACGACCCCGACATGCCGACGACCCGGATCAGGACGACCGGACTCGATCACGTGCACATCTACGTGCGCGACATGGCCAGGCTGCTCGACCTCTTCGAGCGACTGTTCGAATGCGATACGACACAACCGAGCGAGGTGGCGGCCATCGGCTCGTTCACCGCGCAGATCCGCTTCCCGGCCGGCGACTCAGCGCCGTATCTCGACGTCTTCGAGCCAGCGGACGTCGGCGGCGTCGCCGCCAAGACGATCGAGCGCCGGGGCGAGACCGTCGGCATCCTGTCCTTTCGCGTCGAGGACATCGATGCCGCCGCCGAGCACGCC